>Ga0307513_10012026_pt1 | contig 10710 bp, 6 predicted proteins | sample 15_EM_MG_FD_202174 | JGI IMG/M metagenome (GOLD analysis project Ga0307513, IMG submission 202174) | Populus trichocarpa ectomycorrhiza microbial communities from riparian zone in the Pacific Northwest, United States - 15_EM | ecosystem: Host-associated > Plants > Roots > Unclassified | place...
TGGTTATCATATATTCTTAGGTTTCTGGGCATCTACTGATCTTAGAGCTTGTGTGAGTTAGACACTGCTAAGCCAAATAAAACCCTCTGCTTATGATTTGTTCTCTTCTGTGACTTTCTGGCTAGTGTTTTCTTGACCAGCCTCACTGATCATGCATTATATAATTTAGTTTTTTCAATTACGTTTGGTAACATTATTTTCATTTGGTAATTACAATGAAAAACCTTTAAAATCAAAACTCATCATCCACCAGCACTACCCTAGCATCAACCACCATTGGATCCACCACAGATAATAAAGTTAAACAACATCAACTCCTTACATCAAGGAAAAGAAATAATAATGATAGAAAAAAAATCATAAATTTAGGATTACTTTACAAAATTTGATGGTAATTTTGAAGCTCCTAGAGCTGAATGTAATTATTGTGAAAAAAATTATGCATGTCATATTATCCTTAATGGCACAATTAATATGTGGAGTAGTTTAAAAATATGTAAAAAGTTTTCTTTTGTGGTTTATAAGAAGCAAAAAGTTTTAGTATTAGAACCTTAGAAAGAGAATGGCGAATTAGAAGATCAAAATATGAGAATTCTTAAGGAAATAGGTTATAATTATGATGAATGTAGACAAATACTAGCATGAATGATTAAAATTGATCAGTTGCCTTTTAATTTTATGGAGGGTTAGGGATTTAGATTATTTTGTCGGACTATGCACCCTAGATTTCCTTCTCGTTTCACTGTTATGGGAGATTGTTTGAAAGTTTATGTGGAAAAGAAAGAAAGATTAAGGACAACTATTAGGGGTCAATGTTTGTGCTTAACAACCGATACATGAACATTAGTCCAAAACATTAACTATATATGCTTGACAACTTATTGAATTCATAATGAGTGGAATTTGTATAAAAGAATTCTTAATATTTTTTTTATCAAGTTTCAAATCATACGGGGAAGACAATTGGACAAGTTATTGAGAATTATTTATTAGAGTGGGGGTTTGATAAATATTTTACTATTATAGTACATAATGCAAGCTCTAATAATGTGACTATTTTATATTTGAAGAATGTGATGAAAGATGGGTCAACTAATATATTGTCAAATGCATATTTGCATGTTAAATGTTATGCACACATTGTAAACCTCATTAAGTGTGATGGATTAAATAAATAATGTTTTAGTTGTTAAGATTCAAAATGCAATTAGGTTTGTGAGATCTTCACTTTTTAGACAAGTTGCATTTAAGAAGTGTGCAAAGAATATGCATATAGGATGTAAGAAATCAGTGTGTTTGGATGTCGCACATAATGTAATTCAAATTATCTTATGTTAGAAGCTACTAAAAAAATTGAAAACGATCTTTGTGAGGTTAGGTGAAAGCAAACCTAGGTTACTTTATCGATGTTGATTCAAAGGGGAGTAAAAAAACATAGGGCTATCTAGTTTGAAGATTTGAAAAAATGCTAGATCTTTAGTGAAGTTATTAAAGATCTTTTCTGGCTTATTGCATGTTACATCAAATTTTTTTCTTAATGAATTGATTTATATGTGCAAAACCTTGTTGCAATTGTGTAAGAGTAGAGATATTCTTTTAAGTGGAATGATGATTGATATGATGTTAAAGTTTGAAAAGTATTGAGGTTGTGAAAGAAATTAAGTTTTTGTATTGTATATGTCTACTGTTTTAGATCCATGTTTCAAGTTGAAATATGTAAGATTTTGTTTTAGTGACTTGTATGATGATGACAAAGCACAAAAATACTTTGGTGAGCTTGTATGAATTTTATTTGAAAGCTGATAAAGTGGTGGATGATAATAAACATAAACATGATGTTAATGTTATTGATGCCATGTAGGTAGATGATAAGCCAAACATTTTGGTTCAATTTAAAAGGATTGGCAGGAGGAAGATAGTGTGGAAAATATAAATGAGGTTGGGAAGTTTTTGGTTGACAGTTATGAGGATTCTAATGATGATAAATTAGACATTTTGGGTTGGTGAAAATGTATTGTTTCGAAATATAATATACTTTTGAAGGTTGCACAAAATGTGCTAGCTATTCCTATATCCACAGTGGCTTTCAAATTAGCCTTTAGCACTGACATTTATATACTCAATCAATTTCAAAGTTTTTTATCTCTAGAAGTAGTCCAAACACTTATTTGTTGTCAAAATCGATTGTATTATAGACTAATTTCAATCAACATTAGAAATTTGATAAAAGATTTTGAAACCTATGAACACCTTAAGTCAAGTAATTTTTCTTATAAATTTAAGCTTTTTATTTTATGATTTATTGATTAACGTGTTTTTAATCTAACATGTCTAATTTTTTATTTTATAGAATTTGGTGGAAAGTTGCATCTAATAATTGATGATAATTATTTAAAAAATCGGGACATCTATTGAAAACATATGATACAAATGCTAATTTTATTTTTATATTATTTATTTTAATTTATCATGTTATAATTCTATATGGAACAATGTTCTTAATGTACTTCTTGACTAAGATGATGTGCATAATGAATACTTATTTTCTTGACATGTTGTGTTTTATAATAATGTTTTTTTTAAGCCCTTTAAAGGTAATGCTTTGTAAATTTGGATTTTATTGACTTGTTGGTGTGTGCTATTTAAATTCTGCTGCTCACTAAGAATGCATGATTGACACTAACAATTTAATATCAATGAATAATCAGGGCAACATATTTAATATACTTTGTCTTCTTGAATCTTGTAAGAAAACTAAACAAGATTACATCAATTATGAACCCATCAGAAAGCTCATTAAAAACTCATTAGAAAGCCCATTAGAAGTCACGAAAAGCCTAAAAAAACAATTCATATTTGTTTAAGATTTTGAAATAAATTAACTAAACCGAGCTAAAAATTTGGTTTCGATTCAATTTAGTTGTTTTTTAGGTAAAAACTGAATCAAACAAAAAATGATTACCCCTAGAGCAAATGTAATTGGAATGAAGGTATATGAGTTTGTAACACGTGAAGTGTTGCATACCGAAGTTTTAATATAGTGATCTCCATCATGAGTCTTGGTGTGTGTTTTCTTTGTGGAAACATTATGTTTTTATAGCGAATCAAAGCATCATGGTGGAAGCCTTTTTAAAAGATTTCTTGGGAGCTAATTTGATTTTGTGGATTGAGTTATCAACTTATGAAGGTAGAGTAAAAAGGTTTGTTGATAGTCTAGGAGAACTTGTGGGGAAGAACAAGGGGGTGCCTTAAAAAAAGGCTTTTAGAGAGACAACAAAACAAGAAATTAGGCTTGTAGATGCACCTTTTATGGCTGTATGGAAGGTTATTTAATAGTGTAACTATTTTTTTATTAAATATAAATTGTATTGAATATATCATTGGAGACAGAAGCTAGTGCATAGATTTTCTTTAAAAATCAAGCATATACTATAGTTAAAAAAAAACTAATTTTTCTAGGAAAGTTACTGTTCACCAAGACTCGAATTACTTTTTATGGTAATAGTGTAATTAAGAAATGATGTTTGAACAAAACGACCTTTGAACTAGGCACTAAGGGCAATGCAATCTTTTCACCATGACACAATTGTTTTTTACAAATTATATGGGGTTAGATTTGTATTTAGTTTTTTTATATAATAAAATTACTAATTTATCCTTAGAATAAAATAATCTAATGGCTACTACTCAAGGATATTTTTATATTTTTATATTTTTTATAATAGTATAATTACTTTAATGCTCTTAAAGACAAAACAAACAAAACTCTCACCTAAGTTTTTTTTTGTCATTTTACATTGGTTTTATTGTAAATTCCAAAGGTACTGAGAGGTATTGTCGTACATTAAATTTATTAAATATAATTAGAAAAACACCTTCCGAGGTGGTGTTTGAAAGATCTCGGCGCCCTAAACGCAGTGAGATAAGGCGTGCCCCTAAATCGCATCTGGTTTGACATCGACAACCTTTTTTTCTTTCCTTTTTCTCTCTCCCCACCCTTGAATTCTGCGTGCTCCCCTTTAAAAAATCAGACCAACCCTTGCAATTTATTTCCCGTTCACATTTGATCTCTTTCCTTTTTATTACTTTTTTTTTTTTCATTTTGAATAAACCATGAAATTAAAAATATTTTTCAATTTGACCCCCTTCTAACTTTTAATCTTTCAGACTTGATCTTCATTCTTTTTATTACTATTTTTTTTAATAAGCTATAAAATTATATTTATTTTCCAATCTTACCCCTTTTTTTATATTTCAAATTTGGTCCCTATTCTTTTGATTGTTATTTATTTTCTTTAGGATCATTTTTGTTTACAATTTCATCCTCCATGTTTTTTTTTTCATTCAAATTTGATCCTCATTCTTTTTATTGCTATCTTTTTTTTTTGAAAGTTTTTTAAATTAATTTTTATTACAGATTTCATCCTTCAAAATTAAAGTTTTTGAGAATTAAACTTCTTGATTGAACCCGACTCAAAGATTTCATGGGTTATTAATTTTAGATATTAGATTGAGTTTAGGAGATTTGCCCGAGCTGGCTTGATTTTTTTTTCCTTTTTAAAATCTATTTTTTTTATTTTGACCTTTTTTTAGAGATTTGCTTTATTATTTTTTACGGTTTGTCTTCTATGAGATTAGTCTTAGGTTCATAACTAGAGTCATTGGTTTCAAAGGTTAACGTGGTCAACTTTTTTTTAGGTCTTTTTTTAAATTAATTTATTCAATTTCATCCTTCAATATTTAATTTATTTGAAACTAGTCTTCTTATCTTTTTTTTCCTTTTCTTTTTATTAGGTTATCACGATTTTGTACCCATGATTACGTGGTTTGTGGATTAACCTAGGTTGTTAAGATTTTCTTATTATTATTATAAGGATAATCCTGGGTTTAGGACCAAGGTCATTGGTTTCAAAGGTTATCATGGATTGAATTTTTTTGGGTCCCTTTTTTAAAATTGAATTATTTTAATTTCATCCTTTAACATTTGATTTATTGAAAATTGGTCTGCATACCTTTTTTTTTCCTATCTATTGGGTTATCCTAATCATTTTGTTTACAATTTCATCCTTTATGGGTGTTTTTTTTCTATCAATTTTGATCCCTATTTTTTTTATTGCTATCTTTTTTTTCTTGGCAAATTTTTTAAATTGATATTTTTTTTACGATTTTATCTGTCAAAATTAAATTGGTTGAGAATTAAGCTTCTTAATTGAACCTGGTTTAAGGATTTCATGATTTCCATGGTCGTGAGGTTTGCAAATTAACATGGTTTGACTCATGTTTTTTCCAATTGATTTTTCAAATTAAATTTCATTTTTGTCCTTAAACATTATGTTGTTTGAGAATTAAGCTACATGATATTATTAATTTTCTTTCGAATGCGTTCGCCCTGGTATCATGTCTGGGTAAGAGATTTTGCATCGTGACCAGGATGGGCACAAATTGAGTTTTTTTTTAATATTTTTAAATTATATTTTTTTCTTTAACTTTCATCCTTCAACATTTTATTTGCTAGAGAATGAACTTCACTTTTTTTATAATTTTTTTTATGGAGTTATCATGTTCTCATTTGATTTATTATAAATTAGTATCCAAACTTGTTTTCCTATATTTATTTTCTATGAGATTATCTCAATCTTATATCAATGGTTGCAAAGTTTGCGAGTTAACCCGGTTTAACTTGGTTTTTTTGTTGTCTTTTTAAATCTTTTTCTCAATTTTTCCCTTCATCATTGAGTTGTTTCATAATTCGGGCTGGCTTAGATCAGGTTCTTTTAACCTTTTTTTCGTTGTGATTTTTTTTCATAATGATTTATTGTTGTTGCATTTTTTAAATCATATTATTTAATTTACCAAGTGAACCAATGACTCAGGTATTGAATTTGTTTCCTTAGCATTCTTTTTTTTACGTTGAATTTTTTTTATCCAGCCAATGACGAAGTGCAGTCTACAAATCTAGTAATTTACTAACAATAATGGTGTAAAAACTATAAGTGAGCCACTTAGTGCTACCCAAGCCAGAGGTCAGACCTGTAATAACAAACAAGCTCCAAAAATCAATAATATTCTATGATGGTTGGCTATTCCAGAAACCTATTGCTTGATGCACTCTTAATAATTAGGATTGATTGTATTTTCTTTCCAGTACATATCACCTATTTTAGCTTTTAGGATTTCTCATGAAAATCCTCTGTGTTTACTGTTCTACACCCTTTAAAGGCAGCGTTGTAGAATCATAACTCTAACCTTTTGGCTTCTAATCTTGTACTTTTTTCATGGTATCGAGCCTTCACCATGTCAGAAGAAAGTGGAGCCAATACAAACACAACCCTTAGCATATTGAGAAGGGGAGACATCCAAACACGACCCTTTAATGATCTCAATTCACCATACGTTTTGCATCCCTCAGATAACCTAGGGAATGTTTCCATGACTTGTGTTCTCAATGAGGGATAATTATCCTATATGGAAGAGAGCTATGAAGAATGCTCTCCATGTCAAAAAAAAAATTGGTTTTATTGATGGTTCTTTTAACAGACCAGAACAAACTTAAGAACAATATGCATTTTGGATAAAGTGTTATAGACTAGAATTAAAAGAATGTTTTTCTCAAGTGAACGTTTCACGCATATATGAACTCAAGAAAGAGATCTACTTGCTTCGTTAAGAGAATAAAATGGTCCTTATCTATTATTCCAAGTTTAAGGCTCTTTAGTATGAACTCCAGATGTTTGACATTATTCCTTAATGTCACTATAGTGTTGGAAAAGAATTTGCAGCAACTAAAGAGAAAGAAAAGGTGTATCAATTTCTCATTGGTCTTAATGATTATTTTAAAACGGTACATTTCCAAATCATAAACAGTGAGCTTTTACCATCTTTGAGTAAAGTATATGGCACTATTATTCATGAAGAAAAATAGCAAGCAATGGTAATGTCATGATTTCCTGTCATAGAAGCCACTACATTTGTTGCCAATTCAGAAATCAATAAGAGATATAATATATTTTAGAAGTGATATGAAAATCACAAGCTAAATGCTATTAGCTAATAAGTATCCACCAGGTTGGAAACAACGTCACCGTAATGATAAAGAGAAATAAAGCAAGCTTGCAACCTGAAAGTCAAAGAATCATGCATATGTTGTAAACCTAATTGATTATGAAGGAACAACAAGATCGAGTGATGGCTCCAATATTTGACCCATCTCTGGTCTTACCTTGGAACAATATAAGTAGCTTACATGTTTTCTGAATGAAGGTTCCCTGAGCCTCGCTAATTATGCTAATAAGCTTGATTGCATGTGGATTATTAATAGTGGTCCCTCTAACCATATGGTTATTTCCAATGAACTTTTTAATAAAAAAAAGCTTACTATTTCAAGTCATGCTCCATTAGTATACCCAATGTGATGCGAACATTGTGATCACGTGGTCATGCAACCAACAACAAGATAATAACAAATCTTGGTAAGCCAAAACAATTTTGATAGGAGTGTGACACAATGAAAGCTTGTCTCAAGGCACCAATGTTATTGGGGAATAAGAACCCCCACCCAACAAATTCCAATTCGCGAATGAGAAATATAAGAAAGACGTCATGAAACCAGTTAATCTTCGATAAGTCAATTTAGTTCGTTAGAGAACCAAAGAATGCGAGAATCTCTCTTACACAAGTTGAATAAATTCAATAACAATAGTATTATCAAGTCTGAATATTTTGTCCTTACAAAGAGTATTTATACTCTTGAAAATAAAAACCCTAATGGATCTACCCTTGGGACTAAATTGACCTATTTATAAAACTGACCAAAAACCTATACTAATAAACCTAAAAGTATGAATCCAAACAAGCCTTGGTCCATAGCTAAAAACTAATAAATAATTAAGCCCGAACAAGCTATAAGCCTTAGCTAATTAATCAAACCTAAAAGCAAAAATTAAGAATGAAAAACAAAGTGTTAAAATTCTTTGTAAGTTGCTAAAACATAAAGAGAGCAAAACAAATAATAAAAAACAACTGAAATTAAAGTATTTATAAAGCCCCATCAAGAACCTTTGTAGCCTAATCCCATGCACCAATTTAGAGCCTAAATAAACCTCATTTAATCTCCCTTTTCTATCCAAAGTTAACCCCATTATAGGTTTGAACTGATTGGGCTAAAAATAGCCAAGAAAGAACACTTTTTCGATGAATCTATCAATACAGTAACATAAACTTAGAACAATTTAAAACATATTTTATCAAACTTTGATTGACTTGAGATTTTACCATAATATATTTCCATGTGTCTAGTATCTATTTGTAAGATTTTAGCTTGATCCAATACATATTATGAGAGATATGCATGATCTCGCAAAATAGGCCAGTAGACATTTTAAGAAAAAGTTTGGACCTAACTTGGTTCATATCATCTCCTTCTTCTTCAAAAGGATTCATCCTTGAATATATAAAATGAAGATCGTTCCTTGAAGAAAACAAATCAGCACCAAGTTAAAACATAACATCCTATCAAACTGCTTTGGTCTCCCTAACAAGATGTAACTTGCATATATTAGAATCTATAAGGTCTATGATTCTTAAGAGTACATAAGTTCAGATTACTAACAAGGTGAGTACTAGCTACATTAGTATGACTTCCACTTTCTGTAATCAAACTACACACCTTGTTCTGTACATGGTAATGCATATGGAAGATGTTCTCCCTTTGTTGATCATTATCATCTTCCTTCACCTGAAGTGTACACCTTATAACCAAGGCCTCATCTTCAACTTGTATGTAACCTCATTAATAGTATAATCCTCAAATGGTGGCATATCTTCATAATTAGATTTGTTACTTTCAGACTCTATGTCTTTATTGTCTCTCATAATCATTATTCTCTTGTTTGGACACTCTAAAGTGTAGTGCCCAAGCCCTTAACATTTAAAACACTTAACATCACAAACATGTTTAGACTAAGTATCACATTTATTTTTAAAATCCCTAGAGACATCAACTATGGCTTTGGATGGTTCAACTTTGGTGCTAGTGAAGGGTTTCAGTTGGGCAACCCCTTCTATCTTAAAATTCAGCTTCCATAATGATGAAGAACCCAAATTGTAAGATGGTCATACATTTCCCTTTCTTTTTTAGTTGCCTTTTTACTTTCATAGCTATATGAACCATGTCCTTTACTTTACATAATGTTGTAGCTTAACAACATTAACTGTATCTCTATTTAGTCCATTAAAAAACCTAGACATAATAGTTTCTGATCTTCAACCATATTAGCTCTAATCATTGCAATTTTCTACTCCTTGTGGTAATCTTCCATAGTTTATGACCTTTGATGTAAACTTTGCAATTTCTAAAAGAGCTCTATGTAATATAAGTTAGGAATAAAACATTTCCCCATTATGGCTTTCATGTAATCCTATGAATCAATATGCCTTTCTTTATTCATTTTCCTACTCAAAACAAGTTGATCCAACCATATTAGTGCATAATCTGTAAATTTAATGACAACGAGTTTTATCTTTATATGTTATTTATAGTAATGACAACAAAAGATCCATTCAACCTTCTTTTCTCACTCTAGGTGTGCCTTTGGATCAATTTTTCCTTGGAAAGCAGGTATTTTTAACTTAATGGTGCCTAGCTCTCCACCTAAATCATCACGATGCCTAAAATCCTGAGAATTCTCCCTCTGACTGAATGTTCCACCCTGGGCAAAACTAACATGCCTCTTAGCCCTGTTCGACCCAAATCTATTCTCTTGTTCCACGAATGCAAAGTAGTTGTTGTTGTCGTTGTCATCATCATCATTTGTGTTTTCATCAACAAAATCAACAAAGTTAGTTATAACATTTCGAACAATGTTTCCTCTCCAATTAGCCCCATACTCCAACCATACATCCTATTATTTTGTTGTCTCATCAAAGCCATTTTATCTTTCAAATCATTCATCACCCTAGTCGAGTTGTTGAGCGAAAGCTTGCATTTGGAAAGTGGTATTCGCTTTTGGTGTTGCAGACTCGTTATTTTTCAAACATCTTTGATTTTGTAAAAATTGTTTGGTAGTAAGAAAATATATCCTCACAACTCTCATGTTTCATATAATTCAAGGCTTTTAACTTAATTGTTCTCAATATACCTTTTATGTCTCGGTTTACCTTCTTGCGGTTCTTTCAAATCTGAAAATTAATGAATCAATGTCAATGACTATCATAATGCAATACAAATACATATAAGTAAAATAAGATACTAAAAATAAGTAAAACAAAACTACAATAATGATTTCACGAGTAGCAAATGATTTCGTATGAAATATGGACGATATTATAACTCAAAATAAAATAGATGTAAAAATTAATGAAAATATTTATTTGAATCCTAAATAACCCAAATATAACAAAATTAAATTGATTGGGTTGAAACAACTAGTAGTAAACATGTTTTTGTAACTTGACGCAAATCTGACTCCTTATGCAATTTTAAGCACTAGAATTGAAACCTGGACCAAACGATATCAGAATAACCTAAAATTTAATATGTAGTACCCTTATACCTATTAAACAACAAATATCAATTTATAGATCATTCTCTTATGCCTAAATATAAAAAAGCATATATGATCAATTTGCGGTAGAATTTAATTTAGAATTGAAACCCTAATCAAAAGATAAAAAAATAAGGGTAAATATATTAAATAGTTAGATTTCACCCAA
>Ga0307513_10012027_pt1 | contig 10709 bp, 10 predicted proteins | sample 15_EM_MG_FD_202174 | JGI IMG/M metagenome (GOLD analysis project Ga0307513, IMG submission 202174) | Populus trichocarpa ectomycorrhiza microbial communities from riparian zone in the Pacific Northwest, United States - 15_EM | ecosystem: Host-associated > Plants > Roots > Unclassified | place...
GTTGGAGTTGATGATTCCTCCAACAAAAGACCGGGTAGTGTAGTGGTAACACGCCCTACTAGTCATGGGGAGGTCCCGGGTTCGAACCCCGGCTTGGTCGTTCTTTTCTCTCTAACACGTAAGCTATAAGTCGGGCGAGATTCAAACCAAAGGCAAAAGGCAGCACGAGCACAAGCGAAGCGAGGACGAAAAATGACAAAGTCCTCTCTTTATGACGATTTATAATTCGTAGAAGAGAATAAAACACAACTTGGGGATGCCCTTGCGCTTGAGGTGGCGCTGAACAAAGCCATTGACACCCTCGACTCTCCCTCCCTGATGTGATTAGGAAACGGAATTTTACATACATTGTGTACGATGTACGATTGTCATGAGTCATTTCTTCTGTGACGTTCCAGTGACAATCTGTCGAAACTCCAGAATGTTCGGCAAGTATGAGCGCACTTTCCCGAAGGGTCTCGCCACAATACTCCAGGTCCTATTCTACGATCACATCACACGACGTCACACGGTCTATATAATCCCGATACCAGTCCAAAGATGACTTCCAACGTTAGCCCGTAACCCGTCCATACCATCTAAATGTTCTACATTCCACGTACTCAGCCCTACTACCGTCAGCCAGAGTACTATCTCTGCGGTTACCCTCCTCGCCGCCCTACATCTGGGTAGACGATTACGAGCACGACGACTATGTCGAAACCAAGCGCCACAAACCTTGAGGCCCTCCACCAGCAACAGCAACACTGTGAATACAAGCGTGCAGTCGCTCTCGAGAATCAGCGTCACCGTGCCCAGCTCGCTGCCCTCGCAGAAGCGCGAGGTATTAAGAAAACGAGGCTCCCCCCACCAACCACGCCTTTTGTACGGCTATGAAAAACCCCAGGTTTCAACTCTGGAACAGCCCGTAAGGCGTTGGCAACCCGCACCCAAGTCTCAACCACAGCCGTGCCGTCATTTGGATGACTGGCAGAGGCAGACAGGCTGCTAGCAGAACTGTGTGGAATCCCTACTGGGCATATTCATGTGCAAAATGAGAAGGTAAGTGTTCTTTGGTATGCCTATTGGTTGCCATGAACTCATTCGGCTCCGTTAGGAACGTTCCGACGAAGAGGAAGCTCCCGAACTAGAGGAAAAGCAACACGAGCCACCAACGACTCTCCGTGGTCGGCCTCCACTCCATTCTACGTGTATCCCCCCTACTTCCATGCCTCAAACGCAAGCGCATTCACAAACTGCACCCAAACTACAGCAACTACAGAAACCGCAGTCCCAGTCTGTCCCCGTATGGGTCACCTCCACCACTAACTCTGAGTCCGAGTCCGAGTCACCTGTACGCGTGCAAGCACTCACAGCAATCGCCGAGATCTCGCACACATTCGACACCCTCCGCAAAACATTTCCCTTCCCAGCTGGTCCGCTCGAGCGCAACCCCCACTTGTCAGCTCTGCGCCTTACGTACGACGTGCAGAACAGCGTCGTGCACGCGTACAAGAATGCGCTGTATGAGCTATTGACCAAGCTGGATGCTGTGGAGGGCTATGTGTCCAAAGCCGTTAGAGACACGAGGAAGGAGTTGGTCGTGAAGATCGAGAGGGAGCTAGGGGAGCTGGAGAAGAAGGCGATGAAGGCGCTAGGAGTAGGCGAAGCGGAGGGGAAGGTCGAGGAGAAGATTAAAGAGATGATGGATGAAGAGGAGGTCAAGAAAGCGGTTGTAGAGGACACTGATATGGAGGATCGCCGCTCTGTCGCACCCACGGAAGCGTCAGAGCTTCTGCATTGGAAGGCGAGCATATGGAGGTTCGCGAGTCCTCTCAACCACAAGTTGAATCTGTAGGAAGAGAAAAGATAGGCCCGAGGGGTTCGAACCCGGGACTCCCTAAATCTAGTAAGGGTGCGTTACCACTACCCGGCCAGTAGTTGGAGGAATCATCAGCTCCAACAGAATCAGTCCTTAGCGCGGGTGCAAACTCCAACATCCCGGAACCGCAAACAACAGATCGGACCACTGAACTCGTTTCTGCGTCCAACCCTATTGACACTACCCATCCAATCGTCGAAGAACCTCCGACAGTCCTGGGCAACGAGCAGGATGAGGGAAGGTAGACGCTCAATTGTCCGCTAATCGGTCTCAGAGAGTACTTCACGTGTCTCTCTGCTGCCGCAAAAGGCAGGGTTGGATCGTTCATTTGAGATACTTCAGGTTTCGAGTCTGGTCACTACTGTGATTGGTTGATAGGTTATCCGCTTATATCAGTATTTATTCTACCTTGAATACTTTAGACCGGGCCCAGTGGATCCTTTTTATTTTATTTTTTGAAGTCTAATTTATCGTGCTAAGCTTGATACACGTGCTATTGGATCAGTGGATCCTTCCCGACAGGCCTTATCTCGCCCACGTGCCTACAAAGTGGACAGCTGATACCTCTGTAGTCCGTCTCCTGGCATGGACATTTACATAGGACCATGGAGGATTAAAGAGCGACACCTCTTGGGAAGCGAAGAACCGATAAGCTCTCAACGTTCCGAGGTTCACCCCTCTCGTCGATTTCTACCCGAGCTACTGCCATGGTTCGTTCTCGTCGTGCTAGAGGACGAATTGGTGAGGTTTCATGGTGCAACATCATTCAAGGAGAACTCATTGCATTTCACAGACGATGAGTCGGAGAGAGGAATACAGCTACATGGTAGGTATCGGATCGCCTGAAATCATGGTGGGTGCTCACATGTGCTCAGCGTCGCTTTCTGAGACCGAAAAATCAATATGGGAGCATTACAACGAGTTGACGGCCAAGCTGGATGCAACACAAAAAGCAGAGTGGGACGACATGGCCAACAACATTCTCATCTTTGTGTGTCCCCCTTCCTCTATATCTCTATACTTTCCCTGTATCTAATGTCCAAGTAGTCAGCTCTCTTTGCGGCAGTCCTTTCAATGTATATCGGCCTCAACCTCCAACTGTTAAACCCTGACGATGGTAATGAAGTTGAGATGGTGCGCATTTTAAATCAAATCTCCAACCAACTCCGTAACACCTCAGATCCTGCCCCCAACTCCGTTGGGGATTTGCGAACCATCCTTTTTCGACGATTGTCTATCGTATCGTTGACTGCCAGCCTGGTCTTGGTCTTGTTAGACGGTGCTCTAGCACTGTTATTAAAGCATTGGCAACGGGGCTACGCGCGGAATTTAAAAACATTCCACAATCCCGAGGAGCAAGCCAGAAATCGGGAATTGTATGCACGAGGCCTTAAACGATGGGCCATACCAAGTTTTTTTGAGCTCCTTGCCTCGCTCATGCAATTGGCCTTTTACTTCTTTTACATCGGTGCAATTTGTATGGTGGTACGACTGAGCATGGAGGCGGCTTTAGTATTATATTTGGCCTTTGGGGTTTCCTTTCTCTTCTTGTTCCTCATATATCTGCTTCCAGTCCGAGACCCATATACACCTTTTGTGTATTCTCATGGCGCCGGGCGCGCCGTGCTCACCGCATTGTTGGGAGTATTCAGAAACCAGAATGATGACTCCGAAATTGCCGTTGTGGGCATCTCAAACTGCCTATTTATCCATACCTCCATGATCCCAAAGAATCTCCCTATTTTCATTCAACTTTTCAGCCTTCCAGTCAAGTGTCCACTGCTCAGCGTCAGGTCCCTATGGCCGTGGAACCAGCTATCTCTGCTTTTACCTTCCATGCTCAGGGAGATATATTCCCAGTCCAGATTTAATCTTTTACCAGCGCTTCGTCTGTGCCTGGTGATCTCTGGTCAAGGCCAGCCAGCGCACCTGTGGGTGAACAAAGAAGCGAAGAGAGCGTACAGCACCATCAAGGCCTCCAATCCATTACAGAATTTGTACCTACACCTGCTGCTCTCACGAGTCCATGCCACTACTGACGCCACAGACTACTGGCAGGGCGCGTGTCGAATCATAAAGTGTATGGAGCATAGCGAAGAACACACATTGGAGCTAGTGTGCCTCGTTAACTCCATACAGCTATATGCACTGGAGATCGAAGAGGACTTCACAACCCGCATCGTGGAGTTCCTTCGGGGAGTCGTCGTTTATCTCGCCAAATGCCCCAGTGATGAGTCAAATGGAGACCTCCTACGAACTGCCACCATCATGGCGGCAGAGTGGTTGATTTCTCGCCAAAGTCCTAAGAATGGAAACCTCAGGCAGCGATACATTCTATCGGGTCAGGCTGTCCAGTCCGGCGAGGCGAACAGCGAGACGTTTGTTCTAGTCAACAACCACAGACTCTCCCAGGCTGAGAGGCTTCAACGTAGCATTGAACTGTACCAAGAATCACAGAAGCAAGCCTCCGGCTCAAGCTTCGTCATTCGCACCCTACTTATCGCGATCATGGCAATCGAAGGCTTTGCGGCCGAGAAAGACGGGGAGAGTATCTCTGATGCAATCCCTCGTATCCAAAGGGATGATCTTCGGTTCTCCCTGGAAGGCCTGTGGGACTTATGGGAAGGAGGGTTCAATCAGTCCGACCTTCTCCGGTTTGTGTCAGAATTAGTTGTTCCACCGTCTTCGACTGTAGGAGGCGCAGAGAGCTCAATGGTCATCCTCCTTCTGAAAGAATATCTTCAACAGATCAATGGGTCGCCTGCTGAGATCACTGAAAAGGCATTTCGATTTATCGATGCGGCATTGGAGCACTCTTTGACAACTGGAACCACCAAAGCCGAGTTGGAGCTACAACTACAGGGTGTCCAGTCGCCGGATCCATGGCTGGCGCTGTCCGTTGATAATATACTCCGACGTAGGGCTACGCGATGCGTAGTCGATTTGGAAAGAATAAATACATTAGACTCTCGTATCAGGACCATCATATCCAGGAAGAGGCTCAACCTTTATCTTTCCTCGAACATCGAACCCGAGCCGGATATCCTGACTCTACTTGTCCAATCTGACGATGTTGCGATCTCCCTGGAGGCATTTAGTCAAGGCCTGAGTCTTCTGGAGTCACCCCTGATTGACGAGTCAAGTGATCGCAATCCTGGATCACGTCTGTTTACCTTCGTGCTACTAGGGCAGGAGCAGCGATCACGGCTTATATCCCGCTTCTTCAACCCTCAGCAGTCTACTGCCATGTACCAGACCGTGTGGGTGATGTTCACAGAGGATTTGTACCCGAGATGGGAGCTACTACCAACGGAGTGGAGACGTGGTATCGCCAAGGCTCTTGTGGGGGCAACAGAATGGATGGAGAAAGGACAGAAGATGTTAGCAAAGGAGATCAAAAAGCGACGTGGGATTCGAGCCTCAACGAAGGCGGAGCAATTGATCGGGATGAAAGTGCTAGCTCTTCGGAAGAGGAAGCAACTCTTGGAGACGAGAGATGAGCGATTCCCAGTACGACTGGAGGCTTGTGGTCAAGTCTATTTGCGTTTGTTTGCCACTGCGGTAGAAGAACTTGGAGAGAGTGCGAAGTCAAGCACTCTGCAAATTGTGGATTTCCTTGTGCAAGTCCCTGATGAGCTGTACGATGAGGATGCTATCAAGCGCATACAGCACGTACTTGGGATATAAACGGTGAATTTCTAGATTTTCTGAAAGGAAGGATGGAATATTGGACGCTATGGTCAGTTTGTACAGATATTTCGCCTGGTTCAAGGGTGGCGGATGTCGGGGCGATATGTGAGAAGGTTGTAGCGTGTGAAAAATAAGCTATAATGGAATGAATGAGGCTCTTCGGTAGTGAAAGGCGTGAAAGCCTCAAGATCCGCCGTTTTCCGATTGACTTGCGCGTCTCTCGACGTCTCTGATCGTTTTTGTGAAGGCAAGAGCAGTGATTCAACGCGCGTCTGCTTGCGTGGACGCGTAAGCAGGCGGGCGGCTTCCTGATTAGTCATTCGCTCCTAGAGAATTCGGTCGCTGGCTAGGGCGCCAGAGTGTTCGAAACGTTCAACTATCTCCTCGAACGAAATGCAACGCTTTGAGGGCGGTCTGTAAGCTGTAAGTCAGGCGAGATTCGAACCAAAGGCAAAAGGCAGGACAAGTGCAAGCGAAGCGAGGACGAAAAATGACAAAGTCTTCTCTTTATGACGATTTATAATTCGTAGAAGAGAATAAAACACAACTTGGGGATGCCCTTGCGCTTGAGGTGGCCCTCGACTGAACTCTCCCTGGGGTAAATAGGATTTTTACATACTTTGTGTACGATGTACGATTGTCACGAGTCATTTCTCCTGTGACGTTCCAGTGACAATCTGGAGAAGAAGGCGATGAAGGCGCTAGGAGTAGGCGAAGGGGAGGGAAAGGTCGAGGAGAATGTTAAAGGGACGATGGATGAAGAGGACGTTGAGAAAGCGGTTGTAGAGCCCTCTGTCGCACCCGCGGAAGCGTCAGTGGCTCCCGAGACTTCTGCATTGGAAGACGAGCATATGGAGGTTCACGAGTCCTCTCAACTACAAGCTGAATCAGTCCTTAGCGCGCCTGCAAACCCCAACATCCCAGAACCGCAAATAACAGATCGAACCACTGAACCTGCTTCTGCGCCCGACCCTATTGACACTTCCCATCCAGTCGTCGAAGAACCTCCGACGACTGACCTGGGCAATGAACAGGATGAGGGAAGGTAGACCCTCGATCGTCGGCCAATCGGTCCTACGTCGAAGGACAATGTCTTGGAGGGTACTTCACGGTACTTCACGTGTCTCTCTGCTGCCGCAGAATGAAAGGTTGGATCGTTCATTTGAGACGCTTCAGGTTCCGAGTCTGGTCACTACTGTGATAGGTTGATAGGTTATCCACTTGTATCAGTATTTATTGCCCCTTGAATACCCTTTGCCCTTGACGGGTTTTGACCGGACCCAGTTTTTGTCGCTTGCCCACCTTGAAGGGGACAGAGGCGCCACATCTGTAGTACGTCCCTTCCCGTCTCCTGACGTGGGCGTCTGCAAAGGACCATGGAGGATTAAAGAGCGACACCTCTTGGGAAGCGAAGACCACACACCCCTCTCTGCCATGGTTCGTTCTCGTCGTGCTAGAGGACGGATTGGTGAGGTTTCATCTTGCAACATCATTCAAGGAGAACTCATTGCATTTCACAGACGATGAGTCGGAGAGAGGAATACAGCTACATGGTAGGTATCGGGCGGCCTGAAATCATGGTGGGTGCTCACATGTGCTTAGCGTGGACTTCTGGGACCGAAAAATCAATATGGGAACATTACAACGAGTTGGCGGCCAAGCTGGATGCAACACAAAAAGCAGAGTGGGACGACATGGCCAACAACACCCTCATCTTTGTGTGTCTCCCTTGCCCGATATCTCTATATTTTCCCTGTAGCTAATGTCCAAGTAGTCAGCTCTCTTTGCAGCCGTCCTTTCAATGTATATCGGCTTCAACGTCCAACTGTTAAACTCTAACGGTGATAATGGAGTTGAGATGGTGCGCATTTTAAATCAAATCTCCAACCAACTCCGTAACACCTCAGACCCTGCCCCCGACTCCATTGAGGTTAAGGATGTGCAACCCAACTTGCTTGCACAAACGAGTATCACAGTCTTGACTGTGTGCCTGATCTTACTCTTGTTGGTCGGCGCTCTAGCACTGGTATTGAAGCATTGGCAACGGGTCTACGCGCGAAATTTGAAAACATTCCATAACCCCGAGGAGCAAGCCAGAAATCGAGAACTGTATGCACAAGCCTTTGAACGATGGGCCATACCCACTTTGTTCGAGCTCCTCGCCTTTCTAATGCAATTGGCCTTTGGCTGGTCTTACGCCGGTTCCGCTGGCGCGATGTACGCACTGAGCTCCGGGGCGACTGTAGTGTTATTCGTAGCCGTTTTTGTTTTCATGTTCCTCTGGTTACTCATACATTGGCTTCCATCCCTAGACCCCTATTCACCTTTTATGCGTCATTCTCGACCGATTTTCGTCGTGCTCGGGGCAGTCAGGAAGCCGAATGAAGAGGCGCTTGACCCCGAAATTGCTGTTGTGGGCATCTCAAACTGCCTATTTATGCATACCTCCGTGGTCCCAAGGAATTTCCCTATTTTCATTCAACTTTTCAGCCTTCCAGTCAAGTGCCCACGACTCCGCGTCAAGTACCTAGCGCCGTGGAGCCGGCTATCTCCGCTCTTACCCTCCATGCTCAGGGAGATACATTCGCAGTCCAGAAATAATCTTTTACCAGCGCTTCGTCTGTGCCTGGTGGTTTCTGGTCAAGGCCAGCCAGAGCAGCTGTGGGCGAGCAAAGAAGCCAAGAGAACGTACGGCACCATCAAGGCCACCAATCCACTACAGAATCTGTACTTACACCTGCTGCTCTCACGACTCCATGCCACTACCGAAGCCACGGACCACTGGCACGACGCGTGTCGAATGATAAAGTGTTTGGAGCATAGCAAAGAACACACATCGGAGCTAGTGTGGCTCGTTGACTCCATACAGATATATGCACTGGAGATTGAAGAGGGTTTCACAACCCGCATCGTGGAGTTCCTTCGGGGCGTCGTCGTTTATCTCGCCAAATGCCCTAGTGATGAGCAAAATGGAGACCTTCTACGAACTTCTACCATCATGGCGGCAGAATGGTTGATATCTCGCCAAAGTCCCGATAATGGAACCCTCACGCAGCGATACCTTCTATCGCGTCAAGCTGTCCAGTCCGACGAGGCGAACAGCAAGACGTTTGTTCTAGTCAACAACCAGAGACTCTCGCAGGCTGAGGGGCTTCAACGTAGCGTTGAACTGTACCAAGGCTCACAGAAGCAAGCGTCTGGCTCGAGCTTCGTCATTCGCACCCTACTTATCGCCATCATGGCAATCGAAGGCTTTGCGGCTGAGAAAGACGGGAAGCGTATCTCTGATGCAACCCGTCGTATCCAAAGGGATGACCTTCGATGCTCGCTGGAAGGGCTGTGGGGCTTATGGGAAGGAGGGTTCAATCAGTCCGACCTTCTCCGGTTTGTGACGGAATCAGTTGTTTCACCGTCTTCGACTGTAGGAGGCACAGAGAGCTCAACGGTCAACGTTCTCCTAAAAGGATATCTTCAACAAATCAATGAGTCGCCTGCTGAGATCACTGAAAAGGCATTTCGATTCATCGATGCGGCATTGGAGCACTCTTTGACAACTGGAACCATGAAAGACGAGTTGGAGCTACAACTGCAGGGTGTCTAGTCGCTGGATCCATGGCTGGCGCTGTACGTTGATAACATACTCGGACGTGGGTCTACGCAACGCGTAGTCGATTTGGAAGGATCAAATACATTAGACTCTCGTATCAGAACCATCGTATCCAGGAAGAGGCTCAACCTTTATCTTTCGTCGAACGTCGAACCCGAGCCGGATATCCTGACTCTGCTCGTCCAATCTGATGATCCTGCGATTTTCCTGGAGGCATTTAGTCAAGGCGTGAGTCTTCTGGAGTCGCTCCTGATTGACGAGTCAAGTAGTCGCAATCCTGGATCACGTCTGTTTACCTTCGTGTTGTTAGGGCAGGAGCAGCGATCACGTCTTATATCCCGCCTCTTCGACCCTCAGCAGTCTGCCTCCATGTACCAGACCGTGTGGGTGATGTTCACAGAGGATTTATACCCGAGATGGGGGCTACTACCAACAGAGTGGAGACGTGATATCGCCGAGGCTCTTGTGGGGGCAACAGAATGGATGGAGAAAGGACAGAAGATCTTAGCCAAAAAACGACGTGGGATTCGAGCCTCAAAGAAGGCGGAGCAATTGATCGGGGCGAACGCGCTAGCTTTTGTCGACCACGGTGACAAGAGAAAACAACCCTTGGAGACGAGAGATGAGCAATTCCCAGTACGACTGGACGCTTGTGGTCAAGTTTACTTGCGTTTGTTTGCCACTGCGGTAGAAGAACTCGGAGAGAGCGCGAAGTCAAGCACTCGGCAAATTGTGAAGTTCCTCATGCAAGTCCCTGATGAGCTATACGACGAAGACGCTATCAAGCGCATGCAGCGCGTACTTGGGATATAAACGGTGATTTTCTAGATTTTCTGAAAGGAGGGATGGAATATTGGACTCTATGCATATATGGTCAGTTTGTACAAATATTTTTCGCCTGATTCAAGGGTGGCGCATGTCGGAGCGATATATAAGGGCGAGAAGGTTGTAGCATGTGAAATATATGCTATAATGGAAAGAATGGAGCTATTCGGAGCCTGTACATAGTGAAAGCCTCGAGACCCGCCGTTTTCTGATTGACTTGCGTGCGTCTCTCGACGTCTCCGATCGTTGTTGTGAGACGGGCATCACTCAGTCGAATGGTTTACCTCCGACTGCCTTTCCGCGGAACCACTCACGGTGCGCCTTGAACCTCCCCTTCATCCTCTTCCAACTCGCGGTCCCTCGTGCTTTACAAACATCAGTGCCAAATCGCACATCTCACTCCTAGTTTATGTCAAGCCCTCTTTTGTCTCGTCGCTTGCTGGCCAACAGACGTCCAACCGAGAGAGAAGAACAACGTCTGCGAAGGGCACTCGAGGACGACGTCCAACAGGCAGAAGTACTCCGGGTTCAACAAATTCTCCACGAGGGAGATTGTAAAGCTCTCTCCACCGATGTGGAGCGCCTAAGCCGTTGCGTAATCGCACTTCAACAGCGGACGAGGAGTACGTCCTCTCTCCTCACCTGCTTTGTGCGACTTCAAGAGAGCGTGTCATCCCATATGTTGGTGCATAAGGGAACTGGCGTCATATTACGCCCACATTACCC
>Ga0307513_10012028_pt1 | contig 10709 bp, 10 predicted proteins | sample 15_EM_MG_FD_202174 | JGI IMG/M metagenome (GOLD analysis project Ga0307513, IMG submission 202174) | Populus trichocarpa ectomycorrhiza microbial communities from riparian zone in the Pacific Northwest, United States - 15_EM | ecosystem: Host-associated > Plants > Roots > Unclassified | place...
AGAGGCTTCTTCGGCGCGCTGCAAGGCTTCGGCCTGCGAGCGGATCAGCGTCTCGCGTTCGGCCGAGGCCGCGGCGAGCGCCCGCCCCATGTCGTCCAGCTCGGGGATCTCGCTCGCCTGGATGCTGACCGGCTTGCCTTCTCGCAGCAGGGCGGCCTGGCTGCCGATGGCCTGGATCGGCGCGAGGATGCGGCGCGCCTGGTAAAGCGCCAACAGCACGCAGGCGATCAGCGACGCCAGCACCCCGATCGCGAAGGTGGTGCCCGATGCCAAGGCCACCGCGATCATGTTGGATTGCGGGGCGCCGACCACCACCATCCAGTCGAGCCCATTCACCCGGCTGTAGCCGGTGAACACCGTCTCGCCTTCGATCGTCGACGTGATCCCGGATCCTTCTGCAAGGCCGCCGCTCAGCAGCTTCGCGAGCGACGGCGCCGCATGGGTCCCGAGGGTTCGCTCGTGATCGCGTGACCGGGCCACCCGCAACCCGGCTCCGTCGAAAACCGACATGACCCAGTCCTTGGGCCCCTTCTGCCGGGTGAGGATGTCGACGATCCGGTCCGGCGTGACCACCGCCGTCACGACGTAGGCAATCTCTCCGTCGCGGAACACCGGCACCCTGACGCGAAATTCAACCTGGCCGGATTCGTTGCGCTGCAAGCTGCCGACCACCGGCCGCTGGGTCGCCAGCACCGCCTTCAACGATGCGGTGTCCATCGGATCGGAGCTGCTCTTTCCGTACGGGTCGCGGGTGTTGAACAACACTTTGCCGTGCCCATCGAGCAAGACCATGCCCGTCCAGTTCTTGCGCACCTGGACGGCCAGTTTCGCCACCTCGTAGAAGCCCGGGATGTTCGCGTCCCGCAGGGCCTTGGCGTCCGACAGGCCATTCAGCACGGCGATCGTGGCCAGGTGCTCCGACTCGACCGCGCTCGCGAGGGCACGCGAAACGGCCACGGTACTGCGCTCGACCTCATCGGTCTGGTATTGCAGAAGAATGGCCAGCCCCCAGGCTCCGAGAATCGCCAGCGGCAGGATACCGACGCCAGCGAGCAGCAGCAGTTGGGTGCGAAGCGGTCGCGCGTTTCTGAAAAGGTTCATGTCATACCGTCTCAGCCACGATGACGGCTGCCTCGGCATTGTTAGCGAGCGGGCCCCAAAAAGAGGCGCGCTTTCGTATCGAGACGCTTCAGAGCATGAACACCGGCTGGCAGGCGCCGGCGCGCCTTGTCGCCCTGGTGCCTGGCTACCCGCCCGCCGTCACCACGCGCGCCACCCGGGCCACGGCCGCGTTGCGCGCCGGCTCGTCGGCCTTCGCTTCGGTCAGGTAGACGGCCACCACGATGGGCGAGCGCCCCGGCGGCCAGAACACGCCCACGTTGTTGGTGGTGCCGCGCGCGCCCGTGCCGGTCTTGCTGGCCAGGCGCCAGCCTTCGGGCAGGTCGGCACGCAGGCGCTTCACATCGGTACGGGTCGCTTCCATCCAGCGCCGCAGTTGTTCTCGGCTGGCAGCGGACAAGGCGTCGCCTACCAGCGCGGCCTTCAGCGCCGCAGCCATCGCGCGCGGCGTGGTGGTGTCGCGCGGGTCGCCGGGCCGAGCCTCGTTGAGCTCGGGCTCCCAACGGTCCAGCCGCGTCTTCGTGTCGCCGAGCGTGCGGGCGTACCGCGTCAGTGCCGCAGGGCCGCCGTAGCTCTTGAGAATCAGGTTGCCGGCCGCGTTGTCGCTCACGGTGATGGTGGCTTCGCACAGCTCGGCCAGCGTCAGTCCCTCGCCGCCGACTGCCTTCGAGGTGACGGGCGAATTGGGCACCAGCACCTCTCGCCCGAAGCGGATGCGCCGGCCGAGCTGCTCCTGCTGCGCGTCGACGCGCTGAAGCACATGCGCTGCAGCCAGCCACTTGAAGGTGCTGCACAACGGAAAGCGCTCGTCCAGCCGGTGGCCCTCGATGCGGCCATCGGCGGTGTCGAGCACCGCCACGCCCAGCCGGCCCTGGGCGGCGTGTTCGATGTCTTTCCAGCGCTTGGCCTGCGCCTGAGGTTCAGTTTTCTGCTGGGCAAAGCTCATTGGCGGGCTGATGGCCGCGAGGGCTGCAACGAGGTGATGGTTGAAATGGCGTCGGTTCATCGAAGTCGATCTCCTGTGAAAAGTGGTGGGCGTGACATGAAAGCCGAGCGCACGATAGCCACGCCACCACCGTGTCACAAACGGTGATTTCGATGGGAAAGGCGCAGAAAATCTTGGGCATGAACCTGCCATTGAATGCCCTGCGCGCCTTCGAGGTCTCTGCCCGCCACCTCAGCTTCACGCGCGCCGCCATCGAGCTCAACGTGACGCAGACCGCCGTCAGCGCCCAGGTGCGCAACCTGGAAGACCGGCTCGGCACACCGCTCTTTCGCCGCCTGCCGCGCGGCTTGGCGCTCACCGACGAAGCACAAGCCCTGCTGCCGATGTTGACCGAGAGCTTCGAACGCATCGGCGCCGTGCTCGACCAGTTCCAGGGCGGCCGTCTCCACGAGGTGCTGACAGTGGCCGCGGTGGGCACCTTCGCGGTGGGCTGGCTGATGCCGCGGCTCGACGCCTTTCACCGACAGCACCCCTTCATCGACCTGCGGCTGATGACCAACAACAACCGTGTCGACCTGGCCGGCGAAGGCCTCGACTTCGCCATTCGCTTCGGCGACGGCGCGTGGCACGGCACCGAGGTCGATGCGTTGCTGGAAGCGCCGCTGTCGCCGATGTGCAGCCCCGCGCTCGCCGCCCGCTTGCGCGCGCCTGCCGACCTGGCCGGCGAGACCTTGCTGCGCTCGTACCGCTCCGACGAATGGAGCCAGTGGTTCGGCGTTGCCGGCATCACGGCGCCGCTGCTTCGCGGGCCGGTGTTCGACTCGTCGCTCACCATGGCGGCCGCGGCCGTGCAGGGGGCCGGCGTGGCGCTGCTGCCACCCGCCATGATCGCGTCCGAGCTTCAGCAGGAGCGGCTGGTGCAGCCCTTCGGCATCGCAGTGTCGACCGGGAGCTACTGGCTCACGCGCCTGAAGTCGCGCCCGGTGTCACCGGCGATGCGGGAGTTCAGGAAGTGGTTGTTGAGCGCGGTGAGCAGCATGCCTCCAGAAACAAAACGCCCCGCACAATGAAGTCCGAACGGTGTTTCTTGGGAACATCTGGCCCACTCGCGGGGCCGAGAAGCTGAGCTTCAACGCCAATCAAGACACACATGACCTCAGTCGGCCCCAAGCCTCAACCCATCAGGCTGGCGCCGCTCGATCGCCCACTTGAGCAAGGCCGCGCTGCGGTAGATGCCATGGGCGAACTTGCCGTAGGGCAGCGTCGCGAAGAGAGCCATCACGACGCCGAGGTGCACGGCCAGCAACAGCGGCATCGCCGGTGAACCGCGCCAGCCCAGCAGCGCCAGCCCCGTCACGCTGGTCAGCAGCAGCAGCGCGATGAAGGCGCGGTCCATCGGGCGCTGCGCCACGTCGCCGGCAAGGGGGTCACGTTTCAGGTTCAGCCACAGCAAGCCGGCCGGCCCGACCACGAGGCCGACGCCACCGAGCGTGCCCAGCACCACCGGCAGGCTGGTGAGGGCATACGGCGCATGCAGGCCCAGCAGGTAGTGGTACAGCGTGGCGACGCAGGTCGATGCGAAGCACAGCATGAAGCCGTAGAAGGTGAAGTGGTGGAAGCGGCGGCGCACGAGGGTGAAGCGGTCATCGGCCTCGTTGCAGCCGTCGCCATGCCCACCACCGAGGTAGCGCAGCGCGAGCACGTTCTTCGTGGCCTCGGCCGCAGCAGGCGGGGTGATGGCGCCGGGGCTCACGTCGCGCCAGAAACGCTTCACGCCGATGCCGAGCGCAACGGTCGAAAAGGCGAACACGGCACCGAACATCGAGGCCATCAGCTGGTGCGGAAAGACCGCATAGAAATTGCCGGCCAGCGGCTCGCGGATCAGCGAGCCCGACAACGCCACCGCGAGGGTCAGGAACAAGGCCAACCCCGCGGCGAGTGCGATCGCCACTGTCAACCCGTTGCGGCGGTACAGCGCGCCGAACGACGGCGGCCACGCGTACTCCACGTAGGTTTCGCCGCGCACCTGCGCCATCGCCTGCGGCACGTTGACGGCGAACTCGTGCGGCGGCGCGTACTGGCAGGCGTGGTAGCAGGCGCCGCAGTTGTGGCACAGGTTGGCGAGGTAGTTGACGTCGGCCTTGGCGAAGTCGAGCCGGCGCGTCATCGCGGGGAACACGGCGCAAAAGCCTTCGCAGTAGCGGCAGGCGTTGCAGATCTGCATCTGGCGTGCGACCTCGCCTTCGGCCACCGTCAACGGAATCACGCGCCGCGCCTTGGGCATGGCGCCACCTTCCGCGTGCAGCGCGCGGTCGTCCGACGGCGACTCGCGCTCGACCTCTTTCACCAGCGACTCAAGCGGCAGCATGCGCGAAGCCTCCGCGCTTCGCCGACGACAACGCGGCCTTCGCCGCCTGCGCGCCGGCGATCCTGCCGAAGGCCGTGCCGATCGCCATGCCCACGCCCGCGGTGTAGCCCTTGCCGAGCACGTTGCCGGCCATCACCTCGCCGGCAGCGAACAGGTTGGCGCTCGGCCGGCCGTTGAAGTGCACGGCGGCGTTCTCGTCGGTCTTCACGCCCAGGTAGGTGAAGGTGATGCCGGGCCGCACCGCGTAGGCGTAATAGGGCGGCGTGTCGATCGGGCGGGCCCAGTGCGTCTTGGGGGGTGTGAGCCCGTCGGTATGGCAGTCGTCGAGGACCGTGTGGTCGAAGCTGCCGATGCCGCAGGCTGCGTTGTAGCGCGAGACCGTTTGCTCGAAGGTGCCGGCGTCGAGGCCGATGGCACGCGCGAGTTCGGGCAGCGTGTCCGCCCGCACACCCGGGAACACCGGCGGCATGAAGCGGCCGATGGCCTTGGCGTCGATGACCGAGTAGGCAATCTGCCCCGGCTGCTGAGCGACCAGCCGGCCCCAGATCGCATAGCGCTTGGGCCAGAAGTCTTCGCCCTCGTCGTAGAAGCGCTCGGCGCGCGCGTTGACCACGATGCCGAGCGACACGCAGTCGATGCGGGTGCAGATGCCGCCGTCGTAGAGCGGCGCACGTGCGTCGATGGCCACCATGTGCGCCTGCGTCGGGTCGCCGATGGAATCGGCACCCTGCTCGATCAAATGCTTGAGCAGCACGCCGGTGTTGAAGCGCGTTCCGCGGATCAAAAAGTTGTCGGCCACCCATTCGCCGTTGACCTGGCCCCAGGCCTCGCGCAACCACTCGCGGTTGGACTCGAAGCCACCGCTCGCGACCACGCAACTCCTGGCCTCGAATCGCTGCGCACCGCTGTACGCGGCGACGAAGCGGCCGCCGCGCAGCTCGAGCCGGTCGACCGGTGTGTCGTAGCGCACCTGCACGCCCAGTTTTTCGGCACTGCGGTAGTAGGCGTTGACCAGCGCCTTACCGCCACCCATGAAGAAAGCGTTGGTGCGCGCCACGTGCAGCGTGCCCGACAGTGGTGGCTGGAAACGCACACCGTGCTTCACCATCCACGGCCGGCAGGTTGTCGACGCGCGGATGGCGATGCGCGCCAGGTGCTCGTCGGTGATGCCGCCGGTGACCGTCAGCAGGTCTTGCCAGTACTCCTCTTCCGGGTAGGCGTCGACCAGCACGTCTTGCGGTGCATCGTGCATGCAGCGCAGGTTGCGGGTGTGTTGCGAATTGCCGCCCCGCCATTCGCGCGGCGAAGATTCGAGCAGCAGCACGCTCGCACCCGCTTCGCGCGCCATCAGCGCAGCGCACAACGCGGCATTGCCGCCGCCGATCACCAGAACGTCGACCATCGTGTGACGTGCTCCTCCATCGAAGCATCGACTGTATGAAGCGCAGTGGGCACCGGCCAGCCCATACACCGCAAGAGGTGTTCAGGGTTCGTGAAGACCTCTTGCGTCCCGTGCGCTGTCGCAGGCATTCGATGCGGCCTAGAGTGGCATTCGGCAAGATGGGCTTTCCTGGCCCGGCAAAGGAGACACCCCTTGAAAACTCCCGGCGTGCTTCAGATTCCTTCGATGAAAGAGCGCTGCTCCGAAGCCGAGTGGCAAGCCCGCGTCGACCTCGCGGCGTGCTACCGGCTGGTCGACCTGTACGGCATGTCCGACATGATGGCCAACCACATCTCGTCGCACGTGCCCGGCGAGAAAGGCGCCTTCCTCATCAACGCCTACGGGATGATGTACGAGGAGATCACCGCCTCCAGCCTGATCAAGGTCGACCAGGCCGGCAACATCCTCGCCAAGCCCGACTTCGGCGAGCTGAACTACGGCATCAACAAGGCCGGCTACGTGATCCACAGCGCCGTGCACGCGGCGCGGCCCGAGGTGGCCTGCGTGATCCACACGCACAGCTGGGCGTCGATGGCGGTCTCGTCGCTCGAATGCGGCCTGTTGCCGCTGACGCAGACGGCGATGCGCTTCCTGAAGATCGGCTACCACGACTACCAGGGCGTGGTGCTCAACACCGAAGAGCAGGCTTCGCTGCTCGCCGACCTGGGCGACCGCGAGGCGGTGATCTTTCGCAACCACGGCGCGCTGGTGGTCGGCCGCAGCGTCGGCGAGGCGTTCAACTGGATGCACCGGCTGGAGCTCGCCTGCCGAGCGCAGATCGGCGCGATGTCGTGCAACTCGCCGCTGCGAAAGGTGCCGGCGCAGGTGCTTGAAGAAACCTGGAACAACTACCAGCCCGGCACACGGCGGCCCTACGGCCTGATGGAGTGGCCGGCGCTGCTGCGCAAGCTCGACCGCATGGACCCGAGCTTCCGCGACTGACGACCCCAAGACCACAACAACACAACAGCAGGAGACAGGCATGAAGAGAAACGCCATCACGCTCGCGAGGCAACTTCGCCTCGGCGCGCGGCAAGGCCACCGCCGAAGCATGGCCGCGGGCTTTGCCGCCGCGCTGGTGCTCGGCATGGGGTCGACGGGTTCGGCGCACGCGCAGGCCTACCCGACCAAGCCGGTGCGCGTGATCGTCGCGTTCACGGCCGGCGGCACCACCGACATCCTCGCGCGCGCCGTGTCGCAGAAGCTGTCGGACAGCCTGAAGCAGCCCTTCGTCATCGAGAACAAACCCGGCAGCGGCGGCAACACCGGCACCGAGTTCGTCGTGCGCGCACCGAACGACGGCTACACGCTGATCGTCAACTCGGTGGGGCCGATCGCGGTCAACCAGACGCTGTTCAAGAAACTCAGCTATGACCCGCTGACCGACCTGATGCCGGTGGTGCAGATCGCCGACGTGCCCAACGTGCTCATCGTCAACCCCGACGTGCCCGCGAAAACGATGGAAGAATTCATCGCCTACGCGAAGGCCAACCCCGGCAAGCTGAACTACGGCTCCACCGGCATCGGCACCTCGTCGCACCTGTCGAGCTTCATGCTCAGCAAGCAGATCGGCGTGGAGACGACGCACATTCCCTACAAGGGCGCGGACGCGTTGACCGACCTGATGGCCGGCCGCACGCAGTTCATGTTCGCGACCATCCCGTCGGCCATCGGCTTCGTGAAGGCGGGCAAGCTGCGCGCCATCGCGGTCAGCAGCGCCAGGCGCTCGCGTTCGATGCCCGACATTCCCACCGTCGCCGAAAAAGGCTTCCCCGGTTTCGCGGCCGGCTCGTGGTTCGGCTTCTTCGCGCCCAAGGACACGCCGGCCTCGGTGATCGAGGCGCTGAACAAGGCCGTCAACGACGCACTGCCTTCGCTCGAAGCGCAGATGGTGCGTGAGGGTGCCGACCCGGTCGGCGGCTCGGCCGCGCAGTTCGCGAAGTTCACGCGCCAGGAGTACGAGAAGTGGAAGGTCATCGTGCGCGAGTCGGGCGCGACGGTGGAATGACGCTGCGCATCCTGATGTCGGCAAAAGCGCGGCAGCAGTTGGCGGCCGACGTTGCCGGCCTGCTCGCCGAAACACCGCACGTCTTTGCCGAGCCGGGGGAAGATGCCGACATCGCCTTCGTGTCGCGCGACGTGACCGGCCTGTCGACCAAGCACGCGGTGCTGCCCGACACGCAGCACTTCTACGACGCGATGCTCGGCGCCCACAGCCTGCGCTGGGTGCAGGCGCATTCGGCTGGCGCCGACCGATTCATCTTCAACGAGCTGCGCCAGCGTGGCGTCACGGTCACCGCGGCGTCGGGGGCCAACGCCAGCGTGGTGGTACAGACGGCGTTGGCCGGCATCCTCGCGCTGGCGCGGCGCTTTCCGCAGCTGATGGACGCGCAGCGCCGCAAGGTGTGGGCACCGCTCGTCGGCAGCGGCCTGCCGCGCGACTTGGCCGGGCAGACCGCGGTGATCGTCGGCTGGGGGCCGATCGGCCAGGGCCTCGCGACGCTGCTGCAGGCGCTGGGCTTGCGCGTGTCGGTGGTGCGCGGCAGCGACACGCCGGCGGCGCATGCCACCGAGACGGTGCCGTTCGAGAACGTCCACCAGGTGCTTCCGCAGGCCGACTGGCTCGTGCTCGCCTGCCCGCTCAGCGAGCGCACGCGCGGCTTGATCGACGAGACTGCGCTGCGCTTGCTGCCGCAGGGCGCCCACGTCGTGAACATCGCGCGCGGCGAAGTCATCGACGAAGCGGCCCTGGTCGATGCGCTCGTCGCCGGCCGGCTCGCCGGTGCCTATCTCGACGTCTTCGAGCGCGAGCCGCTGCCTCAGGAATCCCCGCTGTGGACCCTGCCGAACGTGATCGCCACGCCGCACAGCGCCGGCCAATCCGATGGCAATGCACAGCGCGTCAGTGCGATCTTTCTCGACAACCTGAGCCGCTGGCGCGACGGCCGGCCGCTGCTGTACATCTCGCGCTGAGCGTTCAATCCCGGTGCAGCGTCGCGCCGATCCAGCGGCCCTCGCGCACGAGCTGCTCCACCACGCTCACCAAGGTCACGCGCGCCGCCAGTGCGGCCGGCGACAACTCGTCATCCGACAGGCTGGCCAGCAGGTTCTGGCGCTGCGCACCGGCTTCCTTCAACTCGACGGAGCGCAGCGGCTCGCCCCAGGGCCGGGCCAGCGCCGCGGCCGGTTGCAGTGTGGCGCCGACACCGGCGCGCACCGCGTCCATCAGCAGCGCGAGCCCGTCGATCTCGGCAGCGATGCGCGGCTCGGCACGGCGCCGCGCGAAGGCCGCGTTGATCAGCGCGCGCAGGCCGTGGGTGCCGGTCGGCAAGACCATCGGCAGCTGGAGCATGTCTTGCAGCGTCGCGCGGTCTTTGGTGGGCATGCCCGGCAGGTCGGCGCGGCCGATCAGGAACAGCCGCTCGCTGAGCAGCGGGATCACGCTCCAGCCGCGCGCCACCTCGCTCTGGAACAGCACCGCGAGGTCGAGCTGCCGAGCATTCAGCATCGTCGCCAGGTGGCCCGACAGCGCTTCGACCAGATGGAGCCGCACGTCCGGGTAGCGCTCGCGCATCGCCACGAGCAGCGGCATGCCCAGCATGGCCGCGGTGCTGGGCGCGAGGCCGATGCTCACGTGGCCCGAGAGCCGTGCCTGCTTGGCGGCCAGCACCGCGGCATCGGCGTGGCGCAAGGTGAGTTGCGCCTGCCGCAGAAAGGCGAGGCCCGCATCGGTGGGCACCACGCCGGTGGAGGTGCGCTGCAGCAGCCGCGTCGACAGCTCGCCTTCCAGCCGGCTGATCTGCTGGCTGAGCGCCGAGGTCACGACGCCCAGGTCGGCCGCCGCCTTGCCCATGCCGCCGAGTTCGACGACACGGACGAAGTACCTCAGCTGGCGCAGTTCCATGGCCCGCTCATCGGTCGCACAACCTAGAAACCGCGCACGGGGAAACCTGCAGGGCGTTGCAGCCAGTTGGTTGGCGCGTAGGCCGTGCGCCCGTCAGTCGCGTGCAGCGTGTAGGCCAGGCGCGAGCGCGCCGAGCGGTTGGGCGCGCTGTAGTGCGGCAGCAGGCCGTGGAAGACGATCAGCGTGCCTGCCTCGCAAGGCAACGGCACCGCGGTGCTCTGGCCGGGCCACGGCGTGCGATCGAGTACCTCGAGATTCAGCCGCTGGCCATCGCGCACGAAGCGCTCGCGCAGCGGGCCGCGGTGGCCACCCGGCTCGGCCCACAGGCAACCGTTGTCGACGGCTGCGTCTTCGAGCGCGAACCAGAAGGTCGTCACGCTGACCGGCGTGCTGACGAAGAAGGTGGCGTCTTGATGCCAGCGCACCTCGCCGCCGATGGCAGGCTGCTTGAAGATCACCTGCGACTGCCAGACTTGCGGGTCGGCGAGGCCGAGATCGGCCGCCAATGCTGCGAGCCCGGGGCCGTGCGAGAAGCGCTCGAAGACCGGGTCGAGGTCGTGCAGTGCATGGCCGATCTTGTTGATGGCCCGCTCCTTGGGCACCACGAGCCGGCCTTCGGCATCGAAGGCCTCTTCTTCGAAGAAGCAGTGCACCTGGTCGGCCGAGGCGATGAGCGCGGCGTCCGCGGTGCGCGCTGGGTCGCGGGTGGAGAAGACGCCGGTGGTGCCATCGGGCTCGAAGGCGTCGACCAGGGCCTGCGCGCGGGCACGCACCTCGGCCAAGTCGGTTGCACTCTTGAACCCGGGAAGCACCAGAAAACCGTCGCGTTCGAACTGTTCGCGTTGAGTCGAAGTCAGCATGAAAGAGGGTCCGTCAAGTCAATCTCGATTGTCACCGGGCAGTGATTGGGTCTGGTTGCGCCCCTGGGCCT
>Ga0307513_10012030_pt1 | contig 10708 bp, 11 predicted proteins | sample 15_EM_MG_FD_202174 | JGI IMG/M metagenome (GOLD analysis project Ga0307513, IMG submission 202174) | Populus trichocarpa ectomycorrhiza microbial communities from riparian zone in the Pacific Northwest, United States - 15_EM | ecosystem: Host-associated > Plants > Roots > Unclassified | place...
TTTCTGGTTCAGCTTCTGCTTGAGGTATATCTGTAGTCCGAGATTCGAGTTGGGCCAGTTCAGAGGCCATGACGGCTTCCATCCTGGATATCAATATTTTATGTTTCGAATATTGAGCTGAAAGCGCATCCGTACCTGTTCCCAGCTGTGCTCCGTCTCGACCGCCTCGTCACCAAAGAGTCCGGTTTGTCCATAATAGGAGTGGGTAGATGGAGGTAGGTGGTGGTCACACTTGAACGCGTTCAGAGTCCGAATCCGATCGCGTCAGTACCCACTTTCCGGTTCTTCCTCCCAACTCCGACCGTCGACAGCGATGCCCAAGCCACCCCTCGGTCCCTCACGACTCTCACAAATCCTCAAGAAACTAAAAGCAGACCCTAAGCCGGTCTTGACGCCGTCGCTTAGGAGCCTCAAGTTCACATACGCGGTGCGAAACGATCATTTTGGTGCCAGGTGTGTGTCATCTCCCCGATGGCCGTATTGTTGTCGTCCTTTATGCTCATTCCGACGCGCTGTATTGTGCTATGCCTGGAAATTATAGACATTTTGCAAAAGACGAACTACCGAGGATTCAGTATGCCAACCCGACAATAGCAATCGAGGTGAACAGAATCCCGAAGACCGAGGCGGACACTTGGCAGTCCAGTTTGTTCATGGAGTTCGGTAGGGTTCTTTTGACACCAATCATTCCCACTGGGTGCTGAGCGCTCTTTAGAGGACGGGTCGAAGAAAACCTTGGCGATGGACGGTAAATGGTCGTCAACAATCTTCACGGACCTCATGGACGCCGCTGGGACACCAGCCTGGGACAAGTGGAAAGCAGACAGGAAGGCTGCTAATCTCCCCATTGTCGACATCCCAGTACAATCACATAAGCCATCGTCATCGCCGTCGGCAACGAAAAAAACTGGTGCCGCTGCTGTCCTTCCATGATACAAGCGTCGCGTTCGACTCCGGAATGTGGATGAAGAGCCGTATCGCGCATACACTTTACATTGACTTTGTTTTACTCTCGATATAATAGGTTCATCGGTCATTTCGCTCTCCCAATGTCATTAAGACCTATAGGTTGCAAAGCCTCCATTCCCCCAGACGTGAACTCAGTCACCATCAACACCGCCCCTTCTCCTCCTGCTCTTCACCGCTTCCCTGTGCCTCCTCTTCCAATCCCGCGTCAAATCGCCTTTTGCTTCCTCCCACCTCTTCACAATTTCCTCATTGCTCTCAGTCCGGTAAAATCCAGTCGACTGCGGGTCCAGACCTTTCTCTCTGAATACGTCCATGATGTCTTTGAGTTTCACATTCCTGTACTTATTTGCTTTTTCCTCCTTTGAGAGAGGGAAGAACAAGGGCTGGCTCGCGTCGGGCGTGACTTGGGTATGAGGAAGTGATGCCCGTGTGATTGAACTTTGGGTAACCGTCGATGGGTGAACGGCTGTATGTGCGGGCGGAGGAAGGAGAGCGGCCGGGAAGGGCTCTTCGTCGTCGAGTTCCAGGTCGAGGCCAAGTTGGTTCAGAAGGGAAAAGTCTGCAGAATGGAGATTAGATCTGTGAGAGGTGATCCGTGGGCGGAGACACACCTTGTTCTTCCCGGGGAGCGAACAGTTCTTTAAGTTTTGCCTTCGTCGCATTCGCGTTCTGGACGGTTGCAGACACGAGGTCGCGCTCTGGCACCGGTGTGGCTGTATCGGTGGAGGATTCCTCACTTTCAGAATTCCTTGTGGCCTCCTCGACAACAGCCACAGGGTCAGGTTCCTCGAAGACTCTTTTCGGAGGGAATTTCGGTGAAGGAGACATCCGCACTGGGGGTAGTTCTGGCATATCAATATCTGAGTCCAATGCCTCCTTTCCACCCCACTCTTGGCCCCCTTCTAGGCCACCGAAAATTGAATCCAGAAGGGAGAGAGCACGAAGTTTCTCCTCGGTAAAGTCGTGGTCTGTATCAACTGTACCACTTTTTTTGTGAGCGATAGGAGGGGGTCGGTTGGTAGTATCAGGGGTAGTTGGGGACCCTCCAAAGGTAGACTCGGGCTCGGAAGAGTCTTCCTCGCCTTCGCCAGAGGAGAGGTCATCTTCCTGATCGTCCCTCGTGTCTGGCCTCGAAGGTGCAGTCACGGGCAGGGTATCATCGTTATCTGCAACAACAATCGAATCCAAGAAAGCACCCTTTAAATGTTGCGAATCCCACTTTGTCGGATCGATGGTCCTCCGCCTTGCCCTAATCAGCTTGTGCTTCTCTCGTTTCCGTTTTTTCTTCCTGTCATTCGTTCCAATCGTACCAGAGGTCACGACAGACAAAGACGGAAGGGGTTTCCCCGGCCGCATTCGCATCGGACGAATGATCCGACCCATAGGCGTAACACGCCAACCAGGTCGTGAAGAGACATTTTCAGGGGTGACGAGGGACATATTCGAGGCGTGGACGCCTTGAACGCCTCGAGCCAGCCGACGTTTTTTTGTTTGCCGGTCGTCTGTAGGTGCCTCGTTCTCGCGTTTGATTCTATGGTAGTGAGAATAAAGGATTTGATTGGCTGGATTCCGCAGATGTGTGAGGTGTCGTACCGTTCACGAAAATCTGGTTTGGCTTCACCGATTCGAAGCTTTGCTCCTTTCCAAGTCGTCCCGCTCAACAGGTTCATACCTGTCGCTCTCAGTTCACGTAAAAGGCACCGCGAACAAAGAACACGCACATCTAGCCAGTTGGGAGTTCTTCGCTTCAATGGTAACATACGCAAATGGACGTGGTCTTCCGAGGCCATCCAATGCGCCAACGCCGTCGACGGTGATGACTGTTCCGAAGGTTCCTAGTCGTGTAGACAAGTCCGACGCGGATACAGCCGGGGTGAGACCTGCGATGTGTAGTCGTTTCCTCACAACAGCGCTAGGGTCCGAGTCCATTTTCGACCCGCATGCAGGTTTTCAAAGATGGCGAAGGTGATCGAGATCGTGGGCTCGGACCGGACGGCACGGATGACGATGTCCTTGAATTCTCACCACCTCCACACTTTGTCATCACTCGCGAACTGGAGCCATGGGGATGGCCCTCAACATGGATGAAGAGGTTCGACTGTACACGACCAATGCGGAAAGAGAGAAGTTCGAGACCAGGGCCACTCTTTACGGCATCATCGTCGGGTTGGATTATCTCGAGAGGGCGTATGTGAGGGATGCGGTGACTGCCGCTGAGTGAGTGCGTCTACGGTTCGTTTCCCGTTCGTGAGGTCTTACTTCCTGGCGGGTAGGTATTCGCCGGCGTGCACGAAGCTGCTTTCCCAGTACAAGACGATGTCCAAATTAGTTGAAGAAGACGTCCCTTCTGTTGAACAGTTCATGTCCCAATATCGAGTCAGTAGTATCACAAGACACGCCCGTGTCGGATCTCACTTGCGTTACCAGATGGATCACCCTGCGGCCTTACACAGAATCAAAGTAGGGGTCCCAGCCACGGTCGAACATTCGAGCGAAGCGGGTCCCGAGACAGGGAAATGGGTGGCAGAAACAACACAAAGCTTCATCACGTTCATGGATGCACTCAAGCTACGGTTGCGAGCGAAAGATCAACTGCATCCGATCTTACAGGAGCTGGTGACGGGGTATGCAAGGTTCAAGGGGAGCAAGGATTGGGAGGGAAGGAGTAAGATGGTGGGCTGGTACGTCAGAAACCATTCCCAGTCTCTCGGTGAAGGTGTGAATCTTTCTCCCTGACTGTAGGCTGATAACATTGAATGGGATGAAGGCATCCGAAGAGATCACCGAAGAGCAGTCGCGTCAGGTGCAACTTCTGTTTTACGCCGATCCCTGCAGCTCATCGTCCTCCTACATGCGCAGCTTTTGTTCGATGTCGATCATGCATATGCGGAATTCTTCAGAAGTTTGAGTGGCAGTCAAGGACATTGACCAGCAGCCGCGAGACTACACTGTACACGAGTCTAGGTGAATATCAAAGGACTTATGAGGTACTTTTCAGGACCCCATTCGTTGAGGGGTGACGCAGATTTTGCCAGCAAAACCATCACCTGAAGTCCATGAAATACGATTCCTACGCCAGAATACACTGCCCGGTGGGGGTTTCACCTCAACCCGCTTCGTCCCCCAGACACACGCTTATAGGCTACTCCCGTGACTGCGATCACATATACCCTGCCTCAACTAGACCGGTGGGCCCATTTTGTGGCTCGCTAGACTTCTGCACCGGGCGCGTCCTATTGGCGCGGTCCATATCCACTCCAGACAGATGCGTTCAAAATACAACTTTTCCACCAATACGTTTGGATGATCTCATTGACCGTAAAGCTACCTAATGATTCCCCGCAGTATTTGTTCTGCAATGCTCCAACGACCTGCGTCCTGTTGTTCACCAATAAGACTCGACTAGTGGTATCCTTCTACTACGGATGTGTAAGTGCGTTTTACATTAGCAACCCGTCCGCTGAGTGATCAAGTCGGGTAGAAGATTTTGAATAGAGATCTATGGAGAACTCAACGCTTCGACTCAAGGTCGACCCCACGTATAATATATGACGCAAAACCGAGTCGATGACCTTTCCGCCGAGTAAGCGAGGGGCTCAGTCCGTTCATCTCGGGCTGCGGGCGCGGACCCTGTGGACCCGATCGCCTGCTCGTCACATCTACCAACTGTCGTACGGATGTTCACTAGTGTATATGCCTTGGGGACCTGTAAAGTAGCGAACGAGTAGTACGCACGTTGGACCGGCAAGCCGCGGGAGCTCCGGTAGCTGGTTGTAACTCCGTGACTCTTCGTCAGAGGATTATAACACCTTGTGGGGTCAGACTTTTCACGAGTTACCGGTAATATTTCCCCGACTGTCTGACTCTGAATCCTGAATATTTCTTCAAGTCTAGACCCACCTCCGATGCCCTCTTCCCCCGCAATGGCACGCCGCTGGAACCGCTCGTAAAACCTGGCCGCATGCAGCCCGTTATGTAGCGGTCATACACCAGAATCTCAAGTCCGCACCGTCGTCCGAGCGTCCCATGATCCGGAACGATTCAGGTTCTGCATCCATGCATGAACGTCTTACCATGACTCGCAGTCGTTTTTGATGAAAGAATTCCGAAGGTTTTCGTGTTTGGGCTGCGATTTGAATTTTGCAATTTGAATTGCCAAGTGAATGACTCGTAAGCGTCTCACTTTGCTCGGTTATGACCTTGAGCTGTCTGCGGTTACGCTGAGCCCGCTCGCATGGCTCTGCCATATCCGCCGAGCCCCCGACAGCCGTCCGAGGTATACTTTATGGCCGCGGCTGTATAAAAGGCTGGAGAGCCTATTTAGGGTGGCCTCCAGGCGTATCCGCCATGCTCGCACTTACCTCCCTCCTGTCGCTTCTCTTTGTCCTCCCTCGTGTTCTTTCCGTTGATGTTTCTGCCACTTGTACAACCCTGGAGGGCGAACTTCCAGTGTCGTCGGTTTTCTACTCAGGTGAGTTTTATTTATTTCGTTTCCCTATCATGTTATCTAAGAAAATTTGTCTGGTGCTAGGCTCTCCTGAGTACACTGAGGCTATGCGCCACTTCTCTGTCATGAATGTCCAGCAATCGGCTTGTGTTGTCCAACCCGCTACCCAGGACCACATTTCTACGATTGTACATTTCTCCCCTTCCATCTATCGTCGATGGCAAGCACCTGATTCATTTTTCAACAGCTTAAAACGTTGTCCAAGACAAGAACCCCATTTGCCGTAAGCTCATGATTACACATGTGTGCGAGTGATCACTTCTAGATTAAATACTCAGGAACAAAACTCTACAGGTCAAGGGTGGTGGTCACGGGGCGAACCCTGGATTCTCTTCGACAACTGGCGTTCACATAAGCATGAAGAAGTTCTCTGAGGTCAATTACGACGCTCAGAAGAACGTGGTTACCGTCAGCGCGGGATTGGCCTGGGATGATGTTTATAACGCTCTTGATCCTCTCGGTGTTGGCGTTGTCGGGGCGCGTGCCACTGGAGTATGTGATTACTTTACAGCCTTTCACCGACATAGGCTGACTCATTTGCGTTTTTAGGTCGGTGTTGCCGGATTCCTTCTCGGTGGAGGTGCGTCATGGCCTATTCGCCCACAGCCAATGGTCCCGTTAATCTGGTCGTTTCCGGCTCGGTGTAGGTTACTCTTTCAAGACTGACCAATACGGACTTGGCGTGGACAACATTGTTGCATTCAATCTGGTCTTGCCCGACGGCAGGCCTGTGACCGCCACTAAAGACGAGTGCAAGGAACTCTTCTGGGCTCTCAAGGTAAGGCTACCACGAAGTCATTGGAACCGAATCGTTGTTCTAATCGTGACCGGACGAACAGGGTGGAGGAAATAACTTCGTACGTTATTGGGGTGTTAAGATCAGAACGGTACTCACCGTGGATGCAGGGAATTGTCACTTCCTTTGTGATCAAAACTAATCCACAGGTCGGGGGCGTATGGGTACGTGCGACAACATTTGATTCCACCGTTGAGAACTCTGCCCATACGGATTGTTCTAGGGTGGTACTATCGTTTACGGGACAGACCAATTCCCCACATTCGCCGCTGCATTCGACAAGTTCACGACTACTGTGAAAGATCGTAAAGCAGCGGTTCTTCCCAGCTACGGCTGGCTCGGTGGCCGGGTTAGCATATATCCTCACTCATTCCCAGGCTTTGTTTAATCCCAATCCCCGCTTGCATCCAACTCAACTGACGTCGTTTTTCTTTATCTTATTTAGGAGACTATCTTGGGCATATTCTTCTACGATTCGCCGACTATGCCTGCGGGTATCTTTGACGAGTTCTTGGCTATCCCCCGACTCCGCAGTGATCTCGGAACTCGTGGAATGGGTTCTATGGTCAAGGCTGGCAACCTCAGCGGTCTGATCACCGGACACAGGTGAGTCACAGAAATCCCTCTGGCAGATCCATGGGACACGGAACCGGAAGGGAGCTGATGGGTGATTGGCTCTTACTTGTCTCATAGGTCCTACTTCAACACCGTCTCGGTTCGAGATTGGACGCCATCTTTGGTCAAGCTTGTAGAACAGGAGTTTCGCGTAAGCATCCCACACGGAGAGCTCGTTCGTCGCCCAGAATACTGATAAATCTGCGTAGCACTGGGGAACAACCTTCGCCTCTAAATCCGGTGTCATATTTTCCTACGCCCTCCAGCCGTTCATGCACGACCACCTCTCACACAACGAACTCCCGTCGGCTTACCCTCCGGATTCGGCTCGTAACCCGGCTGTCGCCGCCGCTCCGATGTTCATCTTCTTCGGATGGGCGGACCCCGCATACGATGCGGAGTACCTTCCTGCCATCACCGAAACCGCCACCCGTCTCAGGAACCTCATCAGTCGAGAGCAAGGTGCTTTGTTCGAGAACTCCCCGAGGTACGGTAACTACGCAATCTTCGGTACCCCATTGGCCAGCATGTACGGCGAGAACGTGCCCGTTCTCCAGGAGTTGAAGAAAAAGTACGACCCCCAGGGAGTCATGAACTTGGCCGGTGGGTGGAGGTTCTGATGTTCCTCAACCCCCAGGCTCCTTGCGGACTGCTATTGAACGCAGAAGTAAAAGTATCCAAGTACATAGTTTTATCGTAAATCTTCGTGCGTCGGTTACGTTCGTTATTGCTTAAAGTGGGTTTTGGAACACGGGCATAGTTCAAGTCCTGAATGTATCCCTTTGAAGAAACTTAAAATTGTGTCTTCAGGAGGAGCACGGCTCCTGCTTAAGAGGGCTTGAAAAGGGACTTTTAATATCAACTCCTACGTGAAGCTCCAAAAGCATACACACCTGGATAGCGGCGAAGGAATACCAACCCGAGGATATGACCGACCCTCCGTTTATCAAGCTGCGTATTCGGGCGTTGTCGCATCTATTGCGAAGCCCGCCCGATCGTGACCAGGAACTCTCTAGGAGCCACATGGTCTTTTCGGTCCATAAGCGTGACTAAATGATCTGTTAGCCATGCTGCCAGAAATTTGAGCTAGTGAGTGAAATAACCGACCATCTGATGTTGGTGTCTACCGCGACCGTTGGTGTTGGTGGGTAGGGGAAAGTTTGTATGACTGGGAGCCTGGTTTTGGATAGCAGGTAGGCGTCTGAGAGTCAGCGTCGTGACTTTCACCCCCTCCAACGCGGTCGCATATTTCTTACAGGTGTTTGTGTGCCTCTGATAAAGATTCCGTGTGGGGTGGTATCAGGACGTTGGGGGTCGCGAACGGGTGGAACAAACCTTCAGTCCGGCTGCGGAGACTGCAAATCTCTCGAGCATCTTCACGATGTAAATGGATGCTCACATTTGTCCCTGTAGTTTTATACGACGTCTTTCGTGGAGAACACGTCTGCGTTGTACATGCTATCCAGACGTCGCACCACCATGAAACCGCAAAGGAGGGGCGCAGGATAGATTGAACAGTTTCCACTTTTTCCAAAGTCCGAACCGGTGGTTTGTTTTACGGTCGAAGACAAGGGTTGGAACCCACACGTGGGCGCGGCCAAATCCTCGCGGGTGGGTGAACGGTTCGCCGGTCACCGGCTGCGATCGGTCGTGTACTGCAGTCCCAAAAGCCATTCTGTATTATGGTTTTCGGTCCCAACTACGTGATCGATCTCGTATGGATGAATATACGATAAACCTCTTGCTAGGCATCACAGTTTCCAACTTAGTTTGGGGGGCGTTCTTGGTCCCATTTCCTACATAACGACTAGCGTGCCGACCCGAGTAAGCAATTGTGAGTAGATGGTGGGACCACTTACCTCTAATGCAGAAAGATGCGAGTCGTGTGACTCTGGAGCGAGGTCCTGAATTGCCGCTGCCAGGCAATACAGATAATCCTACAAATGAGCTTTGGTTACAGAGCGCCCAATTAGAGGGATGCGGTTAACCTTGTTTGGACCAGAGGGTCCGATGGAACGCCAAATTACCGCGGCGGTGTCCTCCAGAGATTCGTTCGCCACTAACAAAAATGATCGGCTGCATTTTTCTGTATATTTTATGATACGCTTACCGAAAGATGGATTGTCCTTTCGACCGACGTAAACCTTATCGGGACTCAGTCTGCGCCTGGGGTCCCGTGGTTGAAAGCTTACCTGAGCCTATGTCTGCTTAGTTAAAGAGGCTATAGGACGAAGGGTAGCACCTGTTATACCTTGTGGACAACCACGACCTCTTCGCCACCTGGTCCTACACCGTACACGTCTATTTCTTCGAGGGTATAACCTGCCTGCAGCCAGCTTGACAAACGTGGCTAGGAATTCTCGAGAGAACCTACCGCTTCTCTGATATCTAGGAAAACCGTCAAGGTTCATGGCGGAATGAGTACATCGTCGTTACCTAAAAGATCTCGGACCTCTGCCGCATAGGCCGGATCTATGGTATGCGCAACCCCTTGATCATTGTTTCAGTTGGTGACTGCGAGGGGAAAGCCAGCAAAGCACTCGTACCCCATACGATGTCCGTGTTAGGGAACGGATCCTGGAACCCAAAAAGGGGGAAATCTGAGTCACACCACGATTTCGCAAAGCGCAGGGTAATTGGTCGAGGCTTACCGACGGAGAGAACTCGTGCCAGTCCTCTTGGTGGACCAGAGTCACAACTCGACCAGGGTTCTAAATCGATATCGGACGCCTGGTTGAGTGTGAACACGCTCAGACGGCACCAAATCCCTACCTCCTCCGTGCCACGGTGATCAGGGGACCGTTGTGCGAACCGGCGCACGTAGCCTTTCAGGTATCCTGGTACTGGTAAACCCGCAAGTGGCGCTTAATGATCGTGTGGGTTTCTCATAGAGGCGTACCGATTGACTTTACCTTGGGAGATCACATGAGGTGGGGGCTGAACACCGCCACGAGACACTTAGCCACGTATTTTCACATAGGTAACCCTCATACCGCTAACCTTGAATATCAAGGAACCATAACCGAAAACAACGAACAGTTGCGCCATAGGGATCGGAAAAGGTTAAAGTCAGGCGATCTCAGAAACCCAGAAAGTTTTAGTGGGGATCCATGGACGGCCACCGTTGTTTATGTTTGTTTATCCCCGCCAGGGAACCCCTTCCTATTCGTTTCTGCGATAATAAATTGTGCATCCCGGATATCGTACATAGAGTGCGCGGGATGCATTGACCGGCTGTTGCAGTACGTGGCTGGGGGGTTTGCGTTGGTAGAAATATGTAGGATAAGTGGCCGTGGACAGAGATCAGTAACCAGGTTCGCATACGCCTGGATAACCGTTCCGCGCGGTACATTGAACCCAAAAAACCAACCCCGGTCCCGGAGAGCTTATTTTGTCGAAAGAAAGGGCTGCAGATACCACCTTTGGATATGGCGTGTCATTCGGCCGTTGTGGCGATATTTTTTAATCAGATACTTGCAAAAGGTTGTCTTTGCGGTTAAAAGGGAAGGTCCATGCGACTTCAAACAACACAGCGTCCTATTTGTTGAATTCCTCCCGGCGTTTATACCCCGCAACCTACGGATCATGTTGCCTGGAAACACTTCCACCAGGCGTACGATTTCGAGGACGAAGGATCCGTGACGAAGAAAGCGCCGATCCCAATTAGGCGGCGGGGCACCCAAATGACAAACACGTCCAAACACACATACCTCTGGCCCGTGCGCACCCGTCGGGAAGTATAAAATCGGCGCCGGGACCGTACCTCGCTTTTTCCTTATCTCTTGTGCTCGGGCATGTACTGTCGCCTGTGAGGTTTCTAC
>Ga0307513_10012031_pt1 | contig 10708 bp, 5 predicted proteins | sample 15_EM_MG_FD_202174 | JGI IMG/M metagenome (GOLD analysis project Ga0307513, IMG submission 202174) | Populus trichocarpa ectomycorrhiza microbial communities from riparian zone in the Pacific Northwest, United States - 15_EM | ecosystem: Host-associated > Plants > Roots > Unclassified | place...
TTAGAAAAGGGGCGAAAAACACAGCAAAAGAAGAGCGGCTCAGCCCCCCTGAGAGACATAGAAAAACAAAAAAACATCAGACCTTACCAGAGGGGGCAATTCTGACTACAAAGCACACGACTCGATTATTCCAGTTTTTACGGTATAAACCTCATATCCACCCCCAAAATGCTTTTCACGGACCAACCCTGGCATCCGAGTATTTCGATCGTGGCATCGATTTGAGTCGTTGGGTTATTACAATGGTTTTCAATATACAGTACTGTTACGGATAAAATTTGGCTTTCTTCACTTGCAGCTTTTTAGCTTACCTGCGAATAACTTAGACAGAATGGATACCGTAGCGGTTCATGATCTTTGCTTGGGTAGGAGTCACGTTTCTGCAGGGGTGGCTGCTGCCTGGTCTTGGCAGACAGGGAGGACTCTTTGTAATTACGATCTTTCGCTTTTCTCGCACTTCTCCCCACTAGCACCACGACAACGACGACAACGGGAACACAGCACAACAAAGAAACTGTTGGACTGTGGATTGAGGAAGGAAAATTTGGGTTAGTGAATGACAAGAGAAGGACCTCCTGTACCTAGTTAGTCGGACAACCTGTAAGGTTGGGCTTTCTTTGGGTAGGATTTTTTTCTCTTTTGTGCGTTTTTCTGGGTTGGCTTTAGATAAGAGGTTTGTGTAGCTTAGCGGATTTGAATTGATCGTGACTTGTGTGGTTTTCCTTTCTTGTTGAGATTCCTTGATAGTGACAGTTGTTTGCCCGTACCTCTTTCATTCCGCAGGGCAGATACGCTATCCCGGTGTTCTTTTGTTTTCAGTACTAGGACCAAAACCCTTCGCTTGATGACCTTTTTACACCAAAAGGATCCACCTTCTCTCATAGCACCATGCCAATGAGAATCTTGGAAAATTCGGGCAATGCATTAGCGAACCGGTAGACAAGACAACATGAGAAATATTGCAATATTACAAAGAAGTGGAGAAAAGGTCATTTAAATACAGTATTAGGAATTGGCTGCCATGTACTTTTTTGTATGGGGCCCACGCTACCAGTAGTCGTCACAACCATAAACAATGAAAGCAGCCTTGGCCCCTTGCGCTTCTACTTCCGGAGGGTTGGATGGATTGTCATTCCCTGCTGGTGGAAGGATTCAAGGTGTTTTCATGTAAACAGCGTTGGGAACCGTAAGTCTGAAGAAAATGTATATTTCTCATTAAATTTGGCACGGAACTGTGTGTCGGGCGGAAAGCTTTGTGCTGGTACTGTATTTATTACTAACTAGTCCGGGGGGACCGCAAATCCAGGATCGAGAGTTGGGGCTTGCAGTTTACTCGACGAAGCATTCCTTTCGATGCGCGAGCTGGGGGACAAGGGTGTTTGGGGGGGTAACGGATATGGATTGTTGGAAGTGGTTACCGCTGGGTGCTGATCGGCATACTCTCTATTGTTTCATTGTTCGGATAGTTTTCAGGAATGCGCTTGATACATCCGCCGGAAGAAAAGAAGAGCTGGAAGAGGGAGTGGAAGAGTCGGATGCCCGGGCTACAAATAGTCGGGGTCATTGTCATTCTTTTGTTAGATGGGAGTATATAAAAAGGAAAGGGGGGCATACGCGGAAGAGAGTTGATATGTGTGGTGACCCATGAGAAAGTAGGAAGACGGCTTCGTTGTGATTTATATATCATACTCCTGTCTCTACTGTTAGCTGACCGCGATAGAGAAGGGAATGAGTGAACTTCCCAACTAACTTAACCCCAAACCAAGGGATGGCGATGGTATTTTTCTTACGCGAAGTCTTGGCGCCCGGGGTTTGCCGTCGATCTGTTTAGAATTGATGTACTGTACCGTGGGTGTAACCACGTGAATTTATAGGAGAAATACGGTACCCAAAGCCTTTCACAGCACCTAGAACACCCCGGCGATCCCAACTGCCTGCAACGTGAACAGCAAGCACAGAGTGACTTCCCTCTTCCTTCTGTCCCTAGAAGTTCGGGAGGCTCCTCATTTCTGGCCGCTCTCGAACCTCTGACCCCGCACCGCCTACGGGGGGTTTCAACCTCCACAACCCCCGCCCAGTCACCGCTAAGACCTCCGTGCGTCTACTCTCCCACCCAACCAACTCCCCGCTAACCTGCTCCATTACGAACACTAGACACCCCCTGCTCATCTCTAGATGAAGGCGCTCTCTACTTCGGATCAAACAGTCTGTGCTCTTCCCTCTGCGGACTCACCACCACCGGCTTCATCTCGGCAGCCCTTCCCCTTCCCCCCTCCCTCCCTCCCCCCTGACTTGGCTCTGCTCTATATAACGACGTTATATCGGACTAGACATACTACCATGATTACAACCCCCTCCCAATTACCTAGCGCAAGCCCCCGCTACGAGAACCTATCCTCGCGACACTCCCGCTCGCTTCCCCCACTCGCCATTTCGTGCTCTAGCGCTGCGCCGAGTGCGGGCCCACCGGCACCAAACATCCGCCCCTCCACTCCCCTCCTAGTCCTGTCCCTGGCTGCACTTGAAACCTACCTGGGAATGCCCCGCCTGCGCGGGGTGGTGGTGTGGGGAGCCACCATATCCGCAAAGCTCTAGGCTGCGCTCGGGATATCGCCCTGGCGGATGGTAGTGTTGCCTCCGGTGGGCATAGGAGGTCTGCTGGCTCCTGGGTAACCGAGACCCTCATGCACCCGAGGAAGGGGGTACACGGCTTTGCCTGGAGCTATCCGAGGAGGAGCTTCGTCATCATGGCGAACCTCGCCCGCATGTTCGGTAAGACCCTCGGCCTCCCGGAGGCCATAAATGTCGTTTGGAAGTATGCTCTGCATACCATCGTCTTATTCAATCACAACCGGGGATGAAGGAAATGGAGGAGGGGAAGGGGGTTGCCTGAGCGGACGGTGGAAGTTGGGTTTTTTAGGCTCGGGGGATTTCCTCGCATTGGTGATGATACCTGGAGAGATGTCGTTCATCAAGAGTGCTGATGGAGCAGCTACTAGTCTAGCGGGGTGGATTGGGTGGCTGGGCGAGGTGCGGGTATTACGGGTAGTTATACTAAGGTCTGTATTGCCGAGATCAGGAGGCGCTAGGGCGGGGAGGTTGAGGAGATTGTTGATGGGATATATTGAGAAGGGGTGTTGGAAGCTGTTGAATGCTGCTCGGTATGCTCACCTTGTTCTCATTATTATAGCAAAAGGTTTCGGAGATGCGCTTTTGGATTAATGGATTCACTGGAGGGGATACCGGAGAGTTAAAAGGACTGCACAGAAGCTATGGATAATGGGAACTTTGCGAACTGCGTCTTTCCTTTTGTTATCGCAGAATGCGCTCGGGAACATTGAGTGAGGCAGATCGATATGCCTGGTGATCGATGGGGGCCTTGGAATATTTCACTATGTTTTATATACACTCCTGTCTTTACCGTTTGAATAGCGATAAGCCAAGAATGAGCGAACATCCTCACTGACCCCAGGTCCAACGATCGGAGCTGTATTTTTATCTCATTGCGTCGAAAAGAGGGGACTCTGATTAGGATGGTTGGTGACGTGATTTGCCGTTATGGGTTTTATAAATATCTTCTTCATCTCTAATAGCCTTTTGGATGGTAGAAAAGCAAGGTGCGATCGTGAGCTCGTTTCAAAAATTCGCTTCTCTAGAGTTAGATATACCCCATTTCCACTAGATTCATACGATGCTGTGTACCTGACCACAAATACTCGTGGTCCTTATTACTACTAGTATGGCGTGGCAAGTTTAGATATTTTTCCTAGTCTACTGAACGTGTTCTCGAACCATATTAGTATAGTAATTACGGCCATGCCCCAGGGCGGGGGTAATGCCAAGGGAGCTGGATGGGGCCGCAGGACACTGCCCTATGTAAGACAAATTGCCTGGCGGACTGCCGGCCTTTGCCATGACGACAGGTGTTGAAGACGACTGCCAGGGATGGGGAACAAATAATGGGGTGGCCGGGGCTCTCAGCCAATCTATCAGTGAGATATTGTGACTTGTAGCTAACAAATCAAGAACAGTCCCCGCAAGAAAAAGAAGGTTGTTTTGAGGTAAGAGGTTTTTGCCCCCAGCCTATTTTCTGATTTCTAATTTAAATGACACGATAAAGTTATGTCAAAACTATCATACTTATGATATTGGCAAATGCCGAAATTAGCTTGGTGATGATATCTTGCTCGAAAATCCATGTTTCCTTTCCACTTAGGTTGCTCATGAAAAGCGTAATTTGCAAGATGAAAAGTGAGGGGCTCAAAATAATTGACTCGACTTAAAGCGTGAGAACCCACCTGGGATGGTGGAACTGGGATCGTCCTCCTGTGGGGCTGTAGGGCGTTCCTGATGGAACCCAAGGAAAGCACAAAAGAATGAAAGAACAAATGTGCGATAGCAAAAAGCTCTAGGAGGAAAGGCGGAAGTTGTAGGAACTGCGCTCCAGTTCGCTCTACTCTCTCTAGCCAAGGACAGGTTAGGACATATATCTCTCCGACTAACTAATTACAACCGAACACTCCCGAAACCCAACGAACTCTAAAGAAACACATGTGGCCAATAAAACCTAATCTCCAGCAATCCAGAACCATCCTGGCATCCCATGATCCTCTGTGATCTCTAAAGTTTCTGCCCTCAAAATGCGCAAACTCCTGTATTCCTGGTGGCATAGGGTATGAAAAAACCATGAAACCAAGACCTTATCCCGAGAGGCATAGGTTGTGAAAACAAAAGCCCACCGGAAGCCACAAAGCCGCATGCCATATACCCGTCTATCTCCTACCCGCATATACCCGCATACCCGCATACCTGCATATCCGCTCAACTGCATAACACCACGCCATAGGCGATCCAACAGTCCCGTCCTATATAAATATACCCTGGGCCGTCTATAGAGTGGGAAAAGGACGGATTGGAGGACTCGAAACACCGATACCCCAAGAACTACAGTGTTCTGCGGAGGCATTGTTGTTGCCATTATGTGAATAATATTCCGAGCTCGTGGAAGTGAAGGACTATGTTATTAGCAGTGGGGATGCGGAGAGAAAATAGGCGTATCACGATAACATATGCAACCCACCCCCGCTAAGATCCCGTGTGTATCTTCACGGGCATAGGGTAACACTTTCAACTGGCCTTGCAGTAGTCCAATGCATCGATCTGGAATAAACATCCTCAAAGTCCTCACATCCATTCCTAATTTGTGATAACACCTCCTCATGGAACGATTAGCTTCAACCCTTAGTTTTTCTTCTGAAACACAGTCTCTATTCCAGTTCACTGCGTCCCCTGAAAACTCCCCGCTCCATTCTGGCTTTGAGATTTATCGGCTTTGCTGGGAGAGCAGAATGCTATTGTCAATTAAGAGTTTGGAATCTAACTACCACTGAAGCCACTAAAACAGGCCGGGCCAGATGGGGGTTCCTTGCCATACCCCAGTAACCCATAAAGCACCGGCTCCCACCCCTCCACCCCCACCATTGGTCAAAAGCGCGGAAAACATAAATGGGCAAAAAAGTTCGTCCGAATCTGCCGCTTCACAACCTCTCACTCGACTGAAATGGTCCTTGCATTGTTGGATCTATTGTCTTCCGTGGTCCACAAGCATTATTTATTAATATTAGGGCGGGTTTGGTTGTGTCTCAATTATTTGGCCTGCGTTTTGTAGATGCCGGATATCTCTATACCCTTCACAGCCTCCTGCAGGGTCGCGAGATTCTCGGGTTGCGGGAGTGGTGGCCCTCTTGGAATGGATTTTCCCGAATCCACAGTATGTATGGTGAACCGCCCTTCCAAATTTCTGCGATAGTTTAGTATTGTGGTTTCTCTTTTGGGCTAAGCCTTGTCTGAAGTGCAGGCATGTACTGTGCCCCGTTCTAAGCCACAACTCTTGCAACTCCAGAATCTCGCGACCCTACGGGAGGCTGTAACTCGAGCACTAATTGATGCTGAGAAGAATGTCATCCTGGAATCACAATGTTTAGGGTTGGTTCTCTGACCCATGGTGGCTCTGGGAACGATTACACTTGGACTTCGAGTATTGGAAAGAAAACCCTATGGATGGTTTATCTTTCTGCCTGTCTATCCATCTATTGCTCGCAAGGGAAAATGGTGAAAAAATGAATACATAGGGGAGAGTTGAAAAAGAAGATTTGAAACCAGGGATCTTTGTTATCAAGGAATGATGACTAATATAAATGATGGAAGCCTGAAATATCCCCCCGAATGCTGTGCACTGAACAGAATGAACAGAAATTCATGAGCCTTTAGTCATAAGCATGGAAACATATCTGAAGGTCTGATGGGTGTATGCTTATACACAAGTGACATTCTCGTGAATGACGACTGGGAGGGGGATTTAAAGATCAAGTTAATCAGACTGGCGTGAAGGACTCGGGGGGGGAGAGGAGATGGCGATAGGAGAAACGCGTATATAAGACTCTCGGAGGTCGGGGGAGGCCGGTACAGGAAAGGGGTGAACCCTATGAGATCCGAGGGTGATCAATAGAGCACTCAGTGCTTCCACTTCACTATAGTTGCGTTATAGTGGGTGGGGTAGCTGTGTATCTAGAGTTTTAATAGATGTCCGGGTTTGCAATAGCTGCACGATTCTTGCATGTCCTTTACTAGCAGAGTAAGAGAGCGGTGTACCCCCGTGCTTATCTGGGCAATTAGGGTCGACATCCCTCCGTTCTAGAAGTAACTTGACCACTACTTCGTGTCCTTCCATAGCAGCACACCCGAGTGGCGTTCGATCATCTGCATCTGGGCGATTGGGGTCGACATTTTCCCGTTCAAGTAATAACCCGACCACTCCTTGGTGTCCCCCAACAGCAGCACACCCTAGTGGTGTTCGATCATTCTTATCTGGGCGATTAGGGTCGACATCTTCCCGTTCTAGTAGTAGTTTGACCACTCCTTCGTGTCCCTCAACAGCAGCACACCCGAGCGGTGTTCGGCCATCTACATCTGGGCGATTGGGGTCGACATTTTCTTGTTCAAGTAATAACCCGACCACTCCTTCGTGTCCCTCAACAGTAGCACACCCGAGTGGTGTTCGCTCATTCTTATCTGGGCGATTAGGGTCGACATCTTCCCGTTCTAGTAGTAGCTTGACCACCCCTTCGTGTCCCTTGATAGCCGCCCACCCGAGTGGTCCTTCATGGTCCTTATCCGGGCGGTTGGGATCAACATCTCCCCGTGTTAAAAGTAACTTGATCACTCCTTCGTGTTCCGTGAGGACTGCATTCCCAAGTGGTGTTCGATCACGGATATCTGGGCGATTGGGATCGACATCGTTCCGCCCCAGCAGTAGCTTGACCACCCCCCCGCGTCCATTGAGGGCAGCATTCCCGAGTGGTGTTCGACCGTGCACATCTTGAAGATTGGGGTCGACATCTTTCCGTTCTAGCAGTAGCTTGACCACCCCTTCGCGTCCATTGAGGGCAGCATTCCCGAGTGGTGTTCGACCGTGCACATCTTGGAGATTGAGGTCGACATCTTTCCGTTCTAGCAGTAGCTTGATCACCCCTTCGTGTCCATTGAGGGCAGCATTTCCGAGTGGTGTTCGACCATGTACATCTTGAAGATTGGGGTCGACATTTTCTCGTTCTAATAATAACTTGACCACTCCTTCGTGTCCCTCAACAACAGCACACCCGAGTGGTGTTTGATCATTCTTATCTGGGCGATTAGGGTAGACATCTTCCCGTTCTAGTAGTAGCTTGACCGCCTCCTCGTGTCCCTTGATAGCCGCCCACCCGAGTGGTCCTTCATGGTCCTTATCCGGGCGGTTGGGATCAACATCTCCCCGTGCTAAAAGTAACTTGATCACTCCTTCGTGTTCCGTGAGGACTGCATTCCCAAGTGGTGTTCGATCACGGATATCTGGGCGATTGGGGTCGACATCGTTCCGTCCCAGCAGTAGCTTGACCACCCCTTCGTGTCCATTGAGGGCAGTATTCCCGAGTGGTGTTCGACCATGCACATCTTGAAGATTGGGGTCGACATTTTCCCGTTCCAGCAGTAGCTTGACCGCCCCTTCGTGTCCATTGAGGGCAGCATTCCCGAGTGGTGTTCGACCATTCACATCTTGAAGATTGGGGTTGACATTTTCTCGTTCTAGCAATAACTCAACCACTCCTTCGTGTCCCTTAATAGCAGCCCACCCGAGTGGTGCTAGATTATTCTTATCTGTCCGATCGGGATCGACATTTTTCCGCTCCAGCAGTATCTTGACCACTCCTTCATGTCCATTTCTCGCCGCCCATGCTAGTGGTGTTCTACCCGTGCAATCTTGTTGGTCGACCTCATAACTTGCAGTATTTATTAATATTGTCACAAGCTCAACAATCCCGAAGAACGATGCACAGTGTAATCCAGAGAAGAGTAGGGGTGTAGCGATGAATCCGATACCCCGAGGATCTAGTACCTGTTCTAGGAGTGATACGGCGGATATGTGGCCTTCGTACCCGTTCAAGAGGTCTAGCGCGAGGGCCCTGGCGTGATCTGAGATATCCCCGTTCGCATGTGTTCCCCAATATCTCGCAGAATATTTGAGGAATGGCATACTTCCATGGTCTGGGAGAGAATGGGATGCGAGGTTCTTGACTTGTTGAGAGTTTAGATAGGTTAAGCAAGTTTCTGCAAGTATCGAGTGAGGTTTAATGAAGAGACCTGGATAACTACAAAGATACTCTTGAACGGTGTAGTGGATTAACCGTACGGTCGAAGCCTCTGCATCCACTGTGATCAGGCCTTGGCAGCAGTCTAGCAATGTACCTATTGAAGGAACATTATCGGGATCAAAATCTGTTGCCCCTATCTCTACTGCCAGCGCATGGCATAGCTCATTCACCTGTAAGGGCCGCTCCGAATGACACACCCATGTGAGAGCGGCCATCGCAAGCCTGGCCTTTTCCTCATCCTGAGCATTTATACGCTCTAGCGTCGCACCGTATGCATCCCCTAGCCCTAACCCATCTTGGACTGACTTGAGTGTTTTTCTCCGCCGAGAAAGCGTGGTACCTCTGAGGATTGCCTCGATGTGGAGAGATGCCAGTAGGAATCTGGTTTCAAATTCGTCAGTCATTGATTTGAGATATTTTTGACCTTCACCTCGTTCCTATACTACATACGTTTCGGAACTTATTGCGGGAATGCTCTTCATAATATCTCCCTCCAATTTGCTGCTCATCATATTTGGAATCGTGTCATTCCTAAGTCTCTCGCGAAGAAATCTAACGACCCCACCTTCCGTAGCCTGTATGGATAGAAAGACTGCCGATCCACCCAACCCTCTCTCCACTTCACTCCGCACATGCGATCTTCCGGTCATAAATAAGCAGGTATTTGGAGACCCTTGCAGCATCTGCCCTAATGATTCGAGAACCACCATGCGATGCTCTGGCACACATTCATCAAGTGCATCAACACATATAAATGTGCGCCTCGTGGCTGCGATTGTCTGGAACATGTTCAAAATTCCCGAAACTTGGAGTCCTCTACCCCCAATCGACATCCTCTCCTTTCGAAAACCTCGGGCTATCACTTCGGGAATTTGTCTCTGTCCGCTAACCAGCTGCCTCAGAAGGGATCCAAGCATATTTACGGGTGACTGTTCATTCCGGGCAGCAAAGTCGAAGTAGAAGCACACAACGGTAGGATCTCCCTCGACGGCCTCGTCGCACAGCTTGTCTATAACCAGTGAACTGCCATCGCAATCTGTTAGCTATCGTATTATTTTATTCCCCGCAACGATACATGCTCTTACACGATATAGCTCTTTCCCACTCCGGGATTGCCGTCGCAAAATAAGATTGGGTGATAAGATCCATTCTCCCTACTGCAATGTTTCCAGCGCTTGAATTCTTCAGTTTCCAGCAGCCGTGCTCCGATACTGTCCACCCGGCGGGCTCCGATGTCTCGATGTCTCACCCGTGGCTCTAGTGGAGATAGCCATGCCAGTATTTCAGATCTATCATCCGGGGTAGTGTAGTTAAAGGTATTGGCGATGTTGGCGATGTTGAAGGAGTTATTGTTATTGCTGAAAGCTTTTAACATTTTTCACTTTCTGCTGCTTTGAATGTTGTTGGGAGCGTGTTGAGTAGATTGGAGTTCGTTGACGAAATGGCTGTGGTTGAGGAAAAGCGGGGTGATAAATCCTTGTGCCAAATTGACAACTCTGTTTCCAATCACTGGACCAGGAACTCGTTACACAAATCCGAGAACTAATTCCGTCAGAATCCCAGAGGAGATTCACGTGTGTCTGTCGGTAGTTCTCCTTACGTTGCACCATGCTCCTTGAGTGGCATCGACAGCAATAACGTCGACGCCAGTAGCAGCACTACTTCCTTCCGTTCTGAGGGCTCCATCATTGGTGCCGCTCTCACTTTCGCTTTTCTCACCGCAAGGCCAGCCTCCGCGTCCTCAATTTCATCCCTACAAAGACCTTTTAGCCTCTATTTTCCCGCCCCGCTGCCTTCTACCCTGTAGTGCACACCACCCCCGCACTTTTGGTAAATGTAGCCTCTGCCTCAAATTAAATCCTGCCTCCGATATAAAGCCTCATAAGCACCCCAAGCTGATGGAGGTCTGGTTTCCGCGCAGGGAATATGCCGTCGGACAGGCACCGCAAGGGCACAGCAATGATCGGATCTGTCGTCACGAGAACGATCCGGGTCAGTCGCTGATAGGAAAACTGAGATGT
>Ga0307513_10012032_pt1 | contig 10707 bp, 4 predicted proteins | sample 15_EM_MG_FD_202174 | JGI IMG/M metagenome (GOLD analysis project Ga0307513, IMG submission 202174) | Populus trichocarpa ectomycorrhiza microbial communities from riparian zone in the Pacific Northwest, United States - 15_EM | ecosystem: Host-associated > Plants > Roots > Unclassified | place...
ATAATAACCATTTTTATCCTTACATGTCTTAGTTGGATAATTTTAAAATTGAGAGTTTTTTACAAAGATATTTTAGGAATAAAAAATAATAAGTATTATCTCTGGAGACATGTCCTTTTTGTACCTTCTATTTTGAAAGTAGAAAAATCCACTCTAAAATTATTTTAAAAACAGATTTATTTTTATGTTTTTGTTTTTGTTTTTTCAACCAAACATATTTATGTTTTTATTGTCTCTATCTTTTTTGTCCTAGGACAGTAACCAGACGTTACTGGCGCTATCTAATATATGCATTACAAAAAAAAAGTAAATAAAACAACAGATCTTTTTACTATTTTATTTGTTTGTTTTGTAAAATGTATATAAAAAACACCCTTGCACATTTTTTTATTATAAAGGTTAAGAAAACCTGTTAAGAGGTAGCAGTGATTTTATTACCTCTAAACAGATTATTGTCTCCTTTCTCATGTGTGGAAATGGAAAGAATCAGAGTAGCTGAAAATATAAAAATTCATTTTAAATTATCTTAAAAATATATTTATTTTGTTATACTAAGACACTAACCCAGTATAACCTAGCATATGTTAGAAAAACCCAAAAATTATTTTATCAAATGGGAGAATGCTTTTTTTATCATAAAAAATGAAAAAAGGTTGATAGGTTATCTCATATCTAACACATAATATTGCATCCACATCAAACAACCCTTTTATCTAGAAAAACCCGCACCACATCTATATTAATATTAATGAACATTAATTAATTAATTAATATTAATTAACTATAACTAAAACTTATCAGTATTTCACTAGCACAGACTACTGTACACTATGAGTTAATTCACAGTGCATTGCACTGTTCTGTACTGTAGCGCAGGTACTTTGCACTGTGAGTGAATTCACTATGGACTGCACTGTTTGGTGGGCACATGTGTGAGGCTGCAGCCAGCAGGCCCCAAGCACCAGGCTGGATGCGCGCTCCCGGGGGCGCACACGTGGTGCTTGGGCTGCCTGCCTGGGGGCTGGGCATCCACGACGCACATATGGCGCTTGGATTGCCTACCTGTGTGCTGGTAGACCAAGCGCACAAGTGGCGCTTGGGCTCCTGCCTCAGTGCTAGGCATACCCCTACGCCCGCATGGCGCTTGGGATGCCTGCCTGGGGGCAGGGCACCCCCAGCGCACAAGTGGCACTTGGGCTGCGTTGGGAGTGAGTCATGCATGTGCACCACTTGGGAACACCTGACACTTGGGTCATGGCGCTGGGCTCAAGGTTCTTAGATTCTATGATTCTAAATATTATTATTTGTTTTAGAAATATTATTATTTTTATTATAATTAATATTATTAATAAAATAATTAATAAATTTAAAAGAAAATCTTATTATTAATATTGAAAACATATAATTATTTATATTATAAATTTTTATGATATTTTTTATAAAAATAAAAAGTGAGCCCGTGACGCAGTATTATTAAAAATAGTCAACAATTCTAAGTATTAATATAAAAAATATTATAATTTGAGTTGTAAATATTATATTTTTTCTTATAATACAAAGTATTCATATAAAACATATTATTATTTGTGTTCTAAATATTTTTATATATAATTCAAAGTATTCATATCAAAGATATTATTATTTCTTTTATAACATTATTATTTTTATAAGAATTCAAATTTTTAATAGAAAAGAATATTATTATCTGTGTTCTAAATATTCTTGAAATTAAAAATAGTATTAGTTGTGTTATGAATATTATTATTTTTACTATAATCAAAAGTATTAATATGAAAAATATTATCTTTTGTGTTATAAATATTATTATTTTTATAATAATTATATTATTAATAAAATAATTACTAAATTAGAAAACAATTATTCTTAATATTGAAAAACAACCATAGATTTGATTTGAAAAGTAAAACTAAAAATTACTATTACTATTATTATTATTATTATCATCATTAATAAATTTTAAAAAAGTGTTATTACTATCGAAGAATAACCACGTTGGGACACGTGGCGCTTAGGTTGTTGCTTGGGCTGGGCACACACCCTGCGACCACGTGGCGTTGTGGCTCCTACTTGAAGCGCATGCGTGGTGTTTGGGCTCCTGGCTCAATGTTGGACACACCCCTGCGCTCAAGTGGCGCTTAGGCTGCGCTTGACGTGTCCATGCTCGCGCCCCACTTTGGCACATTTGGCGCTTGGGTCATGCCGTTGGATCCAAGGGGAATGAGTTTGGCGTCACGACCCAAGATTAATGGGTCGTGCATAAGGACACAATTCTAAATATTATTATTTGTTTTGGAAATATTATTATTATTATTTTAATTAATATTCTTGATAAAATAATTAATAAATTTCAAAGAAAATATTACTATTAATATTGAAAACATATTATTATTTATCTTATAAATTTTTATGGTGTTTTTTATAAAAATAAAAAGTGAGCCCGCGGCATAATATTATTAAAAATATTCAACAATTCTAGGTATTAATATAAAAAATATTATAATTTGCGTTGTAAATATTATTATTTTTCTTATTATTCAAAATATTCATATAAAAAAATATTATTATTTTTCTTAGAATTCAACATATTCATATCAAAGATATTATTATTTGTGTTATAATATAATTATTTTTATAAGAATTCAAATTTTTAATAGAAAAAAATATTATTATTTGCGTTCTAAATATTCTTGGAATTAAAAAAAGTATTAATTGTGTTATGAATATTATTATTTTCACTATAATCAAAAGCATTACTATTAAAAATAGTATCTTTTGTGTTATAAATATTATTATTTTTATAATAATTTTTATTATTAATAAAATAATTATTAAATTAGAAAACAATTATTCTTAATATTGAAAAACACTCATAAATTTGATTTGAAAGGTAAAACTAAAAATTACTATTATTATTATTATCGTCATTAATAAATTTTAAAAAACCGTTATTACTAGCGAAGAAAAACCACATTGGGACCTGCGCTCACGTGGCGCTTGGGTCCTGCCTCAGTGTTGTGCACACCCCTACGCACACTTGACGCTTGGATTGCCTGTCTGGGGGCTTGGCACACCCACAACGCACACATGGTACTTGGGCACGCCAAGACCCAACTATCCTTGGGCCCCGCATTCTGCAGAATCCAAAATAGCCTTGGGTCATTGGTTGTGCAGGGACCAAAATAGATTTGGGCTTCTGCGAAAGCGCACACGTAGCGCTTGGGCTCCTGCTTCAGTGTTGGGTACATCCCTGCGCACACATTGCCCTTGGGCTGCCTGCCCGGGGCCTGGGCACACCCCAGCACACACGTGATGCTTGGGCTGTGCTAGGCATGTCCATGTCCGCGCCCCACTTGGGCACACCTGGCGCTTGGGTCATGCCGCTGAATCCAAAGGGAATGGGCCCGGCATCACGACCCAAGATCAATGGGTCGTGTGCAAGGACCTAATTCTAAATATTATTATTTGTTCTAGAAATATTATTATTTTTATTATTATTAATATTATTAATAAAATAATTAATAAATTTCAAATAAAATATTACTATTAATATTGAAAACATATTATTATTTATATTATAAATTTTTATGGTGTTTTTTATAAAAATAAAAAGTCAGCCCGCAGCATAGTATTATTAAAAATATTCAACAATTCTAGGTATTAATATAAAAAATATTATAATTTGCGTTGTAAATTTTATTATTTTTCTTAGAATACAAAGTATTCATCTAAAGTATATTATTATTTTAAGTATTCATATCAAAATATTATTATTTTTCTTATAATCTAACATATTCATATTAAAGATATTATTATTTGTGTTATAATATAATTATTTTTATAAGAATTCAAATTTTTAATATAAAAAAATATTATTATTTGCGTTCTAAATATTCTTGGAATTAAAAGTAGTATTATTTGTGTTCTGAATATTATTATTTTTACTATAATCAAAAGTATTAATATTAAAAATATTATCTTTTGTGTTATAAATATTAATATTTTTATAATAATTAATATTATTAATAAAATCATTAGAAAATTATTTTGGTTTAATTTTTATGAGGTTATCTCAACCTCATGACCCAAGAATAGTACTTAACGGGTTAACCCATATTGACTTAACTCATTTTTTGTGTTATTTTTTTAATTGAAATTTTTACAATGTTCATCATTCAATATTGGGTTCGATAGGATCAATTGAGAATTAAGCTTCACAATTTATTTTAATTTATTTTTTATGGAGTTATCTTAGTCTTATAACCAGAGTCGCGGATTTGGCAAGTTTATCTGGGTTAAATCAAGTCATTTTTTTTCTTTCTTTGAGGTTATCTTGGTCTCATGATCCAGGTCGTAGGTTTGGTGAATTGACTTAGGTCGTTTTTTTATGTTTTTTTAATTGATTTATTTTTTTAGTCACATCCTTCAATATTGGACTGATTGAGAATTGAACTTCGTAATTTGTTTTGATTTTTTTTTCTATAGGGTTATCTCGGTCTTATGACCCGAGTCACGAGTTTAACAGGTTAACTTGGGTTGACTCAAGTCAATCCAATATGTTGTTATCTTAGTATTAAAAAGCATGTTTTGTTGAATTTTTTTTAATTAAGCTATGTTTTTACGAGTTGTCCAAGTTGTTTTTGGACCCGCAAAGTCAATCGGGTCATATCAAATCAACTCTAACATGGTTTAATTTTTTTTCTATTAATAATATCTAAATAATATTTTTTCATATTTTTTAAAAAATTGATTCAATCCATAATACAAAAACTTAAGGAATTGTATAAACGTCATTCATGGTATACCGACCAGTTATTGAAAAGTGAAAGAATGTCAAATATGATCCTATAATTACATTCAAATTATTATTGCGAATAAATTGAGTTAAATTTATATTTACATTTTATTAAATGAAATAACTTGTAAGTTATAATTATAAATAATTGATAATTATTATAACTCCACCTAAAAAAAAGGTGATTAATATAACTCAAATATATTAATTACTTTATATATGAGATTTTAGGCTCATTAAAATAATATGAAATATTATGGAAAAACATTGATTGAATGAAAATCTTGTCATGTTGCTTAGGAACATGGTTTAGAATATAACTAGCATAATTGCTCACGTTAAACAAGGGGTTAATAAAGATTTTTTTTTTAAATGTAAAAAAATATAAAGAGTATAAAGAATATATTAAGTGTCTTGGATCTGATAGCAAAACGGATCCAATAGCATTCGGTCCAACTATATTGGATTCGGCTTGACAACAAGGCCTAACTCGATTGGGTCATGCTAGCAGCGGGCCCAACTGTATTAGCTCCTGCTGGGAAGCAAGTCCCAACTCTATTGGGTCCTGCTAGGCAACAAGGCCCAACTCAATTGGATCTTGTTGTCGAGCTAGATCCAATATTCTAAAAAATAAAAATAAAATTTTTTTAAAATATATTTTTTAAAATATATATTAAGATGATATTTTTATTATTTTTTAAAATCTATTTTTTATATCATCACATTAAAATAATACAAAAACATCACAAAATAATTATTTGAAGTAAAGAAAAAAATAAAAAATAATAATTTTTTTTAAAAGCATTTTTGAAAAGCAAAAAAAACAACATGCTTTAATAAGAAGATTCAACCCAACCTCAAATGAAAAGCAATTATCATCACCCAACTTTTGTACAATATAAAAAAAGTCTCATCAATTTATTTTCTCTTTACATTATGGGAAAAAAAAAGAGAGAAAAGGAAAAAAAAAATTAAATAGGAAAAAAATAGAAATGGAAATATTTTAGAAGGAAAAAAATTAAAGGGAAAGAAATTAGTTCGTCATTGTATTGGGCGTTGCTCTACAGTGCACTATTTATGGTGCTACTGTAGAAAATACTTTTATTTGAAGATGATGATGATGCAAATAGATCTCGTGTTTCTAACCCGATTCAAGTATTTTTCACATTTGAAAAAAAAATTGTTATTTTTTTAAAATGGTTTTTTTAAAAAAATATATTCAGATAATATTTTTTATTTTTTAAAATTGATTTTTTATTTCATCACATCAAAAAATATTAATTTAAATTGAAGAAAAAAATAAAAAAATTTCAAATTTTTTTAAAAGCATTTTTGTAACGCAAAAAACAAACATGCTTTAAAAAGAAAATTCAACCCAACCTCAAATAAAAAGCAATTATCATAATCCAACTTTTATACAATATAAAAAAAGTCACCTTAATTTATTTTGTCTTTATAGTATGAAAAAAAATTCAATAAAAGAAAAAAAAATAAAGAGGAAAAAAATCAAATTGGAAATATCTTAAAAGGAAAAAAAAATAAAGGGAAATAAATTAGTTATTGGTGTATTGGACATTGCTTGGCTATGTGCAATTCACGGTGCTATTGTAAAAAATACTTTATTTGAAAATAGTGGTGGTGCAAATATAATCCGTGCTTTTAACCCAACTCAACTATTTTTATATTTGAAAAAAAATGTTATTGACCCGCTGCAGAGCGCGGGCCAATATGCTAGTTATTATATTATTATGTAATGATTATTTGTTCAAAAAATGTTTTTAAAATATATTGACATATATATATTTTTTATTTTTTAACATTGATTTTTTGTATCATCACATCAAAATAATACACAAACATAAAAAAAAATTAAATAAAGAAAATAAACAGAATTTCAAAAAAACATTAAAGCATTTTTGAAACGCAAAAAGCAAACATGCTTTAATAAAGAAATTCAACCCAACCTCAAATGAAAAAAAAAATTATCATCACCCAACTTTTATACAATATAGAAAAAGTCTCATCAATTTATTTTCTCTTTACAGTATGGAAAAAGAAATTAACTAAGAGAAAAGAAAAAAAATTAAGAAGGAAATTTTTTTTTGAAAATATCTTAAAAGGAAAAAAAAATTAAAGGGAAAGAAGTTAGTTGTCGGTGTATTGGGCGCTGCTCTACTATGCGCTATCTTAACTAGCATTTGAAGATGGTGATGGTGTAAATACATTCCGTGCTTTTAACCAAACTCAAGGATTTTTATATTTGAAAAAACAAATTGTTATTTAACGACTGAGGAGTGAGGGTCAATATGCTAGTTATTATATTATTACGTAATGCTTATTTTTTAAAATATTTTTTTTCAAAAAATTATACTAAGATAATTTTTTTTATTTTTTAAAATTGACTTTTTTATATCATCACATGAAAATAATGCAAAAGGATCAAAAAATATTAATTCAAATTAAAGAAAAAAATAAAAAGATTTCAATTTTTTTAAACACAAAAACAAACATGCTTTAATAATAAAATTCAACCCAGCCTCAAATGAAAAAATAAATTATCATCACCTAACTTTTGTATAATATAGAAAAGTCCCAACAATTTATTTTCTCTTTACAATATGAAAAAACAATTAAAAAAGAAAAAAGAAAAAAAAAATTTAAAAGGAAAAAAAATAAAATTAGAAATATCTTAAAAGAAAAAAAATTAAAGGGAAAAAAATTAGTTGTCGGTATATTGGATGATGCTTTGCTATGCGCTATTCATGGTGCTATTGTAAAAAATACTTTATTTTAAGATGGTGGTGGTGCAAATACATTCCGTGTTTTTAACCCAACTCAAGCATTTTCAAATTTGAAAAACAAAATTGTTATTGACCTGCAGCGGAGCGCAGGCTAATATGCTAGTTATTATATTATAACGTAATGATTATTTTTTAAAATATTTTTTTAAAATTTATTCAGATAATATTTTTTTTATTTGTTAAAAATGATTTTTTTTATATCATCACATCAAAATAATACAAAAAATAAAAAATTATTAATTTGAATTAAAGAAAAAATTAAAAAAAATTCATTGTTTTTAAAACTTTTTTGAAACACAAAAAATAAACTTACTTTAAAAAGGAAATTCAACCCAGCCTCAAATAAAAAAAATTATCATAACCCAACTTTTGTACAATATAAAAAAAAATCACTTCAATTTATTTCCTCTTTACAGTATGAAAAACAAAATTAAATAAGAGAAAGGAAAGAAATTTCAAGAGGAAAAAAAATAAAATTAGAAATATCTTAAACGAAAAAAAATTAAAGGGAAAGAAATTAGTTGTCGGTGTATTGGGCGCTGCTCTGCTATGCGCTATTCATGTTGCTCCTTTAGAAAACACTTTATTTGAAGATGAAGGTGCTGCAAATACATTTCGTATTTTTAACCCAACTCAAGCATTTTTACATTTGAAAAAAAATTTGTTAATGACCCGTTGTGGAGTGCGGGCTAATATTCTAGTTATTATATTATTACGTAATGTTTATTTTTTAAAATATTGTTTTAAAAAAATTTATTCAGATAATATTTTTTTATTTGTTAAAATTAATTTTTTATATCATCATATAAAAATAATACAAAAACATCAAAAAATATTAATATGAATTAAAAAAAAACAATTTTTTTAAAGCATTTTTAAACGCAAAAACAAACTTGCTATAATAAAGAAATTCAACTCACTCTCAAATGAAAAAAAAATTATCATCACCCAACTTTTGTACAATATAAAAAATGTTTCATCAATGTATTTTCTCTTTACTATATGGAAAAAGAAATTAAATAAGAGAAATGAAAAAAAATTAAAGAGGAAAAAAATTAAAGGGAAAGAAATTAGTTTTCGGTGTATGGAGCGCTACTCTGCTATGCGTTATTCATGGTGCTACTGTAGAAATATTTTATTTGAAGATGATGGTGCAAATATATTTTGTGTTTGTTATCTAACTTAAGCATTTTTACATTTAAAAAAAAATTGTTATTGACCCTCTGCAGAGCGCGAGATAATATACTAGTTATTATATTATTATATAATGATTATTTTTTAAAATAGATGTAATTGGCCTTCAATTTTGCCATAGAAAGATGCAATTGATGAGAGAAAAAGCTTGATAAAAAAAAAAAAAAAAATTCATTGTGAAAGTCCACAATGAATTGCGAGGAGCGTTTTGTTAACAAATTAGTTGACCCACCACTTCAATAGAAGTTGAATCAAAAGTTTTTTTAATTTAAAAAATAAATGTGCTAGAGTTTACAACATGATTCTTGACCTAAAAGAATTAATTGTGATTTGAAAAACTAATATATGTAATAAAATAAATCGATAATTATATATGCTAATAAATGCAGAAAAGAGTTATTGACACTAACTACATGCCAAATTGAAAATAAATACAAATTAAAATATTTATCTCACAACATAAATCTTGGACTCAATAGAGTTTAATAACTCATTTTTAAAAAATAATTATTTATATAATTAAATAATAATAAAAATAAACAAGCATAATAAACTGATTAACTGATTGAATAAGATTTAGTGAAAACAATTATGTATGGATGAGCAACAAAACAAAATGTCTGCTAATATTAAAAAAAATATAATTTATTCAAAACTTGAGTAAATTAAATGGTTAAACACTATCACAAAAACATTTGCAATTAACTTATTGTAATTAATTTCAACTAAAATTAAATAAATGCCGGGTCAAGCATTCCACATATATCTTTAATTAACTTATTCAAATTTAAATAAAAAAAGAAAAATTAAAGTTAAAGAAGAACATTCCACACGTATCTTTAATTAATCTATTTAAATTTAAATAAAAAAAGAAAAATCAAAGTTAAAAAGATTCAAGAGAATAGGCCAAAAAGACCTGCAAAGCCAGATCATGCCCAGCCTTTTGGTAAAAAAAACAAACATGTCATATACTATGGCAATTGATTTTCAATCTATTTTAACATAAAAAATAAATATCTTTATGACCTCAAGAAAAAATTAATTTATCATCCCAAAACTCCTCTGAATTAATAAAAAAACACAATAAAGTTGAAAGAATTCATTGTCAACCTCAATATACTTTCTCTCCTCTATCTTGAAACTAAAAACTGAAAAACTAACAAAATAAAATTTTAAATCAAAATGAAAAGGTATCAAACTTAAAGAACCTAAAACAAGACTATCAAACAAAAAGGACCAAAATCGAATTTAGCAAAACTTTGCAGCAAAATATGTTAAAAAGACGCTGCATAAACAGTGCCTTTTAAAAAAAATACGTTTTTTTTTCGCCAAACAGGGTCTTCATCTACAAGTGCTTGAACTTTTTCTCTGTTTTTTTGTTCAAAATCGAGTATCATGATGGCTCGTACCGTTGTTTAGAGATCATAAACGTGTCCAAGATCTTGTGATTTTAACAGTCAGACCATTTTATACAGAATATCGTAGCTAGATCATCCAGAATTCAGAATACAAGTGAGCGGACAATCCTATAAAACCTGATAGTGTCTAGCCTACAAGAGATTTATTATACAAGTCTTGGTACGATATTCATACGCAAATAAGAAACAGGGGACCGGTATCTGAGACCCGTTAAAGGCTTTCAACGATGGAATATAGCAACCTGCATTATCTTTTGCACAGAGGATTTGATCCATCTAGAGAACACATCATACTAGTTACGACTTTTGCACTTCTCCATGGCTCTTGGGGCTGCAAGAAGTAGTTATGTAAACATTTAAAAGCAAGGCTATATCTAATTATAACAACAGAAAGAACAACTCTATCATATAACAAAAGTTGAGGGTGGGTTACAAATTCCTGGCAATTGGGAAATCTTGCTCTTCCAATCATCAAGATTGG
>Ga0307513_10012033_pt1 | contig 10706 bp, 20 predicted proteins | sample 15_EM_MG_FD_202174 | JGI IMG/M metagenome (GOLD analysis project Ga0307513, IMG submission 202174) | Populus trichocarpa ectomycorrhiza microbial communities from riparian zone in the Pacific Northwest, United States - 15_EM | ecosystem: Host-associated > Plants > Roots > Unclassified | place...
GAATGTACCAGCCATTTCCTGACCCAGGAACACTGCAGGGAAACTGGCTGGGAACATTCTGAATGGGCTTGCAATGTACCAGGTGGGTTTTTGCCTGGTACTTTGTCCATGTCCTTGTGATGGACTTGTGATTTACCAGTCCAGGACACCACCCCTTGCCCCCAGTGTTAGTGGTGAAAGCTGCTGAGGACCCTCAGCCAATCCCTTCACCTTCTTATTGTCTCATCAAGCACTTGCCAGCCTCCAATGACACATCAGGGATGACTTGCACTTTGTCAGGACTGTATTGGTGATTACTCATTTCTTTTCCCATAGCCCACTCTCCCTTTCCTTTTCCAGACTATTTCTTCTCATGACCCACCGGACCTCCAGTGGCTCCCCATTCATTTGTCGTATCTGTTGAGTCAGCACTTTGTCATTCACTTAGCCAAGACCTGGTCTGTACGCAAGCACAGCATGGTCTGTGTGCATCATAGTAGTATATAAGGACTAGTAGTATACGTTGTACTGGCCAGATTTGATAACTCAGACTTCTCCCTCCTAGCTGACTACAGCCTAGTGAGGTGGGATCTTAGTTCTCTTAGCATCTCCACTCTGTCCCCTTCTGTGTGCTCCTCCTACCCGCTCCCCTCTACACCTCTTGGTCACCTGACCCTCTGCTCATCTCACTAGTGCTCAGGGTTAGTTGTCAAGGTCCACCTGACAATTGCCTTGTTTAACAGCTTAACATCTCCCTCACTCCATTACCATGCCACTTGATGATCCAATAGATCTGACAGTGGATCACAAGGACCTTTTGCCACAGGTTATTGTGGATGAATGGTTGCCCAGTGAAGAGGAGTCTGTCCTGTCACAGGGTGCAGCGACTAAATTCTCATGACCCATGGGAGATACAATAGTGACAAAGTTCCATGACCCATGGGCCATACAACGTTGTACAATACTGTTGTACAATCCATGGCCCATGGGGGATGGACTCATTGTACAATCCATGGGTGATGGATAGATGAATTTCCAACAGTGTTGGATTGTACAACCAAAATAGGGTAATATAGTCCCCATGTATTATGGATTGTACAATGATATGTATGTTCCATGCTATATGAGTTGTACAATGGTCCAGGGTTTTCATGTCCCATGGGTTGTACAATGTACCCATGTCCCATGCACCACCCATTGTACAATATACTCATGGCCCATGCACCATCCATTGTACAATGTATCCATGGCCCATGGGTTATTGGTTGTACAATATATTCCTGTCCCATGAGTCACCCATTGTACAATATGCCCATGGTCCATGGGCCATCTATTGTACAATATATCCAAGGTCCATGGGTCATTGGTTGTACAATGTGTCCAAAGCCCATGAGTCACCTGTTGTACAATAACACCCAAGGCCCATGGGCCACCCATTGTACAATACACCCAAGGCCCATGGATCACCCATTGTACAATACATCCATGGTCCATGGGTGTATTGTACAATGAGTCCATCCCCCATGGGCCATGGATTGTACAACAGTATTGTACAACGTTGTATGGCCCATGGGTCATGGAACTTTGTCACTATTGTATCTCCCATGGGTCATGAGAAATAGTCGCTGAAGGGGCTCGTCCTGTACCCCTTTCAAGGGTTCAACCACTATCCTCCTCATCCATCCCATTACATCCTCCCTTCCAACCTCCAGTCAGTCATACGTCAAGATGCAATCCAGGAATTCAACTACCAATCCTTCCTACACATCAGACCCCCTGCCCTTCCTTCTATTTCCAGGGCATATCAAGATGCAATCAAAGAATCCCTGTACTCCATCCTCTCAGTCACTTTTAAACCTCACCATGGTGATCCAATTACTGTACCTGCCTGGATCTTTGATTACTGGAAGGAGATTGGGCATGTAGTTGATACCTGGAAGCAGTAGAAAACTGCCCTGACCTGGGTTCAGAAGCACTCTGCTTCACCACTGGCTGCAGGGCTCTGCTATAATCTTTTACTTGGTCTTTCCTCCCTTTCCCAGTCCCAGGATGCTGCCTACACTGGCAACATTACCCCACTACTTTCAGACTCACCCAGAGAGTCTTACCTCAGCAGTTTCCACATCAACCATGTGATTGCTCAGATAGGGATCCAGTATAGGACACAACATGGACACAACACTGCCAACTGCCACATCTTTGCCACTGTCAATCACTTCAATGCCATTCTCCAGTTCTACACCAGCAAGCATGTGAAGAAGGGGGGTACTTTGTGGACTAATTTGATGGCAGTTGAGAATAAAATCATCATGGGGGAGGTTGATAGCTTTAGTGGTGTTATGCACCTTCCATTGCACCAGGTGTCTATAGTAATTGGCTTCCAGCAACTGAAGATCCTTTATGGTGACTCTCTTGGGCAGCCTATACCAAAACAACAACTTTCTGCCTGCAAGTGTTGAAGGTAGTGATGGGCAATTGCATTGGGGGCAAAGAGACTGCATAAAGTACTGTCCTGTTGATGACCAGTTGACAGTGTATCATAGGCAACCTCTCCATGATGAGAAAGACTTATAGACCAGCCAACCAGATGATTAACCCAAGATCCTCTCCTACTCCCTGATCCACTCAACCTGGCTTGTTGCTGAATGGAAATTGTATTGAGCATTATCAGTACAATGACAGTATGTTTGTTTCATACAATATAAGATGATATAGCTCAATATGCATTACTGACTCTAACTGGAGATCCCAGTATCCCACCTAACTTTTCCTTCCTCCCTCCTCCAACCTTTGTTCAGCCACTGCCAGACCCACCTCCAGCATCTCCACCAAAACAGGACACCCTCTCAGCATCACCCTCACCACAAGACTCTCCCTCAGTATCCCCTCCACAACAAGATTCCCCCTTAGTGTCCCTCATGCGGCAAGATCCTCTCTCAATACCCCCTCCACATCAAGATTCCTCCCCAGTATCCCCCATGCAGCAAGATCCTCTCTCAATACCTCCTCCATCCATTACTCTCCATGATTTCTCTACCAATATCCCCTCTGACAGCCTCTCTATTATCATCCCAACACACCATCAATCTATAGATAATGATCCAGATCTGATCATGTCTGATTGCTCTCCCATCCATGAACATGCCAACTATTCTAGCTCTGAATAATCTGACTCTGATTTCCCTCCACCCTCCAATGTGTCAACTGAGTTGAGCTCAGCAGTAACCTCAGACTCAGACCTCCCACCCCCCTCACTATCTGAATCTTTAAAGCCAGGAAAACGGGCTGGTCTCCTTGGCTTCTTCTCTGTTGTACCTGCAGATCAGGTATATGCTACATAGAGTAAGAGGAAGAGAGAGGAACTGGGAGAAGGATGAAGAAGAGCTAAGTGCCAGGAGGAGGAATGGAAGGAAGAGAGGTGCCAGACCCTACTTGAGTGTAATTGCCTTGCTCAGCAAAAGTGTCACAATAGGATCAAGGAACAAGAGAAGGCAACTGGAGTACAAGATGAAGGTGGGAAAAAGATCCCAGTAAGTGGAACATTTATCTTAATACTATCCAACTTATGTGTTTTAAGGTTACTACTGAATTAGACTAAGAAATTCAAGTTCCATCTCAATCTGAGGTTGCAGCTGCCTCATGTCCTAAGAATGCTATCATGGCAGAGATGAAGTGACAGGAGAAGGTGAAAGCTGGCAAGACCTATACACCTTCAAAGCACGATACAGACACCCCCAAGACAATCAACTGGAGGTCTCCAACATTCTGGCCAGCAATTGAGGCAGCAGCACAGCAGCAGGTTGGAAAACCTAACCTTACTAAGCTTTTAACCCAACTGCGATGGCAAGATCCCCACTTTGAGCATCTCAACCATCAACAGATTAGTGAGTGGAGAGACAAATCAGTCAAGGATCAAATTGTATGGTCAAAAGAAACTATTGCTGCTGTCAAGAAGAAATTTCTCCCTGGTGGCCATCAAACACACTATAATGTATTTGTAAGTGTTCTTGGGTAATCTGATGTGTAACAACTAAAATAGAAATAGTGCTATAGCACAACCATCCTGGTGCATTAAAACAGATCAAGACCACCTTAACATCACTCTGTGCCACTTCTGTTTGCTTGAACCTTTCTATAATCTGTGGTGTTATGATTGGAATCATTACAACAAAAGCACCTTCTATGTTCAAGATCACTGTGTCTAGGAAGGTTCATTCATGGCAACTATATCTGGGATCACTTTCAGTGTCAGAACTCTTTTGTGAAGAAGTTCCTCAAGGAGGAAATGGGATGGTCACTCTGCTGTGCAACCCAACCTGGCAAGAAAACTCCAGAAAATATCACACAAATCCTTACCAATGCTGCACTTTGCCTTGTTTTAACTATATCCCAATACAATATCTCAAAAGTACTCCTGGTCAACTCTGATCAGACTGGGGTTCAATACTCAGCTGGTACTATTGAAACCTATGCTCCAACTGGGAGTAAACAATTTGAGGTAGCTGGGAAAGATGAATGACAGGTGTTCACACTCATGGTGGGAATCTCTATGTTACCATTTCAGGTCCCAACAAAGACTGCTCTCCATTACACCAAGACAACAGAAGAACTCAAGTTTTGCTTTGAATTTTCTAAAACTACTACCTATTAGTCAACCATCAAAACCATTCAAACCTATGTCACTGATATCCTGGTACCATACTTTGAATCACACCAATAATGTCTCAATCTGCCTGATCAGATGTGTGTTTGGCAGATTGACTGTTGGTCTGTCCACCAGTCATTGGAGTTTTGTAGCTGGATGCAAAAGTTTTATTCATGGATCTGGATCCATTATATCCCTGCCAACTGTACTGGCCTCTTCCAACCATGTGATGTTGGAATTCAACGGATCCTTAAACTTGCCATCAGACAGAGTGCTCTTAAGGATATTGTAGATGATACCATGCAGCAGCTAAAGGATGGGGTTGAACCTAGCAAGGTTGTATTTGCAAAGAAGTTACCTGTTGTTTGGAATCATTGTTAGTTGGCTTGTCAATGGATATGAAGCCATCAATAACCATGAGGTTGTAGAAAAGGTAAGCTATCCACTATGATATCTGGAACTCTCCCTTATGACCATATCCACCAGGCATTCAGACTCTGCTCAACAGGAGAGGATGGACTTAACCTCTCTTATGAGTGTTTGACAAGTGAAAGAGCAAGGACTGCTCTTAAGGAAAGGATTGCAGCTAGCCCAGAGTTTGCCAAAAATCTTCAACAACTAGAAACTAAGAGACAGAAGATAATGAGGAGGTGGATGATGATGATGAGGCAGATGGGGTTATATATGATGAGATTGACTCATTGAAGATGGTGAATGAGGAGGTGGAAGCCTTAATGTTACAGGACTCCAGTCACTCACTTGTGGACCAGCTAGATGTTGAGCCAGACCATGGTGATGTGCATATAATTGGTTCACATGTGGAGAGATATACAGGTCAGGAGTTTTCATCTTGTGCAGCTACCAATTGGTGGGTGGAATGGGATGCAGCACCTCATACATAGTTCCTAACCCTAGCAATGGTGATTCTGTCAATGTAATTGTATTACCTTTCTGAAACAAGAAATCACACAGCAATAATATCCCTGAGCTACTGACAGATCTTTGATGACTAATAAGGCCCTGCAGGCAGGTGGCAGAATTTTTGGTGACTGATGGTACTCCATAGATAGGTGGCAAAATTTCTGGTGACCAACAGTGCCCATAGGCAGACAGCAAAATTTTCAGTGACCAATGACATCCTGTAGGCAGGCAGCAGAATTTTCAGTGACTGATGACCTGCTGCTTGAATATTGGCAGATTTGGTGGTGACTGATGACTGGGGTAACATCCCAGCAGCGGCAGAATTTGTGGTGACCAATGACTCCCAGGTTGGTCATGCCAGTACAGTACACTGTGACTGACCCTTTTTTCTAGAGGTTGCAAAACTGGTTTAATTACCATCATCACAGTACCATGGACAACCAACCCTGTCAGACACCTGTACCTACCACCTCTCTCCGCTTGTTAGTAATATGCAAGTCCAAGAAGCCCACTGCTCTTGCTCCCTGGCAAGCATACTCTCAAATCTACTACACAAAAGGATCCATCCTCAAGATGCAGGTTCTCACCAAATTCAAAGCTTTGCAGGCTGGAGACAAGTCCACCATCAAAAAGTATTCTCATCTCCTCTCCAAGTTGGACTATGAATTGCCTTCCTCCATCCCTCAACTGGCTTTCCACCAAATGGTCATGACAGACCTAGCTGACAATGCCAATGAGGAAGAACTAGACACTATCAACAATTTTATCAGATCCCAGCTCAAAAGGGACCGTGCCACCCATGAACGACTGTAGGCTTCTTATCCTGGGGGCCCCAACAACCCAGAGGTCATCAAAAAGAGATATTATCTTGCCAGGTGAGTTCACTGTGCCCTATCTCCCATTTCTGTCACGAACTCAAGATTTGCTTAATCAAATCAAACAAATCACAATCGGGATTCATGACATAAAAGACAAGAGGAAGGATAACATTGGTATTAACAGAATTAGTAATACATTCAATGTTCGCAGCCACATTCTGAATGGTCCTCTACAAGAACATCATGAAGAACATGATGAGGATGGTGTACACTATAAGGACAATATTGGAACCAACCATCCATGACTTGACAGTAGGAACAACCAAACACATTATGTTCCAACTCAATCCCTTCCTGCAACAAAATCCACCGCATGGCTTCCGTCATGTCCTGAATACCATCCCTCATTACCAAGTAGTGAAATTCCTGAAGAGCCCCCTTCAAAGACTTCTCCTGAGATAACTTCTTCAAATGATCCTGAGTCTCCTGAGAATAGAGGAGGCAATGTTGATGAGGAGGGCAATCCTCCTTGGAAGATGATGGTGAAGTTGGAGAAGCCCTCTGACATCACAACCAGTGATGGGACTGGCACTGAGGATAGGAAGGTGGGGGAGTGGTAGATGCTGTCAATGGAGGAGGAGGACTGAGACTCAAGTGAAGGGAGGGAAGAGAGACTGTCTGGCTCATCCGCTCTCTGAGAGATAAGTGATTCATTGATGATGTCACAAGAACAATGTCCTGTGGGGGGAACGACTCCACAGGAGGATAACACTCTAATCTGTGCAAACAAGTGGCCAATAGGTGTCAGGGCCACTCTGCACTGAGACCTTCTCCAGGAAACAACTCCGACTAGGAGTTACTAACCAATTCTTGAATAGCTTGCCCTTGCTGAACAGAGACAACAATGAGCAACAGAGGTGGATAGAGGTCTTCAAACCAATGGGTGGGAGGTGAAGTAGGGCCTTACACAACACTGGACAATGGGTCAAGGGGGCAGTGGATGCAACAGTGAAGGAAAGAGGAGATGGAGTGGAAGAGAACAGGCCTGGTGTCCTGTATCTTACAGTAGGTCTCTGAGCTTGTCCAAAGAGTCTTCAGGCAGAGGAAATCCTGTAATAACAAAACTAGCAAATACAAGCACTATCTGAGGTCCTTATATACTACCAGAGTGGCCTGTGACAAGTGACTAGTAACACTGAGTCAAGGTCTCTGACCTACAGTCATAATGAGTCATCATGGGAGTGAATGTGGGTCATTTAAATGGCATGACAAAGAATGATCGGAAGGAAAGTGGGTCGTGGGAAAGTCATGACAAAGGGAACTGAGAAGTGTGGGAATAACCAATAGAAAAAGAGGAAGAAGTGGTACCACTTGTGTTGCTAGGGGAACTGATGGGAAGGTTGCTGACGTGTCCTGGTTGAAGAGAGGTGGATAAAAGGGGGTGTCCTAGGGCGACAACTCATCATCCGCTGAAATACCACATCTCGGGGCAGGGTGTGTGAGAGAAGGGGTAGGGAGAAGGTAGGGATCAGCCGGTATGTGGTAGGGAGTGTCGGAGGATGAATAGGGAATGAATCCGAGGGGATGCAAGGTGAAAATGAGATGAGGACAAGACTGCGAGTGCAAGACGAAGACAAGGATGACGAGGACGAGGACTACTGGCACGAAACGAGGGCTAGATGAGGGCAAGGACAACGAGGACAACTGGGAGAGAACTCCACAAGGAGGATCTCACATTAGGGGGTATAGAATACAGACTATATATATCATCTAGGGAGGCAGCTCTCGGAAACCTCGGAAGGAACTAGATACTGAGAAGAAAAGGGGGGAAACGTCGAGACATGAGCAAAAATGTCGGGACACAACCAAAAACATCGGGACGCGACTGAAAACGTCGAGACACAAGGGAAAACAGCAAGACATGAGAGGAAGGGGACATCGAGACACCAGAGTGAGGGTAGAGACTTGAGAGAAGATATAGAGAGGTGGGAGACTACGTCCCAATGTCGCAACATCATGACACAGAGTAGCAAGGCATCGGAACTGTGCTGTTGAGCTTCGGAGCACCACGAAAATCGAGGCAGGACACCGCTCATCTTCTGAAACCAGAGTACTTTGAGGACCAACTGGCCAGCCTCTACAACGAGGACTTCTTGTGGGGGATGGCTATACAGATGGCTTGTCTTCAGAGCGACCGGAGGGTGTTATATCCAAAGAAGGATAGAGTCTTGGATAGGTTAATCACCACGGGGGTGAAGGATGTTCCCAAGAGGTACGAAGAAGGGGGGTCTAACCGGGGGAGGGATGTGCCAACCAGCCTAGAGATGAGACACACCTCTTCCATTGGCAACCAACTACTCCATCATATAGAGATCATGGAGAAGGAGGTGGGGAGGCTGATTCAACGTGATGAAGCATTGAACTAATCTTCTCCTTTCTAGATACAACAAGAGTGTGAAGAGTGCAAGGAGATGGAGGAGGCGTTCAAGAGACAGGCCTTGGAGCTGGAGGACATTGTTCATCAGAACAGGGAGCTTGGGGATTGTTTGGAGAGGCTGGAGTTGGTGCAGGATCAGCGTTATGTAGAACTCCGTGGGAGGATAGAGGTATTGCAGGTCCATTTGTTTCTTTGAGGTGTATGACCCTGCTGACAACAAATGTTTAGGATCAGGCCTGCAAGTGTGGGTTGGATGGAAGTAGGGAGGTTCCCATTGAGGTACATCCAATGCTTCCTTCTTCCTTTCTGAGGAGTCAGTGTTGATGTGTGCTCTAGGTCCTAGATGATGAACTGGAGTACACCTCCTATCCTTCTATGGTTGAGGAACAGCCTGTGATAGGGTTGGATATAGTTGGATGTTCCGGGTATACTGGGGAGTCTTCATCCATGCCCTCTCCTGAGCCTTTGGCAGTGATGGCTGAGACTCATCCGATTTGTGTTAGTCAGTGTGCCTTTTCATCATGGTCATCATCAGTCTCTGATTGGGGGCATGGTACCAGGTAGCTTGTTCTCTGAGCAGCGACCATCAGAGGAGGAGGATAGTTGTCCATGGACGTCAAGAGGACTGTCCTCCAGTGACTTCTCCAAGGGTAGAGAGTCCGGGTTGTCTGGGGGATGTTCCAGTTCCAGGTCCTCCCAGCCGGTTTGAGGTGGAGGGGTGTTGGTTGGGATATGACACTCTCCAATGGTCCTCTTATGCTGAATTCCGAGAGGCTATGTGTCTGGAGGCTGAGATGGAGGAGCTGGTTGATACCCTTGTAGATACCCATTTTGTTTGCCCTAATCTCCCAGAGTGATGTCCCAATAGTACTTCTTGTGTCGTGTCATGAGGCGTGAGTCATGAATGTGGATAAAGAACGTGGGGTGGTGAGAAATAAGAGTCCAAAAGATGTTGAGATATGGAAGGAAATGAGTCCGAAAATTGTGCACAATGACACCCCTCTACTCACCAGACAGTCTGCCCACTGCCAGCCAGCTGAGGTCATTCTGCCTTCTCCCCTGCCCACACAAGAGCTTGTAGAAGAGTCACCGTCTCAAGAAATGCTCCATAACCCACTCCCATGCCTGGCACCATATCCATGGGAGATACTTGCATATCTTTCAGTCCCACCATCCCTCCTAAAGCAGTCAAGTCCATCAAGCAGCATATCATTAGACACCTCTGATGACAAGAGCAACACATCATCACATACCTCTGATTGTGAAAGCAATGGTGAACCTTTCCATCAAACCTTGGATCTAGATGAGAGCCACCCCAGGTTCCTCCTCACACTGGGGGCAAGGGTACCCAGAAACAAGTGGGAATATTTCAGGAACATTTCAGGGTCTGGGTCAATTTTACTGCATTGTAACCAACAGACACATTTATGGCACATTTGGAATGTGTTGCTAAGACAAAACTGAAATGTTCCCAGAAATGAGTTTTAGATATTCTTAGGCCCATTGTCAGGGTTGGTGCCTGCTTACTGTTCGTTGGACACCAGAGGTGTAGTAATTGATGGATGGTTAGGGGTGAGGGGAAGCTTTGGAGTGTGGTCGGGTCTGAGGTTGGGTGAGTTGTAGTCGTAAGGGAAGACAGGTTTCCAGAACTTGTCTACGAAATCGGCAAGGGCGTGGGAGAAGAGCCAAAAGCTTTCCTCTTGAGGGTAGATATCTGCTTGAACTTGTAACCAAGTGATAACTTCTCTAGGTAGTGCCGTAGGGAAGTCCCACCAGCTAACACTGGGGGCGAGGGCCTATGGAAACTAGTGAATACATTGTAAATACATTGAAGACACTGGTTCAATTTACTCAGCCCTTTACCACCAGATACATTCTGGGAACATTTGAAATGTTACTTTGCTAT
>Ga0307513_10012034_pt1 | contig 10705 bp, 4 predicted proteins | sample 15_EM_MG_FD_202174 | JGI IMG/M metagenome (GOLD analysis project Ga0307513, IMG submission 202174) | Populus trichocarpa ectomycorrhiza microbial communities from riparian zone in the Pacific Northwest, United States - 15_EM | ecosystem: Host-associated > Plants > Roots > Unclassified | place...
GCGAGCGATTCATGCAGGCGCAGCTCCTGGCCGGTCCGGAATGGCTGGGCAGCGTCAAGCCGGGCGATCCGTTGATTCTGCTGGGAGACTTCAATAGCTTGCCAGGCTCACCGCCATTGCAACTGCTTGCGCGACTACTGCGTGACACTCGGACCTCAGTGAGTCCACCGCGGAAGCTGAGAACCTTTCCCACTCGCTTTCCTTCGCTCGCCGTGGACCACATTTTCGTGAACGAGCGGCTTCACGTGAACTCGGTAACCGTTGTGCGCAACGCCGAGACACGAATCGCATCCGATCATTTCCCTATGGTGGCCGACTTGGACCGCGTGGCAGAGTTCCGCGGCTAGGGTCGAGCTGGGCGAACGATTTCCGCGGTTCAAAAATAAGTCGATCACGTGTCGGAAGAAGGCGCCACCGAGGCACGCCCTCTGCTGTTTTTTTGCTTAGCATGGATCCGCGAACGCCCGAGGAAGAAAAAGAAGAACTCGGTGATCCAGTGCGCGAGATCGTCGCCGGCACGCAGCTCTTTCAGCGCTTCACCCTCCAGAAAGTCCTCGGCCGCGGCGGAATGAGTGTTGTCTGGCTGGCGCACGACGACCGGCTCGAGCGGCTGGTGGCGCTAAAACTCGTGCCGGAGTCGGCTTGTTTCGATCCAGCCGCTTGCGAAGACTTAAAACGCGAGACCCACAGGAGCCTCCCGCTCATGCATGCGAATATCGTTCGCATTTTTGATTTCATTGCAGACGAAGGAATGGCCGCCATCCCGATGGAGTATGTCGATGGCGTTCCCCTCTCCTGCGCGCGAGTGCAAAAGCGATCGAACTGTTTCGGAGTCGCCGAAGTTGTTCCCTGGATCACTTCTCTGTGCGATGCGCTCGCTTATGCGCACGAATCCGCCGGGTTGATCCACCGGGGCCTGGGACCGGCGAACATGATGCTGAATAGCCGTGCGCACTTGAAGATCACCGATTTCGGCATCGCGAGCAGTCTGCGCGAGTCCATGAGCCGGGGCAACGTGTCCGTCCCGGGCGAAACGATGCACTACATGAGTCCGCAGCAAATGCTCGGCGAAGATCCCTCGCCCGCGGACGACATCTATGCGCTCGGCGCGACTTTGTACGAAATGCTTTCGAGCAAGCCGCCCTTTTACAGCGGGGACGTGGGATTCCAGGTGCGTGAGGTAATCGCTCCCCCGATCAACCAGCGCCGGGTGACCCTGGGAATCGCGGGCGATTCAATCCCGAGACATTGGGAGGAAACCATCGCCTCTTGCCTCGCGAAACAGCCGGAGCAACGGCCCTGGAGTGCCGCCGAGGTCGCGAGCCGTTTGCGGCTGGGCGGGACGGTTTGCTTAACAGTCGCCCGGGAAATCCCCAAACCGGTTTTCCAGCGCTACGTCAAGCTTGGCACACTGGCCGCCTGCGTGGCCGCACTGGTCGCCGCCCCCTTCTTGTATCGACATAACCTGACATCCCAACGCACGGCCGTTCTGTCCGCGCTGAAGAACGACTCTCCCGCAGGTTACGCGCTGGAGACGCCGCGGAAAAAAATTCCGGCTCCGGAAATTGACGACAATCCGCGCCTGACGGAGCCCCAAAACGCCACGTTGCAATTGGCAACGACTCCGGCCGGCGCAAACTTCGCGATTTATCCCGGACCAGTCGCGAGCAAAACAGCGCCCGCCACCGCGCCGCTACGTAGCGGCGCCGCGCCCGAATCAGTCGCGGACCTTCCGCCGGGCCGCTACACGATCTTCCTTCATAACCAAGGGTGGACCGATGTGCGCGCGGAAATCGCCTTGCAGCCGGGCGAAACGCTTCCCATCGACTACACTTTTCCCCATGGCAGCGTGACGATCACCAGCATTCCCGAGGGCGCCGAAATATTTTCAGGTGAAATTTCACTGGGCCACACGCCCTTGACGATCGACCTGCCTCTGGGAAAACAGGAATTGGTCGCCCGGCATCCTGATTTTCCGAAAAAGACTGAGACGGTCACGATCGAAAGTGAGACGCCGGCCAAAATCGCGTTTCAACTTCGCGCGCGCAGCCATTCGTCGCCAGGAAAACCCAAATCCGCCTGGGAAAAATTCGAGAACAGTCTGAAAAAGGTTTTCTCGAAAAAGACGCCGCCCAAGAAACAGCCTAATCGCTAGCGCTGCATCAATTGCTCGCGACAGCGCTCAGTTTCAGCTGGTCGTTCAGGTAACTCCCGAGGTAGCGAAGCGGATGGGCGCGATCGCCCGCACCCTTCTCGAGAAACTGCTTCAGCCGCAGCAGCGCCGGAGGCCGCGACCGAATCGCCGCGATCAAATCGACCCGGTCCTCAGCTTGCGCGAGCGCCGAAAAGATACTCGCCAGGCGCGCCGCCGCTTCCGGTTGCAGATCGAGTTTCGATCCGTCACCCAATTGCGCCACGGTCAGATCGAGCGCCTGGCCCCACTCACGCATCCGCCACAAGGTCATGGCGCGAAGGTTTCGATTCTCGGCCGTGTAGCGTCCATGAGGGAATTCGCGATCGTAGTCGTCCAAAGCGCCCAACACGCGTTTGGGATCGAATGGTTCTCGCTGGTACGATTTCTGGACCATGTCGTAATTCTGGTCGCCCGGTCCGCTGCCCGGCACGTCCACAGCCACGGTGCAGACAAAAGGCCGCGAAAGCGCCTGGACAGAGCGCGCCAGGACAAAAAGAGCAGCTTCCCGCTTGTGGCTGCGCGGATATTTCTTCAGAAAATCCCGCGCCATTTTTTCCATTCCGGCATGATCGCGTGAAGTGTAGCCGCCTTGGCCGTCCTCCCCTTTCAGATCGGGGATATCGGTTTGAACAATAGTCCGGTCCCCTGCCTTCAGGCCGATCCGGCTGAACTCGAGATAATCCGCGACCGGGTTTTTCAGGGCCGCGTCGATCTCCGCCAGAATTTGATCGTCATTCTTTCTGGAAGAATCCCCGAGATCGCCTGGTCGATCCCAGCCATTGCTCTCCAGCACATCAAACCGGATGCCGACGTAGATATTCACCATCTCGCTGGTAAGCTCCGGCTCGGAGAAAAACAGGGCGAGATCGTCGACAAAATTCGCACACGTCGCGTGACCAATGTCGGCGATGTTCTTTCTGACCAGGGTGTCCAGCTCGCGAACTTCCGTGGCCATCGCCGCCGGCTCCGTGGCAAGGGTTCTCGCCGGCAGCAACGCAACGCGTTTGGTGATATCGCTCCAGCCCGGAGAGTACTCGCCGTCTGAGTTCTCCTTGAAGGCGCCGAAGTCATCGAAAGGATAGCCAAGAATATTCGCGTCGCGCCGGGCTGGGATGCGCTCGTCTTCGTTCACCGCCGGGGCCGCCGGCGGAAAACTCCAGTAGGCGGCCAGCCGTTTCGCCTCGTTGGAATCCGGAGCTTCCTTTCGCAGCCTCTCGTAAATTTCACGGGAAACTGCCTCGCCTTTTATTTCGCGCGCTAACTCCTCCGCGTATTCTGAGGCCACGGCAATTTTCGGCATGGCTTCCAGCGCTTTCCAACGCGCCTGCGCCCCGAGCAGCGTGCCGGGCTTGGCCCGGGCCGCGCTCAACCACCAGCGCGAGGCATGTCGCAGTTCGTCCCGCTCCTCGAGTTCGGGGTCGACATTTTTGAGCCGTAGCGAACGCCCATTCACACGGCGCCGCATCGCGTCGAGCGCAGATTCGCGTCGCAGAAAATGCACCTTGGTATCGAGCGGCGCGCGCAACAGCTTGCCGCGGGCGTCGGCCCAGGCGTTTCCGAGCCGCATCATATCTTCCGCTTTCTCTTGCGCGGGTCCGGCCGCGGCTTTGGTCAAGGTTTCGAGATTCGCCGCGATGAGCTTGAATTCATCCGGCGACATGAACTTTTTCGCTTCGGCAAAATTTTCCTGCGCCAGATAGCGTTGGGCGATGACCGAACGAAACTCCCTTTTGCTCTTCTCATCGAAGCTGGCGTCATCGACCGCTGTGGCCAGTTCCGGGAGCGGCGCAAAATTTAGAAGCGTATCGATCGCTTGCTGGATCTGATCCGGATCGGCGCCGGTGATGTTTGGATAAACCGAGCTTGTCCTCTGGTCCCAGTCTTCCTCGCTGGAAGGGTAAGTCTCGCTGGCCGTGTAACGCGAGTCTCCGAAGACAGAAGTGTCGGAATCGTCGGCGGCTTCCGGTTCAGCTTCGGTCTCCGTGGTCTCCGTATCCTCATCTGTTTTCGAATCATCCTCGTCTTCGCTCTTCGCTTCCGGCTTCGCGTCGTTCGAGCCCGGAGGAACGAGCAAGTGCTTTAGCGCGACCACGGCCGCGCCGGCCTGATGATTATCCTGCAGCGCGAAGGCAAGACGAAGCCGGACTCCAGGGGCCATGAGCGATCTAGGGAAATTGCCGAGGAATTTTTGATAGGCTTGAATTGCGTCCGCCGCTTTCCCCGCGCGCTGGAAGGCCAGCGCCCGGACCAGCAGGAGATCGTCGCTGCGTTTCAGCTCGGCGGGCGCCAGGTTCGTCAACTGCAACGCCTGGTCCTGGTTTCCGGTGGCGCTCGCCGCCTGCGCCAGCATCGCCAGATAGCGCGGCTGCCAGTCGCCTGATTGGTAGATTTGCTTTTGTTTCACCACTTCGGCCGCAATCCGGGGCAGGATCGTGCGCCGCCATTTCCTGACGTCGGTGGGCTCATCGTATTTGCCATCGTAGTTTTTCGCTTCCGGCGCGCTCAGCACGAGATAGGTGAAGCCCATCGCGATGCGCGGGTGCCGGGCGATCAACGAAAACGCCGCCGCGCTGTCGGTTTTTTCCGCGACGCGCACCAGGCATTTCTCGCACATGAAAGCCGCCGACTTGATGGTCTCGGGATGTCCCGGCGTTTCCGCCTGCGCGATGTAATATTCGAGCGCTTTCAGATAATTTTCGGCGTCGAAAGCAAGTGCGCCCAGCCAGCCCAGGGCGTCCGCCTCAAAGCGGCCCCGTGGATATTGCTTGCGATAACGCTCGAACATTTCCGCCGCTTTCTTTCGCGCGGGTTCGCGCTCTTTCGCCTCCTCTTCGGTCCGCTCGTCTCGCGACTCAACGCCACGGCGTGATTCCGAAAACGCGCACCGCGCTTGCATGAAGAGTGCGATCTCCGCGCGCGGATGCTTGGGAAACTCTTTCGCCACGCGCTCAAACCAAGGCAGGCATTCCACGCGATCACCGGTCTTGTAGCTCGAGGCACCCATCAGATAAAGCCAGTGCGCTTTGAGCGGACCGGAAGCTCCGTTCATCTTCTGCTCCAGATCCTCCCCGGGTCCGGTAGATTTCGCCGATTCCTTATCCTCGTCTGAGGATTTCGTTTTCCCGGGCGACATCAACAAACTCTTGTTCTCAATGCGCCACTTGATGTAATCCGCGGCGGCGGTTTTGTTGCCGGCCGAACCCGTGAGTGCATCGCGCACGTCGTGGAGAAGGTTGCACCAGTCGCCTCCGCTGGAGTAATGCTGGCGCGCCTGGGCCAACAGGCCGTCCGCCGCGGCGACCAAGGGCGCGGCTGGCTCGTTGCGGAGACGCTCCGAGAGTTTCAAGACCTCCGCGTCGAAATCGGGCGCCTCCTTCTCGGAAGCGGGTGCAGAGGTTTCGAGAAAAATCTCGCCGAGCGATTTGGCCGGCAGAAAATCGAGAGAATCTCCCAGGGAGGGCGCCGGCTCATCAAAGGAACCGCCGCCAGTGGCGTAGAGGGAAGCGCACGGGGCCACCACAAGAAAAACGCCGGTCGCGACGAGAAGAGTTATTCGTCGATGTTTTTCCATCCGGAGTCTCCAGGCGCATTGCGAATGCGGTAGCGAATCTGGTCGAGGTTCGCGCTGGGGGCGAGTTGAATCAATCCGGTTCGTAGCGATTGCCGGGCCCGCAGGTGACTGAACCAGAACGTCAGGCGCGTCGCGAGCGGCACCGCCACCGCCCGCCGTCTGCCGTCGGGATCAATGTGTCCGAGCACACGCCAAAAATCGCCTTCCTGCGCGTCGCGAAAATCTGTCGCTGGCGCATCCAGTTCCAGCGCATAACCGCGATCGAGGTCGGCATTGCTGGTCGCGCTGGAAAGTCGCGGCTCCAGGTCCGCGTCGCTTTCGTTGACCAACTCGATTTGCGATGGCGTTCCGGTTTTTCGAAGAATGAGATTTGGCGTGGCCTCCAAATGCCCGAGCTGCCGGAGAGACCATCCACTCGGCGCGGTCGAATCGGACAGCCGGAAAAAGACAACGCCCCGAGCTCTCGTCCTTTTCACCCGGTCGAGTACCCGGAGGAGCCCGGCGCGATCAGGCCATCGCACCACGAGAAGCTGATCGGCCTTCACGGGCGTGTTCGTCACACGCGCCGCGGCCGTCGCCTTCAAGACGGTCAGGCCGAGCGCGGCCGGTCGAAGCGTGGCAAGCGAGCTGTTGAAACAGAGATCATCCCAATTCCATTCGCGGATATGGCCACGCGATTTTCCGGACAGATCGAAGAGCGTGACGCGAGCAAAAGATGGAAGCCCGGCCCGCCAAGCTATGCGGCATTCATTCCACTCCGCGAGCAATCTCTCCAGCTTCTCCGGATCAAGCAGTGGCCGCGGGGCTGCGCCTTCGACGGTCGGGTCGGGCTCGAAATCGTAGAGCATCGGCAACAGCTCATCGACGCTGCTTTCGAGAATGCGCAGCACCGGACTGCGACTCCAGCCTGGCAGCGCCGTAATCGTAAGTTTCGGAACGAGCGTATGGATTTTCTTCAGCGCCGCCGCGTATTCCTCCACGAGACGATCGGGCGCATCGTAGTCGAGCTGCAGTTCACCTGCATTCTTCGCGACCGCGGAGAGCGCGCCGAGCAGCGACTCGATCGACGTTTTCGAAAAGGGCGACTTCTCACGCGATTCCAGCCGCACGACGGGAACGAAGTTCAGCTCGGCCCCGCGCGATTGCGGCAAGGCAAAACGCGCTTTCCATCGCCACGTTTCACCCACGTTCTCGAGCTCACCGATTTGCCAGTAAATCGCGTGAACGCCTTGCGCGGAAAGTTCGGTGCGCTCAGAGTCGGAGAGCGGCTCGCTGCGTTGCCAGGCCCAAAAGGCCGTTTCGAACGCGCTTGCCGAAGAACAAAACAAAACCGCTCCAAGGGCGAGCGCGGCTGGAATTCGCACAGCGAATCATCCACGCATCGATCCCAGCGCACAATCTTTGCGATTGCATTCCCCGCCCGGAATCGCTTTGCTCCGGCAAATCCGTGAACGCGAACCAAGACCTCAGCGAGAAAAGGCGCCCTGAACTCACTATTCGCGGACTGATTGTCGGCGTGATCATCACGTTGGTCTTCACGGCCGCCAACGTTTACTTCGGGCTCAAGGCCGGGCTGACGTTTTCGACCTCGATTCCGGCCGCGGTGATCTCGATGGCGATCCTGCGCAGTTTCCGCAATGCCACCGTTCAGGAAAACAACATCGTGCAAACGGTGGCCTCAGCGGCGGGCACGCTGTCATCGATCATCTTTGTGCTGCCGGGTTTGATCATGATCGGATGGTGGACCGAGTTCCCGTTCTGGATCTCATTTTTGATCTGCGCGCTCGGCGGCATTCTCGGCGTGATGTACTCAATCCCACTGCGCCGCGCGTTGGTGACGAACTCCGACTTGCCGTATCCGGAAGGCGTCGCGTGCGCCGAAGTGCTCAAGATCGGTAGTGGCGGCAAAGAGGATGCCGGTGAAATCGAACACAGTCGCTCCGGCCTGCTTGCGGTGGTCTGGGGATCGATCGTGGCCGCGCTGTTTGCAGTCATCGTTGCGACGCAAGTATTCGCCGCGGATGTGGCGCAAACCTTCCGCATCGGCAAGCGCGGCGCGGCCAGCGGTTACGATTTCTCGCTTTCCTTCGCGCTGCTTGCGATCGGCCACCTGGTTGGCCTGTCGGTTGGCATCGCGATGCTGATCGGCGCCTGCATCGGCTGGGGGTGGCTCGTGCCGTATTACTCAGCCCTCAGCGGCGACCTAACGACTGCGGCCGGCGCGCTCGCCCAGGTGACGTGGAGTCGTAAAGTGCGGTTTATCGGCGCGGGCGCGATTGGGGTCTCCGCTATTTGGACCCTGCTGAAACTGGTGAAACCTGTCGTCAGCGGCCTGGCTGGCGCGATGGCCGCGTCGCGCGCGCGCAAGGCCGGCAAAGCGGACACGCTGCCGATCACCGAGCGCGACATCCCGATCGGCATTGTCGGTATTATCACGCTGGTTTGCATGCTGCCGATCGGTTGGGTCCTCGGCTACTTCGCAAACACGAGCGGACTCGGCGCGCATCTGCCCACGCTAGTTATCGGCGGCGTCGCCTATGTCTTCCTGATGAGCTTCTTCGTCTCGACGGTTTGCGGCTACATGGCCGGGCTCATTGGTTCGTCGAACAGTCCGCTTTCAGGCATCGGTATTTTGGTGGTGATCGGCGCGGCGCTGCTCCTTGTCTTTGGCGTAAAGCCCTACGTCGGGCCGGATGCGTTCAAGGCGCTGATGGCGTTCGCGCTTTTTACCACTGCGGTAGTCTTCAACGTCGCTGCGATCGCGAACAATAACTTGCAAGATCTCAAGACCGGGCAACTGGTCGATGCGACTCCGTGGAAGCAGCAGGTCGCACTCATTATCGGTGTGCTCGCTGGTGCGGCAGTCATTCCGCCCGTGCTGAACCTGGTCAATCAGGCGTATGGATTTCTGGGCGCGCCGGGCGCGGAATTGCGGCCGTCGCCTTTGCCTGCGCCGCAAGCGGGCCTGATCTCATCGCTCGCGCAAGGCGTCATCGCCGCGGACATCGATTGGAGTTTGATCCGGATGGGCGCAATGATCGGCGTCGGCATTATCCTGATCGACTGGCTCCTCTCTCGAGGAACAAAACACATGCGGATTCCTCCTCTCGCGGTCGGCCTCGGAATTTACTTGCCGACGGCGAGCACGCTCATGATCGTGGTCGGCGCGGTCGCGGGCTGGTTCTTCGACCGCGCCGCTGATCGCACGCCGCAACCAAAATCCACGAAGGACCTTGGCGTGTTACTCGCGTCCGGCTTGATCGTCGGCGAGAGCACCATTGGTGTGGTCCTCTCCGCAATCGTCGTCTTCTCGGGCGTAGCCGCACCACTCGCACTCGTGAGCCCCGAATTCGAAACGGCTGGGAAAATCATTGGCGGCATAGCTTTCGCCGCGATCGGGTTCCTGCTCTACCGATGGATCCTGGGAATGGCGAAGAAACGATCGGCGTGAACCGCGGAACTCGTTAGGTGGACGCCACACCTGCATCGCAACCGCCCAATCCGCCCCACGAATTCCCGGACATCGTTGGGGCGCCACGAGTAAACCCAATCCTCGCCTGCTTCCGGCCGTTCATTCCGCCGCACGCGCGGCTGCGCGAGCTGACGCCGTTGCCGCTCATCATCGGCACGCTGCTCGGAATGGTCTTCGGCGCCTCCTCGCTTTATCTCGTGCTCAAAGTCGGGATAACGGTGAGTGCGTCCATTCCGGTCGCGGTCCTCTCCATTACTTTCTTTCGGTTCCTTTCCTTGATTTCGAGGAACAAGATTCGCAACGCGACGATCCTCGAACACAACATCGTGCAGACCGCGGGCTCGGCCGGCGAGTCGATTGCCTTCGGTCTCGGCGTGACGATGCCGGCCATTATGATCCTCGGATTCGATCTCGAGATCACGCGCGTCATGCTGGTCGCCATCCTCGGCGGACTGATTGGAATCCTGATGATGATTCCGCTGCGCCGTGCGCTCATCGTCCAGCAGCACGGTTACTTGAAGTATCCCGAAGGCACGGCCTGCGCCGAAGTGTTGAAGGCCGCCGCCTCGCCGGAATCGTGCGATGCCGCGCATGAGGGCGATGCCGTGGCGCGCGCTGCGGCGGACGAAGCGGTCAGCGGCGGCAAGATCATCATCGGCGGCTTCGCGATCGGCTTCCTCTACTACGGGCTCCAGCAGATCTTCAAAATCATGAAGGAAGTGCCGGAGAAAATTTTCGGAAAGCCATTCGCGGGCGCGTCCATTTCACTCGAGAACAATCCCGCCCTGCTCGGTGTCGGTTACATCATCGGTCCGCGCATTTCCGCGCTAATGATGGGCGGCGGCGTCTTGTCGTATCTCGTCCTCATTCCGGCGATCAAATACTTCGGCTCCGCCGGAACCGCGCCGCTCGCGCCGGAAACTGCGCACAGTATCGCCGACATGTCGGTCGAGCAGATTCAGAAGCGCTACATCCTCTACATCGGCGCGGGCGCAGTCGCCGCCGCCGGGATTATCAGCCTTTTCCGCTCGATCCCGCTCATCTGGCATGGATTGAAAGGCGGGCTCGCCGATCTCCGCAGCTCCGGTTCCGCCCGCGAAAACATGCCGCGGACGGAGCAGGACCTCTCGATGAAATGGGTGGTCGGCGGGATCATTGCCTTGCTCATCGTCATCATGATCGCGCCGCAACTAAACCTGCGCTTTAATTTGTTAGGCGCGGTTCTCATCGTCGCGTTCGGTTTCCTCTTCGTGCTGGTGTCGTCGCGCCTGACGGGTGAGGTCGGCTCATCTTCCTGTCCAACCTCCGGCATGATGATCGCGACCGTATTGCTGACCTGTTTCATCTTCGTCATCATGGGCTGGACTGCGCCGCCTTACTTCGTCACCGCGCTCTCGATCGGCGGCATCGTCTGCATCGCGTCGTCGAACGGCGGAACCATTTCGCAGGATTTGAAGACCGGTTTCCT
>Ga0307513_10012035_pt1 | contig 10705 bp, 9 predicted proteins | sample 15_EM_MG_FD_202174 | JGI IMG/M metagenome (GOLD analysis project Ga0307513, IMG submission 202174) | Populus trichocarpa ectomycorrhiza microbial communities from riparian zone in the Pacific Northwest, United States - 15_EM | ecosystem: Host-associated > Plants > Roots > Unclassified | place...
CCAGGGCATGGTCACGTTCGCGATGGACACCAACGCCGAGGTCGCCGTCGCCCGCGAGCTGGGCGTCGGCGAGCTCAGCTTCCTGAGCCGGATCGCGTACGGCGGGGGAGCGGCGTGCGCGGTCGTGCAGCAGGCGGTGCTGGCCGTCGCGACCGGGCTCGCCGAGGTCGTGGTCTGCTACCGGGCGCTCAACGAGCGGTCGGGTCGCCGCTTCGGGCAGGCCTCGGCCGAGCTGGCGTCCGCGCCGACCTCCTCGGGCGTCGACGCGGGCTGGCACTACCCGATGGGCCTGGCCACCCCGGCCGCCACGGTGGCCATGGTGGCCCGGCGCTACATGCACACGTACGGGGCCACCAGCGAGGACTTCGGCCGGGTGGCGGTCGCCGACCGGCGGCACGCGGCGACGAACCCGCACGCCTGGTTCTATCGGGAGCCGATCACCCTGGCCGCGCACCAGCAGTCCCGGTGGATCGCCGAGCCGCTGCGGCTGCTCGACTGTTGCCAGGAGAGCGACGGAGCGGTGGCCGTCGTCGTCACTTCCCTGGAGTACGCCCGCGAGCTGCGCCAGCGGCCGGCCGTCATCAGTGCCGCGGCGCAGGGCAGCGGCCCGCAGCAGTACGTGATGACCAGCTACTACCGCGACGAGCTGACCGGGCTGCCCGAGATGGGCGTGACCGGCCGGCAGCTGTGGCGCCAGTCGGGGTTCACCCCGGCGGACATCCGCACCGCGGTCCTCTACGACCACTTCACGCCGTACGTGCTGATGCAGTTGGAAGAGCTGGGCTTCTGCGCGCCCGGCGAGGCACGGCACTTCATCGCCGACGGGGCCATCGAGCTCGGCGGGCGGCTGCCCGTCAACCCGCACGGCGGGCAACTCGGCGAGGCCTACATCCACGGCATGAACGGCATCGCCGAGGCCGTGCGGCAGATCCGCCGGACCGCCGCCAACCAGGTCCCCGGCACCGGGCCGGTCCTGGTCACGGCCGGCACCGGCGTGCCGACCAGCGCCCTCATCCTGGCCGAGGACACCGCCGGCCGCACCTGAAAAAGGCCGCTTAAGGTTCAGCTAAGAGTTCTCATGAGCTTCCTACAGGCGCTTCATATTGCCCTGAAAACCTCGCTGCCTAGATTCATTCAGGTCAGCGCCGCAGGGCGACGGAAAGACCCCCGAAAGGGAGTGGAGAGCATGGCTATCAACATCCTTCCGAAGAAGCAGGCCAAGCCGGCCGCGTGCAAGAAGACGAAGGCCAAGAAGGTCACCAAGCTGCCTCCGAAGTAACCTGCCCGAGCGCGCAGCGAGTGCATCCAGAAATGGACCCGGGGGCCGGCGGTTATCCGCCGGCCCCCGGTCTCGATCGGTAGACATTCAAGGGCGGATACATGTCAACTCATTCGGCGGGCGGACCGATAAAGACCGCATGGACAACCTTTCGTCGATTCTGGCCGCTGGCCCGGCCGGACAAGAAGCTGCTCGTGCTCGGCGGCCTGCTGGCGGTCGTCGCAGCCGGTTGCGAGGTCGCCGCGATCTATGTCTTCGGCGTCATCACCGACGAGGCACTGGCGGCCAAGAAATTGTCTGCCTTCTGGTCTCCGGCGGCGATCTGGCTCGGCGTTGCGATTGTCGCCGCGGCCGCCACATTTGTCGGCGACTGCCTTACCACGCTGGCCGGCGAGCGTTTTCTTTTCCGGCTGCGCAACAGCATTTTCGGATACATGCAGCGACTGCCACTGGACTTCTTCGACAATAGCCGGCTGGGCGACCTGATGGTCCGGCTCACCGACGATGTGGAATCGGTCGAGGAACTCGTCGCGTCCGGAGTAATACGCTCGGTCACGTCGGTGATCAGCATCGTGACGTTCGCCGGGGCCGCCTTCTACATCCGGTGGGACCTGGCCTTGGCGGCCTGCGTCCTGATCCCGGTGTTCTGGCTGGTCTCGCGATCGTTCACCGGCAAGGTCCAGGCGGCCGCGGCGGATGAGCGCGCCAGCAACGGCGACATCGCCAGCGTGGTGGAGGAGAGCCTGTCCAATCAGGCCGTCGTGCAGGCCTACAACCGTCAGTTCGATCAGGAGCGCCGGCTGCACGAGCAGGGGCTGACCTGGCTGAACGCGCGGATGGCCGAGGCCAAGCTGAGCTCGCTGTACGGACCGCTGGTGCAGGTCGTGGAGACGATCTGCGTGCTGGCCGTGCTCGGGATGGGCGCCTGGGAGCTGTCCGCCAGCCGGATCACCCTCGGCGGCCTGCTGTCCTTCGCGGCCTTCCTCGGCTACCTCTACCCGCCGATCCAGTCCCTGGGCCAGTTCTCGCTCACCGTCGCCGAGGCGTCGGCGGCGGTGGACCGGCTCGACGACGTGCTGAAGACCACGCCGGTCGTCACCGACAACGCGGCCGACGACACCGGTTGGCGGTGCGCCGGCCTGGTCGACTTCCAGGACGTCGGCTTCCAATATCCGCAGTCCGAGCGGCGTACGGTCGAAGGGCTCTCGTTCTGCGCCGACCCGGGCGAGCTGGTCCTGCTGGCCGGGCCGAGCGGGGCCGGCAAGTCCACCGTGACCAAGCTGCTGCTGCGCTTCTACGACCCGAGCGTCGGCCGGATCCTGATCGACGGTGTCGACATCCGCAAGTTGTCGCTGCGCACGCTGCGCGAGAACGTCACCCTGCTGCACCAGGAGAGCCAGCTCTTCTCGGGCACGATCTACGACAACATCGCGTACGGCCGGCCCTCGGCCACCCCCGCCGAGGTGGTGGCCGCCGCCCGCGCCGCGGATGCGCATGGGTTCATCGAAGCTATGCCCGGCGGCTACCAGGCCGACGTGGGCCACCGCGGGCGGCTGCTCTCGGGCGGCCAGCGCCAGCGCCTCGCGATCGCCCGCGCGTTGCTGCGCGACACTGCCATTCTCGTCCTCGACGAGCCGACCACCGGGCTGGATCAGGAGTCCGCGGCGCGGATCATGGAGCCGCTGCGCCGGCTGATGGCCGGCCGCACCACCATCCTGATCACCCACGATCCGAGCATCGCGGTGAGCCCCGACAAGGTCGTGACGATCAACCCGCGCGGCGGCGTCGAACGGCCCACCCGCGACCCGCGACCGGCCCGGCCGGCACCGCCCGAGCGGCACACCCAGGCCCTGCGCCACCCGTCGATCACCAGCCCGGGCCGGACCGGGCTGTTCCCGGCGCTCGGCCCGTCCCGGTTCGTCGGCCGCGCCCGGGTCTCCGGGCACCGGCCGGGCAAGGCGAAGGCGGTGGGCCGGGCCAGCGTCCTGCCGCGCACCGGCGACCGGCCGCGAGTCGACAAGTACGGCCCCGTCGATCGGGACAGTCGCTGATCGGCTAGGCGTCCAGGACGACGACGGCGCGGCCGCTCAGCGTGCCGGCGGCCAGCCGGGCGTACGCGTCGTCGATCCGGTCGAACGGGAACTCCTCGACCTCGTTGCGGATCAGGCCCGCCGCGGCCAGGGCGATCACCTCCTGGGCGTCGGCGACCGTGGCGCCCTGGAACGTGTAGACCTCTCCGTCTCTCGGCAGGCCGCCGTACCAGGCCTTGTTCAGCCGGCCGCCGGCCGAGCCGATCAGGGCGAACGCGCCACCCGGCCGGACCGACGCCACGCCCGCGGCGATGGTCACGTCCGTACCGACGAAGTCGAGCACCGCGTCCGCGCCCCGCCCGCCGGTGACCCCGCGCAGTTCCTCGACCGTCGACTCGCCGACCCCGAGCAGGCCCTCGTGGGCGCCGACCGACTTGGCGTACTGCAGCCGCTGCGGGTTGGTGTCGACCGCGACCACCCGGGCCCCGGTCAGGACCCGCAGGAACTGCACGGCGAACGCGCCGAGCCCGCCCGCGCCCAGCACCACCGCGGTGCCGCCGGGCACCACCCGGGCGAGGGCGCGCCGCACCGCGTGGTACGCCGTCGCGCCGGCATCGGTGAGCGGCCCGGCCTGCCGCGGCTCCAACTGGCCCAGCTTCAGCAGGCTCCGGCGCTCGCCGACCAGGACGTAGTCCGCGAGGCCGCCGTCCCGGCCGTAGCCCCGGCCGGCCAGCCCCCGGGGGCAGGAGTTGTCCAGCCCGCGCAGGCAGTGCCAGCAGGTGCCGCAGGACGCGGCCGCCGTCAGCGCGACCGCGTCACCCTCGGCGAGGCCGGTCACGCCGGCGCCGAGCGCGGCGATCCAGCCGGCGGCCTCGTGGCCCAGCGTGTACGGCATCGCCCAGCCGAGTTGCTCACCCACCGCCCGCGGGATCTGCCGCATCGCGAGGTCGGACCGGCACAGCCCGCAGCCGGCGACCCGGACCAGCACCTGCCCGGGACCGGGGGTGGGAACCGCGAGTTGGACCGCGCGCGGCGGCGTCGCCCACCCGGTCATCCGGTAGGCGCGCATCGAATCGGTCGGTCCCGTCGTCATCGCCCAAGAATGGAACACGTTATCGCCGTGAGTCAACGCGCTACCCGTTGCTCCGCCGGACTCGTTGACCCAAATATGTAACACGTTCTAGTCTTGGTGATCGAGGCAACCGGAACGGAAGGTGGCACGGGTGCTTACCAAGCCCTTCGCGGACGCGCTGATCGAGGCGGAGAAGATCATCACCACGGCGCCGCACGTCCGGTCCGAACAGGACCTCGTCGAGGGGTACGACTACCTCGCCGGCAGCATCCAGGCGTCGCTCCAGCTGGCCTGGGCGTACGAGCGCGACTTTCCGTACTTCGTGCAGTCCACCGGTCCGTACACGAAAATGGGTCTGGACAACCCGGACACGCTCTATTTCCACTCGTATCTGCGCGACAGCGCCGAGTACGTGGTGACCGGCCGCCGGGGCAGCACCGCCGACCTGAGCTTCCAGATCCTCGACGGCGACTACTCGCCGGTCGACGTCCCCGGCAGCCTGACCGCGTTCGACGACCGGGACATCGACATCGACGCCGACGGCAACTTCGAGCTCCGCTTCGGGCCCGGCTGCACCGGGCGCAACGCCTTCCCCCTGGCCCCCGGCTCGGCGATGCTCATCGTGCGCGAGGTGCACAGCGACTGGGCGACGGAACGGCCCGGCACGATCCGGATCCAGCGTGCCGACCGGATCGGCGCGGCCCCGCCCCCGCTGACCCGGGACGCGCTGACCAAGCGCTACGGCGTGGCCGGCAAGATCCTGCTCAGCCGGCTGCGGACGTTCATCGCGTTCCCGGAGTGGTTCTATCTCAAGCTGCCGGTCAACACGCTCACCGAGCCGCGCCGCACGCCCGGCGGCCTGGCCACCCAGTTCTCCTCGGTCGGGCACTACGACCTGGACGACGACCTGGCGATGATCGTCACGGTGCCCGCCTCCGACGCGCCCTACCAGGGCATCCAGCTCGGCAGCGTCTGGTACGTCTCGCTGGACTACATCAACCACCAGACCAGCCTCACCGCCGACCAGGCGCACACCGATCCCGACGGGATGATCCGGTTCGTGATCAGCGAACGCGACCCGGGCGTGGCCAACTGGCTCGAGCGCACCGGCCACCGGACCGGCTACGTGCAGCTGCGGTGGCAGCGACTGGCCCGAGCGCTGACGCCGGCGGACGGCCCGGCCGTCGAGATCGTGCCGGTCGACGAACTGCCGAAGAGGCTGCCGTACTACGAACAGATCGACCCGGCGGCGTACCGGGATCGGATCGCCGCGCGGCAGGCCGCCGTCGCCAACCGGATGCTGGGGTAGTCATGCTGCTCGAGGACAAGGTCGTGGTCATCTCCGGGGTCGGTCCCGGGCTGGGCCAGGCGCTGGCCCTGCGCAGCGCGCTGGCCGGCGCGGACGTCGTGCTCGCGGCCCGCACCGAGTCGCGGCTGGCCGAGGTGGCCGGCAAGGTCGCGGCCACCGGGCGCCGGGCCCTGGTGGTGCCGACCGACATCACCGACGACGCGGCCGCCGCGGCCCTCGTCCAAGCCGCGGTCGACGAGTTCGGCCACGTGGACGCGCTGATCAACAACGCCTTCGCGTGGCCGCCGATGCAGGATCTCACCAAGGTCGACCTGGACGCCGTGCGCGCCTCGTTCGAGACCAACGTCTTCGCCGCGTTGCGCCTGACCCGGCTGCTGGCCCCCGCGCTGGTGGCGGCCCACGGCTCGGTGGTGATGGTGAATTCCGCGGTGCTGCGCCACTCGCGGCGCACCTTCGGCGCCTACAAGATGGGCAAGGCCGCCCTGCTGGCGCTGACCCAGAGCCTGGCCACCGAGCTCGGCCCCAAGGGCGTCCGGGTGAACTCGGTCGCCCCCGGCTACATCTGGGCCGACCAGTTGCGCGGCTACTTCGACTATCTCGCCGGGCGTCGCGGCGTGCCCGCCCAGCAGGTCTACGACGAGATCGCGGCGACCATCGACCTGCGGCGGCTGCCCGAGCCCGACGAGATCGCCGACGCCGTCGTCTTCCTCGCCTCCGATCTGGCGCGCGCCGTCACCGGCCAGTGCCTGGACGTGAACGGCGGCGAGTTCCATCACTGACTCCCGGGGAGCGGGCATGATCACGGCACGCACCGACGTCGGCACGGTGGCGGATCTGCACGCCTCCGCCAGCCGGATCACCGGCCTGACGGACTTCGGTACCGACGACTACGTCGAGGGGCTGGGGGTGCTGCTGGATTCGTACGCCGGCGAAGCTGCCCTCACCCCGCAGGGCAGCAAGGTGAAACGGTCGCTGCTGCGCGGCGCGCTGGTGGCCCGGCTGCTCAGCGAGGCGGCCTGGCGGCAGTATCCGGAGCATCAGGCGACGTCGATCACCCGGCCGATCTTCATCACCGGCCTGCCCCGCACCGGCACCACGGCACTGCACCGGCTGCTCGCCGCCGACCCCGCCAACCAAGGCCCCGAGCTGTGGCTGACCGAGGTGCCCCAGCCCCGCCCACCGCGCGAGACCTGGCCGGACAACCCGGTCTTCGCCGCCATCCAGGAGGGGTTCCGCCAGCACCAGCACAGCCATCCCGAGTTCCGCGATGTGCACGACATCTCGGCCGAGCAGGTCGAGGAGTGCTGGCAGTTGCTCCGGCAGTCGATGACGTCGGTCTCGTTCGAGTGCCTGGCCTTCATCCCGGCCTACTCGCGCTGGCTGCAAGGGCAGGACTGGCATGCGGCGTACGCCCGGCACCGGCGGAACTTGCAGCTGATCGGCATGTGGGACGCGGGCCGTCGCTGGGTGCTGAAGAATCCCAGCCACTTGTTCGCGCTGCCCGCGCTGCTGGCGGCCTATCCCGACGCGCTGGTGATCCAGACGCACCGCGACCCGCGCACCGCGATCGCGTCCGTGTGCAGCCTGAACGCGCAGGCGTCCGAGGGCTGGTCCGATGTGTTCCGGGCGCGGATGGTCGGGCGCACGCAGCTCGAGCTGTGGGCGGGCGGCCTGGAGCGGTTCCGGGCCGACCGGGCCGGGCGCGACCCGAGCCAGTTCCTGGACGTCCACTATGACGACTTCGTCGCCGATCCCCTTGCGACGGTGGCGGCGATCTACGCGCGACTCGGAAGCCCGCTGAGCGACGAGGCGCGCAGCGCGATGGCCGCCCAGCAGGGCCGGGGCGGGTCGGGGCAACGGCCCACGCACCGCTACGCGCTGGCCGATTTCGGGCTCACCGAAGCGGCGGTCACCGAGCGGTTCGGCCAATAGAATCCGGTGGATGGGGCGCGGTTTATGCATGTTGGCGACGTTCAGCTTGATCGCGTCTTGTTCCTCGCCGACGCCGTCCCCGGCGACAGCCGACCCCGGGCCCGCTACGTTCGACTGCGCCAGGATCCAAGGCCCTCGATCGACGAATGAGTTCTACGAGGACAATCCGACGTACATCGATCCGGTCGACGACAGCGCGTCCTGGCGGATCTCGGGCCCAGAGGCGCAGGGCATGAGTTCGAGCCGGCTCGAGCAAGCCTCGACCGCCTTGGCCGATCTGCCGTACACGTGGAGCTTCCTGGTGATCCGCCACGGCGCCCTGGTGTTCGAGCGTTACTACCACGGCAGTGCGAAGAACCAGAGCAACAACGTTCATTCGGCGTCCAAGAGCATCTGGGGAGGCGCGATCGGCATCGCGATCGACCAGGGTCAGATCCCCAGCGCCGACGCGCCGATCGCCTCGATCCTGCCCTCGCGCTACGTCGCGGCGATGAGCCCCGAGGCCAGGGCGATCAAGGTTCGCGATCTGCTCACGATGACCTCGGGCAGCCGATGGGACGAGGACACGACCGAGACTCAGATCCAGCAGACGCCGGACTGGGTCGCGGCGATCCTCAACCTCCCGACAGCTGCGCCGCCGGGCACAACGTTCAACTACAGCACCGGCGACACCCATCTGAGCTCCGCCGTGCTGACCTCGGCCACTCAGACGACGGCTTGTGAGTTCATCCACCAGCAGCTGCTCGCACCGCTGGGTGTTGTCGCCGAACATTGGGGCCGCGACCCGCAAGGCTACTTCTCGGGCGGCTACAACTTCTATCTGACGCCGCGTGAGCTCGCGAAGTTCGGGTTGCTCTATCTGTGGAACGGCCGGTGGAACGGCCGGCAGCTGGTGCCGGCGGCCTGGGTGCAAGCGTCGATGACAAACCAGGTGGACGCCGGCGCCCCGTACAGCTACGGCTATGACTTCTGGCTACGCGACATCGCGGGTCACCACGTCGCGATGGCTTGGGGGTCCGGCGGTCAGCTGATCTACATCATCAAGGATCTGGATCTCGTCGTGGTGCTGACGACGAACACCCGCGAATTCGCCCAGGACACCTTCACCGGCCTGTCGATCATCGAGCACGACGTGCTCCCGGCGGCCGGCTGATCGGCGGCGGCCGCCGCTCGGCACGTCCGCTTCACGGCGAGTCACTCATAGCAGCCGGTTCGGTCGCTTTCCAGCTGCACGTAGGTGACCTTGCCCTTCTGGATGTTGATCCGGTAGTGCGCGCCGTCGCCTTTCACGACGTCGACCAACGCGTCGCCGCCGGTTCGCTGGGCATCGGGCGTTTCATCGCCATCGATACGCCAAGTGAGGTGAGGGTATGCCCGGCGCACCGCGGCGAGCGTACTGCCGGGCTTGATGCCCTCCGGCGTCTTCTGGTTGCCGAACGAGTCGAGTGCGCGCAGCCCGTACTTGCCGTTGAACACCATCCAGACGCGGTCCGATTGACCCTTCCAGTGCGCGGCAACGCAGGCGTCGGGGCCGGAGGCGCCCTGGCCGGCGTTGACAACGATCAGGCCGGTCGCCTTGGCCGCAGCCAGGCTCATACCGATTTTCAGCGGTCCGATGTGGTCCGGGTGGATGGTCAGGCCGGCCGGGTCGGCGTGGGCCGCCTTGACCGGTTGGGATGTCGGCGACGCGCTCGATGGCGCCGGGGACGTCGGTGTGGCTGCCGGAGCAGCGCTGGCCGAGTCAGCGGATGCGGCGGCGTCCCCATGCTGGGTCGTGTTGTTGCTGCAGGCAGCAACGAGGCAGACCAGCGTGGTGGCACCGAAAATCTGGGCGAGACGATGCATCTGAATATTCCTTCCCCGTTTGGTTCCATGCGGCGCGACGCGCCTTCCGGCATCCCATGGCAGTGATGCGCGGCAAGAGTCAGCATGGCGGCTCCGCGGCCCCGGCAAATCACGGATACGTGCCACGGGAGTACGCCGCGTAGCAACCACGCAGCCGGATCACAGACGAACCCAACGGCGATGAGTTGCTCAGCATGCCGTTCGCGGCAGACCCGGGGTGCTTGCTTTCGGCACTACGCCTGGTCGAGAAGGTGGCGCGACGGGCTGTAGTCAATCTTCGTGTCGGCATAGACGCCGAGCGCATCGTCCTTCAGACACCGCAGGCCGACGCTGACCCAGCGCACCTCGCCGTCGTCGAAGAGCGCATAGCCGACAGCCACGGCGAACTCCGCACCTCCGCAGAGGCACGCGCACGAGTCGTAGTCAGTCCCGCTCCAGTGCTCGCCGCCGTCGCCGATGAAGGCGGCGGTGCCGCAGGCGAGGCAGACCCGCTGGGTCGCCTCGTCCTCGTCGAGGTTGACGCGGAAAGCGCGGCCGTCGCACACACCGCATCGAGACTCCACCACCGTGGCTACCGGATAGCCGCCGGCCTTGAAATGCCGGATGTACTCGGCGAGATGGCCGAAGTCGTCCCCACGCCACACCTTTCCGGACTTGTCGAGCGCCACCGCAACATTCTGCCCGACGGCGGTGGCCGGGTCTCCGCTCATCGGCACGAGCGCGAGCCGACGGCCAAGGCCGCACGTCCGCAGCATGAGAGCTGGCGGCGGGCCGCTCGCGTTCGTTGCGGCATGAGACGTCACCCGATCTTGGCGGTTGCATATCGTTGTCGATGTGCCGGATGATCGCGTTGGTGTGGCCGTCAGTCGAGATCAGGCATTGGCGCCCTCGCATTGGCTGGATGGGCTGCTTAGTGGGTCAGGCAATCGGGAGGCCGGGATGCGGGTACTGCGAATTGTCGGCACGGGAGCAGCCCTCGCCATTCTCGGTGTGATCTTGCTGGCAAACTGGATGCTTGGGTTATTCATCCTTGGCGGAATGTTACTTGGACTGTGTATCCGCAATCGGAAGCTTCTGGTCGGCCTGTTGATCCTGGGGTCGATCGCGGCCCTCTCTTTCTATTATTTCGCAACGAGACCACACCATGAATACTCTTGCCTGGCGCCTTCCTTCGGCATTCAAGAGAATACCGAGGCTCGATACGACGATACGCGCGGCGGGTGGCTCATTTCGCGGCA
>Ga0307513_10012036_pt1 | contig 10704 bp, 14 predicted proteins | sample 15_EM_MG_FD_202174 | JGI IMG/M metagenome (GOLD analysis project Ga0307513, IMG submission 202174) | Populus trichocarpa ectomycorrhiza microbial communities from riparian zone in the Pacific Northwest, United States - 15_EM | ecosystem: Host-associated > Plants > Roots > Unclassified | place...
AGGGGTGGCCTATCGTTTTGCCTTCAGCTGGAATGGTTTGCGGGCAAAAAGGCTACTTTCGATATTCAGCTAAGCTTTTCTCAGGCTGTTACAGTACTTATGTTTTCTTTAGTTCGAGCTGCTTGGCATAGCTTTGGTGACCTCACGTCTGTCGAGCTTTCAAAAATAAACTGGATAGAGAATATACTTGATCGCGCCTTCTCTCATTGGGTCACCGGGTGGGCTATGTCCATATCCTTCTCTACTTCCTTCAAAATCTCGAGTTCATCATGGCTATGTGATACTGCCAGTACCTCGGATCTCAGACTCTCAGTACTCACAGGTTCCCTATTTTAAGGTATGTACTTATGTACTTCTTGAAAATTGGAAGCTTCTGACGTGGTGTAATTCGGTTCTTTTTTTTGCGCTGATCGTAGAAAACAAAGGAACAAATAGGAAGTTTTGAAGATTCTCTTCCGTGACTTTCATGGACGCCTACCCTCCCCGCTTAACTGAGAATCTTCCCTTCCTGAATTCGAAAGTCGGCGTAGAACCAAGGTGCATAGCTCCCTTGAATGGATCCTTGACATGTCCGGAATTAGCCGTTTCAGCTGTGCCTGCCCCCTTGTTCAGAGTCACTTGACCAAATATATATATGGCTGTGTCTTCTAGGATAAAAAGGAATCGTTCATCACAAGCTCTTTTACACACCCCGCTTTCTGTCTCTTTCCTCGGTCGTGCAGCCCCCCCATCGCTGTAGCCATCTGGCGGTGACTTTTTACGGCGACCCTCTTCAAGTGGGCGTTATAGGAGTTAGGAATTAGCGAGAAGGATCCATCGTCACCCCGCCAGCCACCCCCCCCCAGCCTTCAGCGGGAAGGGCATTGAAGCGAGGTCATTCTTGCTATGTCGAATGTGTATACCGAATTTCTCTAGTAAGTTATATGTTGGAATCTCTTAGGCGATGTGCTGATTGAGTCATTTCATTAGTTGGGGTATGTGGTTTGACTCTTCGCCCTTATATCGATCTCATACTTTCTGGCGTTGTATCTGGGAGGTTCAGGTTTCTTGGGGCTCGTGAATCTTGCGTGAGTTTTTTATCCCTTTATGATCCGCTTCTATTTCGATCATCGACAAAAATCACGTTTGCTTGATGTATTCAATTCAAGGTCGTTTTACTGATCCGCATTTGATCCACAGCGTATCGTTTTTGATATACCACTCTACGAAATTGGAGGCGAAACATAGGGTCGAGCTCGAATATGAACTGACAACGCGTCGCGGCTCCACCATCTCCCTACCCCGCTCGTTCACATATCTCAGTTTTTCTACCGGCGTGTTGAATACCGGCGGAGCCTGTCTTCGTTTCGGACGGATCTACTTCCTGGAATTCCCGACAATACCCACATTTTCTGCATGGATTAACGACTTCGACTCAGGAGCTAGAGACGAGCTTGTGAAGCTTCTTAAGGCGAAGTGGATTGTAGCGATGAACGATTGGACGAGCCTCTTCTTAGCAATGACCTTTGTCCTGGCAGCGCTATTCAACTTTGCGACCGTGCGGCAGTTGCGCATGAGGGATCGGTGGGTGAAGGAGATGTTATTGCCTGTGTTCCGGCCGAGTTGGCGGGCCTTGGATGGGGATGAAAAGGGTGTGGGTGTGGTTTCTGGTCAGGGGTTTGTGTTTGCGGGTGAGAAGAAGGAAGCGGCACTTGTCGATCAGGTTCAGGGGGAAGATGGGAAATCGTTTGCGGTTTTCTCTCCACTGTGCAGCAGACGTGCCAGTTGTTGATGACAGATTTTTTGAGGCTTGCATGGGCGATTACATTTTGGGTCAACATTTCATTTGGTTATGTATGTAATTTGTACTGGACTGGTTGAAATCTCTTGGGTTTAACACATGCTTGACGGGCACCATCCTATCAATCTCACCCGTCTCTGGCCTGTCATTAATCATTTATCACAGGGGATTCCCGGCGGACGAGTCCAAAGGGTTACTGCAACAAGTCGTCTTCGCCTCACAGTAGTTCGAATAAGTATGATCGTAATTACCTCTCGTATCATCGCATGAGAATTTACCTAGGTCCTTCGGCCATTAGTTGAACCTTAAACCAATTTCTTGGTCTAAAGATTCTGAACTCACGTTGTTGATGTGAATTACGCACCAGAAGACGAGAAGACGTTGGTTGCCACATGTTCACATACCCATTTTCTATCCATCGGAACCCCCACTGTTCTGATCCTCCGACTCCGACTTCGGCTCTCCAGTTTGTGCTGAAAAAGAAGGCGCATCACAGGGCGGGATTGATGCCAAGCATCCCTTGCGCTTTCGCGGTCCTGCTCCATGCGCCACACTTTCTAAGACAATCATGATGACAGTTTTGACCGCGACCTATATTTAGAATCGCTAATAAATGCTCCCCAAACAAAGTTTCACGTCTCTAAAACTCAAAACATGACGGCGAGTTATCTCTGTTCTGTCGTCCTCTTTTCCTCTTAATGACTAATGTCCTGAATTACAGGTCAAAGTCGGTATCAACGGGTTCGTTACAATTTCTCTCGCGTCCAGACACCGTCGGGGCTAATGGTTTTATGCGCCTTCTTGTGTTATAGATTCGGTGAATAATGTTTTTTTTTCAGTTGATATGTGTGTAGACATTGGGATTCTTTGTTAGGTCGTATCGGTCGTATCATACTGCGAAATGCTCTCGAGATGGGCAATATCGAAGTCGTCGCCGTGAATGAGTGAGTAAATAAATGTCTCAAATTTACTTACTCTCTTGATTTCATTACCTACGCAGTCCTTTCATTGATCTCGATTACATGGTATGTCGCCACCCATTATCAAGTTCCTTGAACTAAAATAACATACTTTGTAGGTCTACATGGTCAAATACGACTCCGTTCACGGTCGTTTCAACGGAGATGTGCACCATGAAGGCGGAAAGTTGGTTGTCAATGGTCATGCCATCAATGCCTTCGGCGAGAAGGACCCATCCAGCATTCCCTGGGTTGGGCCAGCTATATTATCGAATCTACTGGGGTGTTTACCACGATTGAAAAGTATGTCAAGAGGAGGTTTCTCAGGTACACGAGCTCACAAATCCCTGCAGGGCCGAAGGTCACCTCAAGGCGGGCGCTAAAAAGGTTATTATTACCGCGCCTTCCAAAGATGCACCGATGTATGTTTGTGGCGTCAATCTCGATAAATATGACCCATCTCACAAAGTCGTGAGTTCTCAGTCGAGAATGTTTTATGGAGTCTTTGTGATAATATTTTCCTCATGTACAGATTTCGAACGCTTCTTGCACCACTAATTGCCTAGCACCCCTTGCCAAAATTCCCCACGAAAAGTATGGAATTGTCGAAGGGCTAATGACAACCGTGCATTCTACGACCGCTACCCAGAAACTGTCGACGGGCCGTCACATAAGGACCGGAGGGGTGGACGTGCTGTTGGAGTTAACCTCAACCACCGGTGCTGCAACTGCTGTCGGGATGGTTATACCATCCCTCAAGGACAAATTAACGTCCGTACACAAGCTTTATCTCATTCAAGTTTGAGCTGACGATCAACCATTAGTGGCATGGCGTTTCGTGTGCCGACGCTCGATGTTTCCGTAGTAGATCTTGTTGCACGTACCGAAAAGGGCACCACCTACGAGGACATCATCCAAACTTTCAAAGAGGCTTCACAGAGCAAAGAATACATGGGTATTATGGGCTTCACCGACGATATGGTAGTCTCGACAGACTTTAGGGGCGATAATCATTCCTGTACCTTTGATGCTCGTGCCGGCATCATGCTCGGCTCCAACTTTATGAAGCTGATTGCTTGGTACGACAACGAGTGGGGTTATTCTCGCCGCGTTTGCGACCTCGTCGCCTATGTCGCTGGGGTTGATGCGAAGCAGGGCGTATAAATTCAAGGTGATAGGTCTGTAATCCAGTTAAGGTGGACTATCTACTCTTGTACAAAATGTAATTTTCGAAAAACACATGTTTTATTGCAACCGATGTGAAGGAGACCAGCGCCAATTATGGTTAGTAGATCAGGGTAATACCTGGCTCTATGCATGCGGCCGTCATGAGTTCATTACTTCAAACCCTTCTCGTACGAGGTATCGGCGACTCGTACGAGAACGATATCGGATGGCAGAGCGAAAATTAAAATTGTCAGTTCAGGCGGCCGAAGTGTCGACGCTCTTCGGGTGCGTTCGGGAACACCACAAGGGCCAGTGGCTCAAACGTGAGGTGCGCAGCACCCGTGAATTGCGGGCTGGTCGTTCCTCTTTAGGGAATGCCGGTTACAGCCTTCGGTTTCCTTCGGCCAAGCATACCTTAAACGTGCGCAAGCAACGTGATTGGCTGACACACCTGATCGATAGATAATCTATAAGTAGGCCATCGGATGACGCCTCTTCGTTGCGAATTTTTCCGTTCACCTTCCTAACTCACTCATCCACATCCTTAATCATGGTACGTTCCTCTTTTAGTTGCGGCCCTCACTATCGAGCTCATCACGCTACCCAGGTCGTCAAAGTCGGAATCAACGGGTAAGATTCTCTTTTTCTGAGGATTCCTTAACGAACCCCTGAAATTTTCAGTTTCGGTGAGTCTTTTCTTGGGTCTGGCTCGCTCGATATTGACCCTGTGTAGGTCGTATTGGCCGTATTGTCTTCCGTAATGCTCTCGAGCTCCAGGACATCGAAGTTGTCGCTATTAACGAGTACGTCGATTTACTCTGTGTTTCTTTGATTACACATCTCAAAACCGCAAAGCCCCTTCATTCCCCTCGAATACATGGTACGTGTTGAAATTCTTTTGTCAACAACAACAGCAATGCCCATGTTTTCCATAGGTCTACATGTTCAAGTTTGACTCCGTCCACGGTCGCTTCAAGGGAACCGTCGAGGCCAAGGATGGCAAACTTATCATTAACGGCAAGCCCGTTACCGTCTTCGCCGAGCGCGAACCCGCTGCCATTCAATGGGGGTCTGCTGGTGCCGATTACATCGTCGAGTCGACTGTGAGTCAATTCATTATCCTTGGTGCACCTCATTGATTCTCATCTACTTGCGGACTTTAGGGTGTTTTCACCACCATAGACAAGTAATTACATCATCTGTTTCATCATCGCCTTCCATTGACTAAATTTAATTTCCACAGGGCATCTGCCCACTTGAAGGGTGGAGCTAAGAAAGTCATCATCTCCGCACCATCCGCAGACGCACCCATGTATGTCTGCGGTGTGAACTTGGACTCTTATAAAACCACAGACAAAGTCGTACGTATTTTCATGACGCGAATTATCTTGAGTGGCGTTCTGACTGCCGCGTTATCTACACCACTAGATTTCTAACGCTTCTTGCACCACCAACTGCCTCGCCCCCTTGGCCAAGGTTGTCCACGACAATTTCGGTATCGTCGAGGGATTGATGACCACTGTGCATGCTACCACTGCCACACAAAAGACCGTTGATGGTCCCTCCAACAAGGACTGGCGTGGTGGCCGCAGCGTCAACAACAACATCATTCCTTCTTCCACTGGTGCTGCCAAGGCTGTCGGCAAGGTTATTCCCTCGCTTAACGGCAAACTGACGTAAGAAACAACGTTCGTCCGATACTTATCTTCCTATCTAATCTCTCGTCAACAGCGGACTCTCCTTCCGTGTCCCCACTCTCGATGTCTCCGTCGTCGATCTCGTTGTCCGCACCGAGAAGGCTGCCACCTACGATGAGATCAAGGCGGTCATCAAGAAGGCTTCTGAAGGTGAATACAAGGGCATCCTCGAGTACAGCGAGGAGGACCTCGTCTCCACCGACTTCATCGGCCACACCGCCTCCTCGATCTTCGATGCCAGGGCCGGAATCCAGCTCAACCCCAACTTTGTCAAGCTCATCTCCTGGTACGATAACGAGTGGGGTTACTCCCGCCGTGTGTGCGATCTCCTCCTCTTCGCTGCTGGCAAGGACGCGGAAGCCGGTCTCTAAACTCCCCTTCCAAATATTCGGATTCGTACCTCGCTGTGTTTGGACACCGGAACATTGTGCTCTCGAAATATGGAAAAGGAATTTTTTGCTGTTACGCACCCTGGCTTGGCTCATTAGGACGTATAGGCTTCCTGAGTGCAGAAGGAAGGTTGCGAAAAGAGAAAAAATTCTGTTTATGATGTAATCGTTATAGAGAAATAAATACCTTGTACAACTACACAGTGCATCTTGAAACCACGTCATCTTTACCTGACCTCTCGCTTGTTCTCGAGATGATGTGAGTTTCGGGTCATTTTCTCCACTGGCAAATGCGTCCTTATCTCCTTCCCCAACTTGGAATCAATTGACAGATGCAAAATCCTTATACCGAAGATATCGCTAGCTCAACCTCCCTAATTACACCACTCTTGGTAAGAATAGCGAGTTTCTCGGTGTCGGAAATCCGGGACAGCAATTTTATTATGTCCACCCAATTTTGTGTCATTTGTTCATTTATCATAATAATAATCATTTTTCACAGACAATATGTGGAAATCCTGTTACGCTTCTTTTCTGGACGCAATTTTTCTGTCCATACGCAGCACCTAATTCATCGGCCATTATTCACTATGAAGACGAGCTTGGACCAACTATCATTGGAACGTTTCACTATTCGAATCCTGAGTCGCAGAGGAATCACTCCATGGCGCTGACCCAGAACTGGACCAGAATCAGTTTTAAACCTCTGGTGTTCCCCACCGTCGAAGCGCAGCGCGCGTAGCTATCACGGCAAGGCGGTCCACCATGTATGTCATACGTTGTTATTTCAAGTTCTGAATGATAAGATATCTCATATTCTGTCATATATCAGTGATGCTGTAATCACCTCACACAAAAGTTGGAACAAACGGTCCGAATGTTCGGGCATGTATGGCTAGGATAATTATAGAACGTAGATAAGGGCCGTCGGCCGTCGCCTTTTGGGTGCCAATCGGGGAGGGCTGTGTCAGGGCTCGTGTACCGCTGTGAATTTTGATTGGGCGGGGGTGATCTCGCGTAGAAACTGGTAAACTGACAGCAGGACCCCTGAAATTCATGTCAAATGCCTGATCCAAAAATCGTCAAATTTGGCGATTTTCCTCCGCACAGAATTTCCAAAAATTTATCCGCATGGGGGATCAGGCATAGGTTTTTCTCCGCACATTACCTCAGGCCCATTATATATTCGCTAAAAAATTCTGCGCTGCGCGGGCAAGGCTCCTAATGCTCCTACGATCTTAAATTTCAACGTCGAGTAGTAACATCTAATCTTCCTCGTCATCCGTTCCCATTTCCCCCCCTTTTTTTCCTACCACTCAACGCTGCGACCGCCTTCTCCACATCCTCACGGCGGGAGTTCAAAACTTTGAAAAGTTCATGCTCTTGTCGGGGTATTGTTATCATCCCGCCATCATTTTTTGAAGTCGGCGAGCGAGTGAGGGTGCAGAGAAACTCTGACGACGAAAGGAGGCCAAAAAAGAGGGAAAAAATTATCCCATTTTACCAAGTTTTTGTCTGCACTTGGATCAGGCCACCCTGGTTTCAGGCAATCTTTGTCTGCACATTGACCTCAGGAATTTGAGACAATTTCCTCTTCCTCCGCATAGACCTGAGGCCTATGCGAATTTTTCTCAAAATTTCGCATAGGGATCAGGCATTTGACATGAATTTCAGGGGTCCTCTGACAGCCGCGACGGAAGCCTATTTAACCCGACTGTTCACACAGGTTGCATTTTGATGGTTTCTGGTCTGTCATCTGTGGCGGAAGGATGTAGGTTGCGAGAACAGAGGAATATAAGCACCGTGATTGAGGAATCCTGTCAATCACTCTCCACAGCTCTCCCCCAACGTGTCCAACCCTTCTTCCCCACCCGAGGCCGCTGGTCGACCACTTGTCAAGTTTCAGCCTCGGCGTAATATCACTTTTGTACCATGGAGGCGGATATACATATTATAAGATTAGTGACTGTGAGTTGACTTCTACCATGTTACGTTTCGTAGAGATAACGCATGCTGCCACTGTCAGTGCTTTGATGGTCTGTTGGGCCATTCGAAAAATAATTCAGATATCCTGATTCTTGCCACAGTTGCAGCATCCGCGCTATTTATTTGGGATTACATACTTACATTCGGAATGGAGGTTGATCTGGTTTGGAAATCAAAGTGGAATCTCATGAAGGCGTTGTATCTATTTCAACGCTACTCGCCGTTTATCGATACCGTCTGGCTCGTTCTCTATCGTCAGCCCGATGCTTTCTCTATCTTCTTTTCCTGATTATTTTTTCTAGGTCAAACTGGGGTGAATTTGACGAGGACTGCCTGTCGAAATATATTCTTCGCCAGTGGAGGTTCGTGAAATTAACCTCTCATACATTGGCATGAAGCAGAAGGGAATTTACTTTTCTGAATCCAGTATCAATGATTCTCGGACTTGTTGCATCCGAGAGTAGGTTGACTTTCAGTCCCTATTCCGTGTCGTATTTAATCAGTATCCAACAGTGATCCTCACGATAAGGACATGGGCCGTGTGGAATCGGAACAAACGTCTAACCATTACCCTCCCAATCCTCTTCGTCCTTGTTTGGGGTTCATGTTTTGTCTTCCTGGGCAAATTTCTCGTTTCCTTGAGATGTGAGTATTCATATTCCTATCCGATCTTGACTTGTGGCTGATTTGTTTCACGGTTAGTTAGCGATCGGCCCTATCCAGGATTCAAGGGATGTTTCGTGACGCACGCCGACAAGTTCCTTGAGGCTCAATGGGCTCTATTGGTAATCTGGAACGCTTGTATGTGTAAATACTCCTTCGACTATATACCTCCACTGATTGTAAGATAGTGGTGTTAGTGCTCATGTTGATACCTGGTGTCCGAACATGTAATTATTCCTGGTTTTGACCGTTGGTTGACCGTATCTCATTCTTGATATCAGTCCGATCCGGGGGGCACGGTCGCCTATTCAAAACCGTGTATCGCGATGGTAAGGCCCTAGGATCTACTTGACAGGGAAGCTATTAAACTCTGGACATAGGCCTTATATATTACCTCTATCTCTTCGGTGGGTCTTGGGCCAAGGGTGAACAGGCTTCTCCAAACTAATGCTCGCTATCTAGTCCTCTCACTGACCAACGTTGTTGTTATCGCAATATTACCAGTCAGTTGACGAGTTTCTCTTTGACCTCTCCTATAATCATTTTCAATTTATGTTGATTTTTCTAGTCTCAGTTCCAAGAGCCCGTGACAGTGTAGGTGGCAAGCTTCCTTGTTCAAACATATACTCACGTAAAGTAGGATCGAGCGAGTACTGCATTCGATGCTTACAAGTCGTGTTCTTCTTGAAATTCGCGCCCAGGCAGGAGACCCGGACCCTGAGCCCTCGCGTGTTCTAACGGCATTAAAGTATAATATTAATCCCCCGAGTCATCTTAGTGAGGACTCCCAAGCATAATAGGCTACTTGTAGAACTTTAATTGTGTGAAATGGCACTTTTTTCGACTTTGTCTAAGTAGCACGAGGTGCTCAATGGCTTTGTAAGAATCCGCACCATCCTGCATTAATGGTCGCAGTGTCACTTCCACTGTATAGCTGACTTCGATACGCTGTTCCAGACCGTCTGCGAAAACCGCTGAAATGCCCACGGAAAATTTTGGCGAGCAATTGAATATTGAATCTGAAGCTTTACTAAGCACAGAGGGATAGACGCCCGGGTGGACTCCAATAAGAAATACATTCAACCCCATCGAAATTCCCACAGCTCTGAGTCAATTTAAAGCTGCAGTAATTGCATTGTAATTGGCATGAATTCTTAGATAATGGTTGCCCAGTTAGATGCCCAGTTAGCAACCTCGTTCTTTCGCTGGGGACTCGTCTTGGGCATCATTGGACTCGGAAGTTCCCAAGTCCTTCTTGGTCCTTTCAATTTTGTTCAGTTAAGCAGCTTTTGGGAAGGGTACCATGCTCGGACGAGGGATACGATGTTGATTAAGAGTCGCGTCCGATTTTCTCCTTTTTTCCGACCAACCTCACGCAGCATACTTCAGCGTTTCATTCTTCCTCAATTTTCACGTTGTTTCGTCATTATTGGGCCGGGTATTTCCAACATTCTACAACTACACACCCCTACAATGAAGACGACGACACCGTACCCTGCGGTATGATGAGAGGATTTTTTACTACTCAATTCTTTAATGATCCACTTATCTAGAGTAACAGTTACGGTCCCGGTGATGGGTTCACATACTTTATGGGATCTGCCTCTGGCACAAGCAGGATGAGGCGTGACCCGCATGTCCGATGCTTGGAAGAAATATATGCTTACTCACTAGTATGAACTCAAGAATCCCGATCGCAAACCTCGTTGTCCACAACGAGTACTTTACCGCTGATGATTTTGTTCTTTGATCAATTTATTTTGAATTTATTCGGCGTTGCCTAGTGTTCCATTTCTCTTTTCATACATCCTGTTTTTTTATTTTAATAATAGTTAAGGTTACTGGAGTATTTTCGAGTCGTCTTCCTGTGATAGGATCGAACGTTGATCACGCAAAGTTAATTACGAGTGATTGATCAACGAAACGGAAAGCTCAACAAGAGAATTGAAGTCAATAGCTGAATGAAGTTGATTGTTAACAACATGACGGAACACAAGTAAATGAGACGAAAACGATATAGAACGAATTAGATGTCGACTTGTTGTGTCCATCTCTGTTTCGGA
>Ga0307513_10012037_pt1 | contig 10704 bp, 15 predicted proteins | sample 15_EM_MG_FD_202174 | JGI IMG/M metagenome (GOLD analysis project Ga0307513, IMG submission 202174) | Populus trichocarpa ectomycorrhiza microbial communities from riparian zone in the Pacific Northwest, United States - 15_EM | ecosystem: Host-associated > Plants > Roots > Unclassified | place...
TTGTTGTCTTGCTTAGAAAGAGAGAAGAATGCACGCTGAGCTAGATACAAAGTGGGCAAGTCACAGTGGGAGAAAATTCTCCTTGTGACCGCCAAACTACCCTATGACAGACCATGCCCTACACCGGATATGTCACGGCCGTCCGTCCGACGGGATCCTGTTCGTAGGATCTATGCGTGGAAACCTCCCGGCGCCTTACGCAGGTGGCAGCAGGTGAATCGGCGGAAGGCGCATAAGGCGAGATACTTGAAGACAGAGAGGCGGAAGAGTGGGTCGCAGGTAATGGGGCGTTTTTCATGAAAGTTAGTCCCCGCGTACCTACCAAGACTTGTAGAATCTGAAGGAAGTACATATGGCCAGTAAGTGGATCAGGTGCATCCACAAAGGACAGGTTGGTAAAAGATAGAGACCGAAGGAAAAAGCCCATAGGTACGATCCCGAGCACAAGTTGTGTAATGCCGGAAGACCAGAATAGGACATGCTGTTGCATGCTGAATTCCTGACAGAACCAACCAAAGAACAATGTCCATCTTCTGTCTAGCGAGTTAGACTACCTCCGCTGACCCCAGGGCAAGATAATTCGTAATCAGGGCTGTCACCGGAAAAATGGATGGTCTGACACCTGATGTGGTCTCCATACCATCAGGAATAAGGGAAGCGCAGCCCCATAAGTTGGCCATGGGAGCGAGACGGTGTGAATGAGAGTTTTTAGGGTCTACAAGTGTTCGCACTTAGGAATGGTTCGCAGAATTGCAAATGAAGTACAGGGTTAATAAAGAGTTAGTATATATACCGCGATTGCTCAGAGGCGGAATGTAAATATCGAAGCAGCTTCGCTGCCATTGGACACACCAAGCACGGAGCAGAGATCTTATCAATATAAAAGTTATTATTGATCGCTACCAATACTTTGACCATCTACACCAAAGTTCCTTTATTGTATCTAGCCTACATTACTCGTGTCTTCTTAACAATATTTCCAATACAAGACGTTCCCGGTCCTAGCCGTCGGAATAGCTCAAGCCGAAGCTACCACCTAAGATCACCGCCAGAACTAGATGAGTGGCTTTCTGTGTGACTCCAACGTCTCACCGCCCTTCAGAAGCAACACGCGCCGCTCTCCAGACCTTCCCACCAATCCAAGCCTTGGTGGTCCCCCCACCTGCCTATCCTCCGCCGTCAGTTTCATAAGGCTTCCAGAATGGCCAGGAAATACAACACCATTGCCCTGCGGGACATGGCTAGTACCTCCAAAGTGGGGTACTTCAAAGTGATCAAGACCGCCAAAAACAAGTATTGGTCATCCTCCATGTTAGAAGCGACCCCCCAGAACCTGTGGACGGCCAAACGGTTTGCTTATGGAGAGGCACCACCCCGCTTTCCCTGGCTCCCGGGGGCAGAAACCCCTCAGCCGATGAATAAGGTCCTATTAGACCATTTCTTCCCTCCAAAAGAAGCTTTTACCCCTCCACCCAGGCTCAGGCCCTACAAGAAGGCACCCCCGCTTACTAAAAAAGAGATGGCGTCCACCCTGTCCACGTGATCCCCCACCTAGGCCCCTGGACCAGACGTGATCCCCTACTCCACCTGCAAACAGGTCAACAAGATCAACCCCTCCATAATACGCCTAATCCCCTCGCCACTAGGCAGCCTGGGATACCACCCAGCCTCATTGCATAGATCGAATGGCGTTGTACTCGATAAACCGGGGAAGCCCTACTACCAGTCCCCTTGCTCGTTCAGGATAATGGTCCTCATCCGCACATTCTTGAAGATCGTCGAATGGATAATTGCGTCCAACTTCTTCCTGGGGGCCCGGTCAAGGGGGCTGCTGAACCCCAAGCAATGCGGATCCCTACCTTGGCTCAGCACTTGCGATGAGTCCCTCACCCTCTTCAATGACATGAGAACCCTACAGACACTGCAACACAAGGTCTCGTCCCTGTTTTTGGATTTCAAAGCTGGGTTCGACAACGTCGACATTACCACTCTAGCCCACATCCTGAGGGAGAGTGGCACCCCCCCCTACCTGGTCCCCTGGCTCTCATCCTTCCTCTGTGACAGGAGCTGCACTCTAGTCTTCCAAGGGGCCAAAGGGACCCCAGCCCCAGTGAATGTCGGCGCCCCTCAGGGGTCCCCGATCTCTCCCCTCCTCTTCCTACTCGACGTGGCCCCTGTGCATTTCAGGATTCCTTGGGGTCAGATGATCTCATACTTGGATGATTTCGCCCTCACGGTCGCCTCCCTTTCATACTGAGGAAACATCTGCCGCCTCCAGAAACTCTTCGGGACCCTGGAAGCCCAGGCCCTCCGCCTAGTCGTGTCCTTTTCGGTCCGCAAAACAGAGCTCATACACTGCAGGACCCAAAGCCAAAGGCACTCCGCGAGGTGCCGCCCCCCAATCCAGATCAAGAAGGACAGGTCCACCCCGGCGACTCGGTACTATGGCTCGGGTATTGGTTCACACCTGCCTTTGATTCCTCCGCCCACTTGTCAGACCCTCTGGCCTCGCCCAACGTGCCTTTGCCTTCAGCAGACGCCTTAGCCCCCCTGGTGCAGGCCTTGCCCCATACCTATGCAACAGGCTGGCAACTTCTCTAGTCGCCCCCATCCTTCTCTACGGGGCCGACCATTTCACACCCAGTGCGGGCACCCTGGCCCGCCTCAACACCTTTTGGCACAAGGTCCAAAGATGGACTACGAACTGCTTTTCTGCAACAGCTGACACCCTAAGAACCTGACAAGGGGCCTCAAGTCAGTATCCCTTCGCCTGAGCTGGATAACGCCACGCCCAATCCCTCATATTAGTAGCCACCTCCCGGGGGATGCGGTGGCCCACAGGACCATACCCTTCACCCACAGGCTGTCTAAGATGCCTATGATGAACTCCCACCTCGTCTCCCCGGCCCTGGCCATCTCTTCTCAGTCCCTAATGAACAACACATACTCCGCTATAAAGAAGAGCATGAGGGAGGCTCTCCGCAACGAATGGGCTTGCCTCTTCCCGATGCCAGGGTATTACCACACCCCGCCCCGCCAGCCTTGCACCCAAGACCCTTCAGGGGACTAGGCAAGTATATCGCTGGGTGTATCGACGAGATGAGAGCCAGGAAGAGGTACTTGGCCACCTATCCGAGCTGACGGACCCCGGAGGCCGACACCTCCTGCCTCCACTGTCGCTTCGAACCAGAAACCTTCGGTCACACCATCCTCCCCTCCCTCTAGACAACACGCCAGGTCAGGCCTCCTCCACTGCGTGGCTGGTGTCGGTCACCAGCACCAGCTTTCGACCTCTCTCCCCCTCCTCTACAGTCTCTCTACGTTTATCAGTGTAACCTCCACAGGCTCCCCTCCGCAGATGTTCCCCCCCACCACTCCTCCATGCAGCTCTCCGCCCTCTCTCCCCCACCCCAGGGTGCCCCCCCAGGCTTTTCGTGTTTTTTCGTTAGCTGAGGCGTAAGGCTGCTGAGCGGTTCTTTCTGATTGTTTGTTTAAAAAGGCTTTCCTTGCGAGACGACTGGGTTGGTAGTTGGTACTTTCCTTCTTGTGTGGCCAGTGGCCTGGCAGGGGAGAAACCTTTGCGATAGTGGAGATTTATCGGCGCCATGACGTTGTTTTGTTTATGTTTTGTGCCTTAGATGTTTTGTTCTCTCCATACCTAGCGCTGCATGAGGCTATTTGTACCTGGAAACAATGAACGCGTAATTACAAAAAAAAAAGAAAACAACAGAAAATGACCAAGAGATCGGCACGACCATCTCTCCACCACCTCCAGCGATTGAAATCTCAACACCAAGGGAAATCATGGTGACGTTCCCCCACCCACCTCTCTTCTCCCACAATGGCTACTGCCTAGGAGTTGACGTTAAGCGACCTTCCATCCTCTGCTGCCTGTCGGCCCCTCTGCCAGTGGTTCTCGTTCTCATTCATCATTGGCTCCCGGTGATGATGTTCAGTTCTCCCCCTCACCCCGCACTTCCGTTGCTCCTCGCTGGGGTTTTGCACATTCGGAAAGCTTGTCGCTTCGCTCACAGTCAGCAATACGGTGTCCTGACTCTCCGTCGAAGTAGGCCCCAGCTTGCGGTGCTTGTACCCCTGATGGGGAAAGCCTCGGTTAGTAACATTGCCATCTTGCTACGTTTCGTCATCGGCCCAAACGCCCCTGCCATGGCCTGTTGGTCGGTTTTGCCTAGCCTCCTCTTGATCGTTCCTCCTGCCCCTTCCAGTCCTGTCCACTGGCACGCTACTGCTGCTTTCCTCTCCTTGGGTGGCACCCGGCTGCTCCCCATTGGCTGGCACCCTGCTGCTATTCACTGTCTGGCACCCTAATTCTCCTCCTCGTTGGCTGGCATCGCCTCGGCCCACTGGCTCCGCTCGGCTCTCTACCCTCCCCAATCATCATACTCCTCCTCGGTTACCCCCAGTCGTGGTATTGCACTGTCTCCGTTCCTGACGCCAACGCCCTGGATCGATGTAATTACTGGCGTGACCACTATGGTTACCAATGTCGGCCCACAAGTCCAGTGGTGTTCTCTCACTACTCGATCATCCTATCCTCCCCCCCTGGGCCCTGGGCAACTTAGCGATGCTGTCGTTTCTTTTGTTATAGCGGAGCCTGCAGAAAGGTTTGGGTCTCTCTCCTGTAGGTCTCTATGAATTTTCTTCTTAGGTGCTGGGGGTATATTATCTTAGGTGCTAGGCGAGGGGCGTTTGTCTTATGGATTCAGGGTGTTTGATTTTGCCCATGAAGAGGTCATGCGGGCGGTGGTTTTGGTATTATAGGTTTTGTGTTCCCTATAGCTTGTGCTGCATGAGGCTTATTGTACCTAGAAACAAGGAAGGCATGCTTATAAAAAAAGAAAAAAGATAAAAAAGATAAAAAAGATAAAAATAGAAAAAATAGAAAAAAAAGAAAAAAGTAGAAAAAATAGAAAAAATAGAAAAAATAGAAAAAATAGAAAAAATAGAAAAAATAGAAAAAATAGAAAAAATAGAAAAAATAGAAAAAATAGAAAAAATAGAAAAAAAAGGAAAAAAAAGAAAAAAAGAAAAAAAAGAAAAAAAGAAAAAAAAGAAAAAAAAGAAAAAAACTGACCAAGGGATAGCCCACAAACCATGTCTTCTACACCTCCGGCGAGTGAAATCTCAACACCACGGGAAATCATTCTCACTTTCCCCCACCCCCCTCACTTCCCCCACGTTGGCTACTGCCTAGTATTTGAAATTAAGCCCCCTTCTCGGTTCTGCGGGGGCCTGGCGGCCTCCCCACCTCACGGTATTCCTTCTAGTTCATCGTTGACACCCGCTCATGAAGTTCGGTTCCCCCCCTTACCCCTCACGCGTTTTGCACCTTGCTTCGTGTTTCCATGGTCGGAAAGCTTCATGCTGCGTTCATGGTCGGCGTTACCGTCTCGGATTCTCGGTCCAAGTAGTCTTGCGCTTGCTCAGCTTGGACCTTTCATGGGGATAGCTTCTGTGATTAACATCTCGGTCCTGCCTCGGTCTTGTCCTTGTCCCAAAAGCCCTTGGTATGGCCTCTTTGTGCCTTGTGGCTAGCTCGATCGCCATCCTTCCTCTCCCCACCTCCCGGGCTGGTCCGCTTGCACTGTTACTGCTACAATAGCCGGGACCGTACTGCCTCTTCACCCTCCCCGATCGCTGGACTCCGCGCTTACGCCCAGCCATGGTATTGCACTGCCTCCGTGACTGTTGCCAACGCCTTGGATGGATGTAATTAACCGGCGCACCCCTACATTGATGGTTAGCTGTCGGCCCACGCTCTCCTTGGTTTTCTCATGTCCCAGTCTCACATTCCTGCCCCCCGGGCCCTACTGGGGTTTTGGTGAAACCTTTTTTTGTTTTCGAAAGCCTGCTGAAGTGTTTTGGGTCGCTCTCCTGTACGTTTCCATGAATTGTTTCGTTATGTGTCTGGGCTATCAGTATCTTAGGTGCTAGGCGAGGGGTGCTTTTCCTATGGTCTCAGGGGGTTTGATTCTTTCCTATGAAGAGCTGAAGGGGGCGCTTGGACTTTTGGATTTATAGGTTTTGTTCTCTCAATAACTCATGCTGCATGAGTCTTTTTGTACCTAAAACAATGAACCCTGGATTACAAAAAGAAAAAAACAAACAAAAGACCAAGAAATAGGGCCACGAACAGTCTCCTCTCCACCTCCGGCGATTGAAACCTCCACACCACGAGAATTCATCATTACTTGCCCTCACCCACCTCTCTTCTCCCACAATGGCTACTGCCTAGGAGTTGACATTAAGCCACCTTTCCTCCTCTTCTGAGGCCCTTCAGCCTGCCGTCATTGGGGTGCTCATTCTCGTTCGTCGTTGACACCCCCTCATGAAGTGCAGTTCTCCCGTTTACGCAGCATGGGTTTTGCACATCGCTTGGCGTTTGCTCAGTCGAAAACCATCGCGCTTCATGCACGGTTGGCGTTACATTGTCCCCACTCTCGGTTGAAGCAGGCCTTGGCTTGTCTGGTTTGTACCTCTGATGGGGAAACCACAGTTACCAACATCTCGGTTGCGCCTAGGTCTCGTCGGTATCCCAAAAACCCTTGCTATGGGCTGTTTGTCCGTTGTGGCTAGCCTATTTGGGATCCTTCCTTCTCGCGCCTCCTGGTTCTCTCCGCTTGCACCTTTAGTGCTACCCATGCTAGCACCTTAATGCCCCATCATAGTCCCTAATGGTAAGACCCCTCCTCATTTACGCCCAGTCGTGGTATTACACTACCTCGTGCCTGGTGTCCATCGCCATTCATCGATGTAATCACCGGCGCGACCCTCTGGCTATGGTTACAAATGTTAGCCCACAAGTCCAGCGGTTTTCTCATGTCACGGCAATCAAACATCCTCCCCCTCGGGCTGTGTTGAGCCTTCACCAATCAAACCTTGCTTTTGTTTTAGGAGAGCCTGCGGAGGGGTTTGGGTCTCTCTCCTGTCCGTTTCTATGAATTGTTTCCTTCCCTGTCTGAGGTATTATTGTCTGAGGTGCTAGGCGAGGGGGATTTTTCTTCGGGATTTGGGGTGTTTGATTTTTCCCATGAAGAGGGGCAGCGGGCGGTTGTTTGGGATCAAGGTTTTTTTTATGCTATAGCTAGCGCTGCATGCGAGTTCTTGTACCTTAACAATGAATAGATCATATAAAAAAAAAAAAAAGAAAAATAAAACTGACAAAGAGATAGCCCACGCTCCGAGCCCTCTATTTTCCTGCCCCTACATTTTACAACACCTTGTTGCATAGTGCAGGATCCTGCCCACTCCCTCATTTTCGCATCCCCCTTAGGCTTCGCATCCGCGAGCACCCCCAGCAGGGATCAGTCTAGTTCGGCCTAGTTATTCACTCCGAGGGAGGCTCTCCCCTCTGCTACTTCATCTGTGGCGCCCTGGATGCCTGAAGACCGCCACCTCAGACACTTCCTCTTTAATACTAGTGAACTCACTGGTCTCTATCCGGTGCAGCGCCCCATCCCATCACTTGGAGAGGTAGGGGATTTCACCCTGGCCGAAAGCACCATCCTCCCCCTTCTCTGCTTCATGACACAGGCCATGGCTGCCACCATCAAAGCAGTGGAGGAGCGGCGCCTCCAGACAAGCAAGCTCAAAGCCCTTTCCCCAAAACCCTGCCTGATGGTTCAGACCACTGTACTCAACCTAACCAGATCAAGTCTGGCCTGCGTGACCTGTCACATAGGGTAGCACATATTCCCCCCGCCCAAGGGGTGCCACCACCACCTCTTCAATCGTCATACCCTCACCCCTTTAGAGTGTGCTGTCCTCCGGGCCCCTCGGCTAGAGGGGCTCTTCCACAAGACCCCAAGGGTCCGATGCCCTCATATGTAGCAATTGTGGGTGGCACCAGAAAGTTTGATGAAGTGGCCCGGGCAGATATGACTGGCAAGTAGAATAATAACAGAGGAATGAAATGGCGTGCAGCTATGACATGGGCAACGAAAGTCGTGGACGCCAACATGAAGGCCTCTCCCCTGAAAGCCCCTCCCCGCCATGACAGCCCTACAAGAAGGTTTTTCGCGCCTCACTCCTCCCCTGCACCCCACCCTGATGCCGCTGACATAAAGGCTCACCTACCCGACCTGGCCGCCTCTATGCTCTGTGAAGCACACTGCTCTCTCCCCCGCTCCCTAAAAGCCATCATCAATGACAGAGGCTCAGTCACCGTCATAGTGACAGACGCCTCGGTCCCAGCCGCATCCTATGCCCTATACTTTGTGGCCCTTACCACCAAACTCAATCAGTCCTACCCAATCAGTACAATCCCTTGAGTTGCCTTCAGGCTTGCACCCACAGCTGTCAAACTCGTGATCCATTCTCTTGCTATGAACTATATTCCCCATGAGGATGAAGACCTATTCAGTTACCTTTCCAGCTCAATACTCAACTCAAAGGACGTTGCCATCTCAGGAGCCCCGTTTCTCAACTCGAACCGTCAATCTGGTATGTAAAAACGTGTCTATTCGGGGGTTATCAATGTTGAACCTGATTCCATCCAAGCTATGCTCGCGTCCATCTAACTCTACGGCAACTCAAGAATTGTTGAGAAAGCCTACTCGTCCTTCCCCCTCACCCAATGCCAAAGTGCTGGAAGTATGGTCACGTTAAGCCACTCTGCAAAGCAGATTCCCCAACATGTCCTCTGTCCTCCCTCCAGCAGACGGAGGTGGAACACCGCTGCCCCAATCCATCGACCCCCGACGGGGGCAATCTGAGAGCCATCCGCAACTGCTGTCTAGACTCCCCTGCCAGATCCTCCAACTGCAGTGAAGCTCAGTCAACCAGGAGTAGCGATAGCCCTGAGCGCCCCCACTCAACTAACTCTCACGCCTCCCCGCCCACTGAAGAAAACAGGGCTCCCTTAGATTCTGACCATATGGACATTCAACCAGATGCCCCACGCAGAAACCCACTCCCTGTTTGGTGGTAGCTTCGGCTTGAGTGATTTGGGCAGCTAGGACCTGGATCGTCTTGTATCGGAGAACTCGTTAAGCAGACGCGAGTAATGTAGGCTAGATACTATAGGAGAACTTTGGCGTAGATAGACAAAGTATTGGTGGCGATCAAAAATAACGTTGATAGTGATAAGATCTGTTCTCCGTGCTTGTTGAATGTAGTAGCAGCGAAGATGCTTTGATATGAATATTGCGCGTCAGAGCAAGCGCGGTCCAGGTGCTGACTCTATACTAACCAAGTACCTCGTTCACAATTCTGTAAACCTTCCCTGAGTCCGAACACTCATAGACCCTCAAAACTCTCTACCACACCCTTTGCTCCGATGGCCTACTTATCGGCCTGCAGCGTCGTTATTCCTGATAGTGTGGAGACCACGTCCGGTGTCAGCCCATCCGTTTATCCGTTGACAACATTGGTTGTGGATTATCTTGCCCCCGTGGTTAGCGGAGGTTGTCTGACTCGCTAGAATGAAGTTGGCCATTCTTCTCTGGTTTGTTCCGTCAAGAATTTGGCAAGCAACTCCATGTCGGATTCTTTTCTCCCAGCATTACATGACTTGTCCTCAGGATCGTACCTATGGGCTTTTTCCCTCAGACTCCATCTTTTACCAACCTGTCCTTTGTGGAACCACCCGATCCACTTACAGGGCATGGTTACCTCCTTCATACTCTACACGTCTTTGTAGGTACGAGGGCACTAACCTTCGTGCAAAAGGTCCCCTTACCTTCGGCCTGCACTTCAGACTGCCTTTCTTCGAGTGTCGGTAACCTCATGGGCTTTCATTCGACCCAGCGGCTTCCACTGGCATTACGTGCCGCGAGGTCCCTCCTCATATATCCTGCGGGTAGGATCGAGTCGGACGGACGGCCGCCACTTATACAGTGGTATAAGATGGGTTCCAATGAGAGTGGTCTTTGGTATTGGAACGCGACTACCCAGGTGGCCAGTGATGACCTGCTGTCCCAACGCCGGGGCTGGAGGGGCGTGTTATCTTTTTCTTTCAAAGATCGTGTGCGTTAAGGTAGGGTAACTTTGCCCTGTAAATCCTTACCGGGAGTCGGTGCGCCTAAGACTCCCCCAGCCCATCCGGGGTTCCAACACCAGGCTGCAGGGCCTCCTCCGACCATTTCAGCCAAAAACCCCAAGAGCCACTGGCACTCTATCAGCAAAAATAATGCCTTGCGTTCCGTGCGTTCCGTGCGTCTGACGCACCTGACGCCGGAACGCTAATCGCGAATCAGGACACAACGTCGGATCGAGGTTGCGTCCTGACTTTGCGTTACGTGGCGCCATCCGTCCTGACGCCATCTGGACTCGGACCCCTACGTCCTGTGCGTCTTGACTGCGTCTGGTGCTCCGCTACTCCGTCCTGACGCCGCCTCATCCAGGACTCTCTCCCGTCCTGACGTCCCCTGATCTACGACTCCCCCGCCCTGACCACGTCTGATCTACGACTCTCCCGCCCTGACCACGGCTGATCTACGACTCTCCCGCCCTGACCACGTCTGATCTACGACTCTCCCGCCCTGACGACGTCTGATCTAAGACTCTCGCGCCCAGATGCCGGTTCCTTCTCACTGAACGTCAGGGCTCGTGGATCCTACCACCTCTCGTCCCGATTGTTTCTTCTCCTGCCTCCCTCGTCCGGATCCCACGATCCTGATCTCTCCCTTCCTGACGTCTGGTCTGTTCTTCCTGATCTTACCCCCTATACATGCCGCGTCCTGA
>Ga0307513_10012038_pt1 | contig 10704 bp, 10 predicted proteins | sample 15_EM_MG_FD_202174 | JGI IMG/M metagenome (GOLD analysis project Ga0307513, IMG submission 202174) | Populus trichocarpa ectomycorrhiza microbial communities from riparian zone in the Pacific Northwest, United States - 15_EM | ecosystem: Host-associated > Plants > Roots > Unclassified | place...
CAGTCGCCTTCACGGAACTTCAGTAGTCTTCAATAGTAATATGGTGCTCTGAAGATACCCGCTCCCACAGCAAAAGTCAAAGTCTGATTGCCACGGCACCCGCTCAAGCTATACAACCCCCCCAACCCTCCCTTTCCATCACTTACCGCTCTATCCTTCTTCTCCACCCCTTCCTCAGACAGTCGCACCCGCCGACCCCGCGCCGCTCCTGTGGCGTTCCCACTGCCATTCATAACCCCCGCGCCGCTCTTTATACCCGCCTACACTCACTGGCTGTATTATTTCGAAATTCGTATCTCTCCTTCTGATATCTTGACTCGTCGCGGCAGCAAAACCAGTCGGCGGTGTTCTACTCAATATAACTGGGGAAAACATTACCACACCCTCACCAATTTGACTGCGTACATTTTTGCGAGTGTGATCACCCACTTTTCACTGCTCTACAAAGTCAGACACCAGGGTTTAAACGCAGCCATGGCTCACCGTTTATTGCACAAACTCTCTTTTACTCGCAAGCATTCAGGACCGACAACCCCAACCATCTACGCGGGTATATCACCCGGTACTGCAGTCGTTCCACCCTCACAAGACCCGGCTCCATCTTCCTCGGCCGTTATATCCACCTCTCCAACTGCATACCCTCGTTACTCTAACCCTCCAATTCCCCTTGTTGACTTCCCCCCACCTGATTTCCGCCCGAGCTCGGGAAGTAGAAGGCCCCGTCAAAGTGTCAATTTATTCAAGAAGCTCTTGGGGAAGCAGCAGCCTGCGCCTCCACGAGTGACTGCGCCCAGAAGCAGGTCGAGAAAGACGTGGGAGAAGGAGCTACAGGAGTTCCGGTTCGATGACGACGCAGGGGCGCGAGACGGGAATAGCAAGGACGGCAGTCCAAAGGTCAAAACGCCTACGTCTTGGGAACTGCATTGGGATTGTGCGAAGACTGAATAGTATGTGCTTCTTTCATCCCTTCTATGGACGTGTTTCCGATTTTAATAGTCGGAAATGTCACTCATTCCTGAATGATTGATATTGACCCACTGACTGCCACCATCAGCCGCGATTCTATGGAGGTCAGGACGCCCGTCTTCTCAACTGAGGGTCTCGCTCTCTGCGAGTTACCATCGCCCACCGACATTGTGTACCCCACAGACTATCGATCCGCCCGCCGATCCGCCGCGAGTCTGGGGCCTAAGGAGATACGATCGCCAAAATGGTCATCAGACCATGAAAGTGACGCCTCTCCACCCACTGGCAGCTCGGTCATAGCGGCGTGCCCCCCATCTCCCTCACAATACTCCCTGAACAGTTCTTCGTCGACGTATAACTATGAGCTGAAGACAGCAACCTCACATATCATTGGCTCGCCGAGACAGGAAGAGTTGGGTTATTCTGGTTCTCGATTCAGTCCTCCGAAGCGAGAGAGAGAAACACGCCCGATATCCTTGGTGCTTCGTCCCGCCTCCTCGAGTGGCCCAGCTTTGCAGACTCTTTCTCCTCCACCCCCCAGAGTTTGCCTAGCTGCTCGGAGGGGCACCACCTTGCCCAGCCCACTCCCTCCCGCTCCGTCGACACGGAGACGATCTCCCCGGTCCATTAAGCAACAGTCTCAGATACTCGTTGAATCCACTCAAAATGTATCCGAGCCCGGAAGCCCTGCATCACTTACCCCAGAAGAAGGGTTGATCCAACTTCAACTCTGGACACAGCACACGGACAGCCACGCACCGCTGGGATATAGACGGAGCTTCAAGCATGTCAGAGGACTGAACTCTCGGACCCTTCGATCTGCCTCACGTTTACCGCCACTGTCCATTACCGCAAGCCGAGTAAAGGCTCGTCTTGACGACTTGGACGATGCTGAGATCCAATCAGAACCCAAAGAACGGCAAATTGAACCGGCCTCAGCATCTTCTTCGGACGAATCGGAGCCTCTCAGCACCCCGCCTGATGATACTATCCCAGGTATCACCATCACCAGAGCTAGAAAGGGCTCTAGTGCAACTTCCAAACACACCCAATCATCCAGACATGCTAGAGAAGACAAATATGCTAGCAGCTTCCTCGATTTCGAGCCACTCTCACCTCCCACGCCTGCGACGCCTGCGACGCAATCGTCATTCACCATTGCCCAATCACAAATGTTCACTTCCGGCAGTATTATCTCTTACGGGAGCGTTGATGGACCCGTAGAGCAGAGCTACGCAGGCAACGCCGCCGACCACCATACGAAGCAGTGCGACCGGGGAGCTAGAAGGCGTTCAAGCCCCACACCTGGCTCCACCTCCAATAGCCTACGTAGTTCCCGAACCAGGCCGAGCCCATTAAGCCCCAATGAGCTGCATACGGTGACTCGCAGTAGCGTTTATAGTAATGGCGTGAAGACAGAAGGTTGCGGGACCAACAGTACGCACAGTACGGGAGCTGCAGGGAAGTCGCTTAGACGGCGGAAAAGCGGAGTTGTGCGTCGTGGTCAACGTCCGAGAAGCAGGAGCGGTAACAATGTGACCAGGAGCCGCAATGACGTTACAGGTGGAAGCACTATTGCCATCAGTGACGTCGGATTGCACTCTGAAAGCCGCTCAAGGATGAAGGGTAATGAGCCGTCCCCTGCTGGAGTGGCACGGTGATGGCCGAACTATCGGTGCTTCACGTGAGTCACCAGCTCGCCTATCTATATGTGAAGTGGAAAACTAAGTTTTGTACACAAAGGGAACGTCAGTCACCGCGATTCTTCTGGCACCCGTGGAGAAGGTTGAATCCTCCGATTCCTCCTCCGCTTTTATCGTACCCTTCTGATACTTCAATGTCTATTTCTTCCGCTTAAGTTACGCGGACCCTCGTCGTGGACTTAGTAATGTTGCATGCTTGTAATACCCTTAACAACCAGCGGTTGGTAGTGCTTAGACAGATCAACGGCTGTATATACCAGATCTCGAAAAACCGCAGGCCTTTCTGCGTCATGGGCATTTGAGTCTTCGTATACTTTGGATTGTTGGTTTCCTTTCGTCAGGAATGTCAGGCAGTATGACCGGGCTGCTGGTGAGCGGGACATACCACATAGAACCCCGAAGTACTGTAAGGGCACTCTTAAAGAAGGACGACACATATATTTGGTTTTTTAGAAGCACGGCGAGCGCAACACCAAAAGCATTCACAGCACCGGAAAGGGAAGGACCAGAACTTGAGGGCCGTTGGACTGCACTGCGGAAAGGCTGAAGATATTTTTGAAATTCGAGGACATTGTCGTCGTCGGGGGTTAGGTGGGAGGGTCCAAGGCCATTTATGGCGTCGCTGTGGACGTTCTCCAGCGTGTGATGAAACTATTACTTCAAGGGAGGCCTACCAAGCAGTTGATTGGCTAAGAGTCATGGAGTGATGAAGAACCTGAACACTTAGGGATGAAACCCCTGTCCTGACGCCATCTTGAGCTCAAATTCGTGCTGTGATAAGTTCCATAGTGTCTCTTTAATCGGGAGAGCTAGATATGTTATCATAAGTGTCGAATTGCTTGTATGTGGATAGGCGAAGTCCGCAAAGGCGGAAAACAAGGTGAACAGAACCCGAACGGTCGGACTTTTAGGCACAACTGCGTAAAATCTGTTATATGGACCACCATAGTAGAAAATGAGGAATTTCGTCGCATCTTCAGCGTTCTCAAGAACCTCGTCTTGGCCACATCAGGTTTTATTCAGGCCTTTAGGCCGGAAATAATTAGAATACACAATGCTCGCTCTCACTAACGATATCTCTTCACAATCTTCGACTACCAGCATTCCAGGTGCCTGGACTGCCCCGACTCGGAGTAGGCGGTGGGTCAGGCTGTGAGCGGTGACTGTTGCATTGACAGGTAGGTAACCGAACGTGGGCCTATGTCAGTCTCTGGTACTGTCTCCGGTATCCTGGGTTCGAGACTTTATGCCAGCAATGGAGCCCTACACCTTCATCCCTGTTCTTCGCACTTCTGCGCTGAATCGGGTTCGGCCACTCACCTATCGTTGAGTTTCGATATCTTTCGTCATGGAAACCGTCGGCGGTGTCAGTACTGCCGTCGTCTCTTCATTCCTGTATTCCAGTTCCCCAAGGTGATGAGAGATAACGCCGAACTGGTGGGGACTCCTGCACCGCGTGCACGGGTGTAGTACTCAGACGGTATGAACTCTATGCAGCGCCAGATAAAGCAGAGCTTGCTGATCTCATCGAAGCGAATGAAGACGAAATGTGGCTGCTCCAGGACCTATATGACAAACACAAGAAATTGCTCTATCAAACCGAACTCACTGAGGACTCGGAATGATTGCAAATGTAAATTCTCCTGTATCGCGTGCACCACTATCCCCTTGACATTCACCGCTCCGACAGGAAGATGAAAGAGCTGAACGACTTTCTGTTATCCTCTCGAGAGAATATCGGTGATGCAAAACTTCCAAGCGTGAACGATAACTGGAGAGCTGGCGATCTCAAGTCCAGGCTCGAGGTATGGAACGGACGGATCAATCGTGTGCGTGCCCCTTGGCAGGGAAGGCACGGATTGACTAGAAGGAGATACTCTCACCAACCGTGTAGGGCCGCATCACCACTCTTGCACTTGCACAAGAAACGAAGACAGAATCTCTCTGTGATATCCTCCGGTTCTTTTAACAGACGGGGGTCTCAGCAACTGATTTCGTTTTCTAGTCGAGCTTTGGGAGAGAGCCGACTTGCACCACAGGTTCTCCATATCAGCATTGAGGCCACTAACCAGGCTTGGATGGACGCATTAACATTCATGCCACATTTGGAGGAATTCGTGATTGGCAGTGCACGACCTTCTTCACTTCGATCGAAGGTCCTTCAGTCCCTCATTGCACGGCCAGTCCATACGAACAACCTGAGTATAATATCCGCTACTGGAGAATGGCGTGCGCCATTATGTCCATTGCTGAGGCGGTTTGGGCTCAAATATTATTGCTGGTTGCGAACAAGTGAGCATTTTGACCTGATCCCGGACTTTGCGTCCATTATCTTGTCAAGGATGCGTTCGAATTGCTCTCTCCAGTGCTTCTGGGTATGGATGAGGTGATCAAGAGCTCCCGTTGAATTTGGTTGGGAAATCACAGATCAGCTTCAGAGGGTTTCACTACTTGGCTGAACAGAGCGGAATCAAACGAGCGGATCTGTTAGATTTGATGCTTATGAAGTTGATGCATTCAAGCCTCCCGGGGGGGCTTTCAACACATCCTCCTAGTCACCACAACAATGATAGTTCCCTTGCTCCCCATGAAACCGGCGCCGACAGGGGGGAGATGGGAGGTGGCCTCACAAGCCCAGGATCCATGGCTGCAGGGCGGGCAGTGTTTCCAATGCCTACATCTGGGACAACTCTACACCCACAGACTTCGCCCCAGCCTTTGATTTTTGACTTTGACTCAGACTTTGATTGAGGGCGTGGGACTGTCCATGTAAAAAGCCATTATGGCAGTTGAATAAGTACTCATGGTTCGGGCGTTAAGCAAAGTCAGAGGAATTTTTTATTTCAGAACTCCAAGGAATTTTATTTTTTTGTTGGGGAAGGGAGGGAAATGCGTCATGCACCTTAGCGCGTCTTCGCGCCGTGTGTCCAAGGAAAAGTTACTTGAATATATGAACAAATCAACCAGTACGGGCTTGCGGACCTGGCTAGAATACACCAGCTGCATAGTTCGACTATATATGGACTCACTACGCCCATCTTGTATCCTTAAGTGTTTATAGTGGATCCCAACAAACATCATACTTGTCCGAACTATAGGAAACCGGAACACGAAATTTCAACACGGCGATTGTGAGCCCCAGACTGTGAGGCAGCGTTGCGTTAAGCAACAAGGTGCTTGATGGCAGCGGCGTGGATAGGATACCGAAGAGAGTGAGTTCAGCAAGCTGTTCCGCATTCGTCTGATTTTCTGAGGTGATGGGCTCAATCTTGGCACAGGCACTCTTCACAATTCCGCTTAGGACTCCTCAGGGGTCTTGCGATGGGAGATGGATTCTAGCCATGCCCAATGACGAAGAGGTGCATCATTCCGTGATGCTCTATTTTATTTTTTCGCCCAATCGACAGCTTTGAGGGGACCCATGACACCTCTGTCCGGCCAAGAAGAGCACCGCTTGTTAAAATAATGTGCGAGCGGAGGGACTGAGATTAACCCTTGTATATTACCCTGTAAACTCGGACGACCTATATAGTAAATGACAAGCGAGACGTGTACGAAATGGATATGAAATGATGGGAAAAACTAAGGGACCGGGGGTCTATAATGTAATACCGAGACCTGATGCATGGGCATGGAAGACGAAACGAATCCTCGAAGGTCCAAATTCTGACACCGCTACATGTCACAGGCGTTTCAGCATGGTTTTGAGGACAAAAACTTGGGGACAGAGTGATGGAGGACGCATTATTGGACACAATCAGTTAGTATCTGCGCGCCATCGACATTAGGCATCACAATCCCGGTACTATAGTTATGTGTAATGGATCCTATCTAGCTAACCTTGAACCTTGTCCTGATTATGTCCGAGCAATCACGAATCATGAAAATGTGCAATGCTCACTCCCACGTGTATATGTGAGTCCTTGGCCAACCTGTCTCCTAATGCTTATCTCTATACGGTTGTTGCAATCTTCGAATTCCCAGGCCATTCCCACGCTTCGGTGTCTTTCGCGATCCATTCGAGTCGGCGTTTGCCCGTGAATGACCGAGGCTGTTCCATCGTCAGAGCGCTTACCCCTTTACCGCGCCTTTCCTCAGGATTCTGCTTTGCTTTGCTCCACACTGGGTCTCGTTTGGCCGCCCTTCAATCACCCGACCTCATCTTGTACTTTCACCTTTCATCATGGAGGTCTTTGGAACCGTCGGTGCCGCTGTCATCAGAGACACCATCAAACTGGTGCGGTGCTTCTGCCTCGCATGGCTTGGTCAGAGTACTCAGATGAATCTAGGCAATGTCAGAGAAATCAGAGATCGCTGATCTCATCGAAGAGAATGAAGAAGAAATGCAGCTGCTTCACGGCCTGTACAATAAACATAGGGAGTTGTTTGATCAGACTGAACTTACTGAGGACTTGGAACGATTGCAAATGTAGGCTCTTCTCTATCGTATGTTCGAATATCCCATTGACTTTTAACGCTCGCCAGGAAGATGAAGGAGTTGAACAACTTTCTGTTGTCACGGAGAGAGAACACCAGTGATGGAAAACTCCCGAGCGTGAAAGAAATTTGGAGAGCTGGCGATCTCAAACCCAAGCTAGAGGCATGGAACCGACGGATTAACCGTGTGCGCACCACCTGGCAGGTAAGACATACCAGGAAACTAGGGGAAACTCTCATGTCCGCACAGGGTCGCATCAGCATTCGGACCCTGGCGCTTGTACAAGAGTCGAAGACGGAAATTCTCGACCGCGTGGACAGCCAGAGCCGCGCTAATGCGAATGCATCCGTAGCAGTGGTAGAAACGATTCGATCAGAAGCAACTGAGGTCATTAAGATGATCCAGCAATCGACTGTTCGCCGGCGCATTCGCACTCTATCGATGCACTCCCAAGTCGAGCCTGCTGGATCTAACAGTCAGGCTACCAGGGTGTGTATCTCGTCGATAACTTGATACGGACGTCTTACTAGGTCCCTATTTAGGTGTTCGCAGATGTGTCGACTTCCAGCATTAGGTTTTCCATATTATCACCGGACGCTTCCCTTTCTTACGATTGCATCAAACTCCGCCTACAGGAGTACAAGGACCTTCTTGCAACCGATTCTCCAACAATCGAATTCAAAACCGAAAAAGGGAAAGTCGTCCTCTGTAGGAAAAAAGTAGACAAAATGGAGGGATTCCTTTCTGAGGCTGAACAGCTCCTCCAAGGCATGGTCGATACTCCAGATGTATCGACGACGACTGTTATCTATCGGCTCCGTTATTTGGCACAGCTCCTTGACGAACTCCAGCTCGAGAGCGAGTGCCGCCTTGTGGGTGACTGCGCAATACAACTCTCCCAAGCATTTTCTCTGCACTCTCCTGACTTCAGGCGGGAGCAAGCGCAAACAATTGCTTGCATCGCCGGCCTAGGTGGCTACCATCGCCAGGTACCCACCCTCTTCACACGTGCTGTTGCCATTTGTGATGAGATAGTACTAGAAGATGATTCCGCTTTAAACAAACTGGCCCTTCTGGACGTTCTCTCCAGAGCGGGCTCCTCATCAGCGGCGTACCCTGATCTCGGTGCGCAATGGGGGGGCCGTGCAATACAACTTATGACGAAGGTGGATCGACCGACAATGATTACAAATGTCCAGCTCGGTATTAGCTATTTCAACTATGGTCAACACCTTTCAAACTTAAGGAAGTCTTCGGAGGCGATAGATGCATATCGGAAGGCCGTATCCTACTATCGAACAAGCGCTATGGAGGAAGCCAATAAAACAGAGTTTGGAAGGGATTTAATTAACTCCATTATGCGGCATGAACCCGGCACAATGTATGGGGACAAGGTGGAGATTGACATAGTGATGGCCCTTTTAGCACCAATAACGCGTAGATGGCCATTGGCAGATGCCCTTATAGAATATGGGGCGTGTCTCCTGAGATGCGGGCAATACTCCACTGCGGCAAGAATAGGAAGAGAAGCCGTATTGCACTATAGTGCACTCGTCATAGTGGACCCAGCCCAGTACTGCAAAGATATGCTTATTCATTCATTGAAAATCGTATTTTCGGCGCTCAAAAATCTTGGGAATTTTGGAGAGCCAGCTGCCTTTCAAGTCGAAGGGATCTCAGTGATTCGCTCGCGTTTGGCCCAGGATTCTGCACCACATAGTGCTCAACTAACCTGGCAACTTGCATTCTGTGAAACCAACCTTGCCCTTCTCGAGAAAGTCTTCAAAGCGAAAGGGCCAGAGGAAGTCATCTTGTTATACAGTGTACAGTTTATGGACGACCCAGCAGAGCACAGGGCTTATCTTGCCACTTCCCTTGAATTATATGCAAGCTTCCTCACCCAGCTGGACAAATACAATGAGGCAGCTGCGAGTAGAGAAATAGCGCTCTCCGTCTACCGTTCGCTCGTCTCCCATAATTCAGCAAAGAACACGATTGCATTAATAAATGCGCTTTGGAAATATTGGAGTTTACTCAAGGAGATGGGACGTGTCACTGAAGCGGTGGAAATCGGCCGAGAAATGGTTGCATGCCTCCAAACGGTTGTAAAGTCCCAGCCAGAGCTGGAAGAACATCTAACCATTGCTCTACACAACTTGGGTTGGGAATACGCCACACTTGGACAGCATGCAAATGCAATACCAGCCTTCGAAAAGAGCATTTCGCTCTGGCGTGATCTTGTTACCAAGGACGCTGAGACGCACACTTGGGGTCTTGCAAACTCTATCCATGACATGGCCATATCTCTTCATGCTCTCGAATGCCACGAACAAGCAGAGCTGGCTGCGGCTAACTGCATTCAGCTCTGCCAGGGCAAAACGCTGAAGAAGTGCCAGTACGAGCCCAGTCTTGACCAGTGCTTCGTATGCAGCAGGGTTGCCGTGGTTGCATCACCAAGCCGCTCTGCTGAGCCAAAGTCCAATGGTACCCCAACTCTCTCTGTTGACAGTCTACTCGCTGCTCCTTTGCCATCAGAAGAGAACAAAAATCGCATACCCGGTCACTCTGGAACTGCCTCTTTTCCTGGTCTCACCGAGAATGCAGCTCCAGATACCCTTCGAGCCTTGGATAAGGGGTCGGAAGTAAGGGAGCCCCCTAAACGGGCTGCACCAGCTCCAGTTCAAACCAAAAACCCATTGTATCCAAACTTACCGCCCTCTGGGATGGTTCAATCGGTTTATCCCCCCGGTGCGATCATCTCAAACAGCGATCGGATGGATTTGCACCCAGACCAGCAAGTCGTATCGGGTGGTCAAAGGAAGGGCAAAATGTCTGTGTGGTTCAAGAAAGCATTCAGACATCCATGACTAGGAAGTGACCCGTGAAGAATCTTCAGACCAATTTCTTCGGCATTTGACTTTGCTACCGCCTGTGGTTTGATACAATCCTTTGCCCGAACTGGCTGCTTGCGTGTACTCTCCCGAGGGTACTCGGCTCATGTACCCTTTAGTTTGCCTGGATATCTTTCTTTCTTGCTTTTCATCCAAACGTTCCGCCACCACTCGCGTCCGAATATAATTGTGAATTTATTTAATCTCAACAAAATTGTCACACATCAAGCACGGTAAATGTTATCACCTTTTCCAGCTTATCCGGTATGATAGCGGTCACACACCCGCTCGCCTCTGTTCCGCTCTCCGCCAGCCGCGTACGGGGCGCGCATTCCCCACCATCTCGGACGCATGATCGATGAATTGATGGACATTAAGCTGTCTCCCTAGAGCGAACCCCAGCAGGTATTTGAAGAGACCTCACATGTGGCCACTGCCAACCTGTCCGGTCCGCTTATCCAGTACGACTCGGTCGATACTATCCCGCTCAGCATTGCGTTGTGGTATGTCATTGATGAGATCACCGAACCGCGTGCGTGGGAGCTATACCAGTTTGGTGTGGGGCACTGGGCAGGCTCCACGCCTCCATATCGAGTTTCCGAGCGTGCGCCTGTGGCTGCTTGACGAAATCGCCCATCGTGCGAATAAAGATAACTACCGTCTGTACATAGGAAGCATTGTACGGCTCTCGGCGGTCATGTCGTGC
>Ga0307513_10012039_pt1 | contig 10704 bp, 10 predicted proteins | sample 15_EM_MG_FD_202174 | JGI IMG/M metagenome (GOLD analysis project Ga0307513, IMG submission 202174) | Populus trichocarpa ectomycorrhiza microbial communities from riparian zone in the Pacific Northwest, United States - 15_EM | ecosystem: Host-associated > Plants > Roots > Unclassified | place...
CGCTCGACGCGCGCCATTCGCTCTACGCCAGCCACGGCGGCATCTACAACCCGCAGTACCAGCTCGACGAGAGCGGCAAGGTGCTCGATCCGATCAAGGGCAGCAACACCGAGCTGGGTGTGAAGGGCGAGTGGATGGACGGCCGGCTCAACGGCTCGTTGGCGGTGTTCCGCGTGAAGCAGGACAACCTCGCCGAGGCGGCAGGTTTCAACACCACGATCGGCACCTACTACAGCGCCATCGACGCCACCTCGACCGGGTTCGAACTCGACGTCGCCGGCACGCTGGCGACGGGCTGGGAGCTCAGCGGCGGCTACACACAGCTGCGCATCGTGGCGCCCGACGGCAGCGACGTGCGCAAGCACGTGCCACGCAAGACGCTGCGCATGACCACGAGCTACCGTGTGCCCGTGCTGAATGCGCTCAAGCTCGGCGCGAGCCTCAAGTGGCAAAGCGACTACGAGCGTGTGGACAGTACGGTCACGACGCGCCAGGCGGCCTATGCCCTGCTCGACCTCGCCGCCACCTACGACCTCACGCGCCAGGTCAGCCTGACCGCGAAGGTCGAGAACGTCACCGACAAGCGCTACCTGAACAGCCTGATGTGGCCCAACCAGAGCTTCTACGGCGCACCGCGCAACGGGTCGCTCACGCTGAGATGGACATACTGACGTCGGAAGACGATCTCGGCGAAGTATTCGCCAAGCACGGCACGCAGCTGCGGCGTGCGGCGCACCGCATCGTGGGCGACACCCACCTCGCCGAGGACCTGGTGCAAGACGCCTACCTGCGGGCCAAGGAGATGGCGTGCGCGCAGGGCACCATGGCGCACCCGCTGTCGTACGTGCACCGCATGGTGCGCAATCTGGCGATCGACCGGTATCGCCGCGGCGCCCTCGAATCGCAGCTCTTCGAGCCCGAGGACAGCGGGGTGCAGGTCGCGGCACCGGCGGCACGCACGCCCGAGGCCATGGCCATCGACCGCCAGGAACTCGCTCTCGTGGCACGGGCGCTGGCCGGGTTGCCCGAGCGCGTTCGCCGCGTGTTCGAGCTGTACCGCCTGGAGGGCCGAACACAGCGCGAGATCGGTGCCGAACTCGGCCTGTCGGCCGCCACCGTGAACACCCTCATCCGCGAGGCGCTCGATCGCTGCCGCGCCGCGCTGAGCGCGCCCTGAACACCCCCGCTTACACTTCCGGCAGCATCTGTCGGAGGCGTGATGGCAGGCGGGGACACACCGGATTCGATCGACCAGGCGGCCATCGGCTGGGTGATGGCCTTGCACGACGCGCCCGGCGACGCACGCCTGCGCGAGTCGCTGGCGGTCTGGCTCGCGGCCGACCCGGCGCACCGCACTGCCTATGCGCAAGCGCGCCGTGTGTGGCTGCTCACCGGGTTGCTGCCGCCGGCGACGGACGAGCCCAACGCCGCACCGGCGGGTTCGTGCGAGCCGCGCTCATCGTGACCGGTTGACACAGGCGCACGGCCTGCCCTCGGCTTGGGATCGCCCGCCCGCGAGCGCACTGCCCATGGCACGCCGATACCACTCGTGGAAGTGCTGCATGCCGTCTTCCATCGGGCTCTGATAAGGCCCCACTTCATCGTCGCCGCGCTCGTACAAGGCCCTGCGGCCGGCGTCCATGCGCAGTGCAATCTCGTCGTCCTCGACGCAGGTCTCCATGTACGCGGCCTGGTTCGCTTCGACGAACTCGCGCTCGAACGCCACGATCTCCTCCGGGTAGAAGAACTCGACCACATTGAGCGTCTTGCTCGGCCCCTTGGGGAAGAGCGTGGACACCACCAGCACGTGCGGGTACCACTCGACCATCACGGTCGGATAGCGGGTCAGCCAGATCGCGCCGTGCTCGGGCGGCTGGCCGCCGCGAAAGGCCAGCACTGCATCGTGCCAGCGCCGATACACCTTGGACCCCGGCCGCTCGAGCTCGCGATGCACCCCCACCGTCTGCACGCTGTACTCTCGGCCGAACTCCCACCGCAGGTCGGCGCAGGTGACGAACGAGCCCAGCCCGGGGTGGAAGGGCCCGACGTGGTAATCCTCCAGGTAGACCTCGATGAAGGTCTTCCAGTTGTAGTCGCATTCGTGCAGCTCGACCTTGTCGAGCACGAAGCCGGAGAAGTCGAGCGCCGCCTTGGGACCCAGCTGCGCGAACTCGGCCGCGAGGTGGTGGCCCCTCGCCTCGAACACCAAGCCGTTCCAGGTCTGGACGGGGTAGTTCCCGAGGTTCAGGCACGGGTCGGCGACGAAATGCGGTGCTCCCACCAGCTCGCCATGCAGCGCGTAAGTCCAGCGGTGCAGCGGGCAGACGATCTGGCTGCGCGTGTTGCCTCGGCCGCGCAGCATGATGGACTGGCGGTGGCGGCACACGTTGGAGATCAGCTGCACGCCCTGCGGCGTGCGCACCAGTGCCCGGCCCTCGCCTTCCTGTGGCAGGGCGTGGTAGTCGCCCACCTCCGGCACCGCGAGTTCGTGGCCGACGTACTGCGGTGCGGCATCGAAGATCAGCGCCTGCTCCGAGCGGAACAGCGCCTCGTCGAAGTAGCTTCCGACGGACAGTTGCGAGCGGCTTGGCTCGAGTGCGACTGCGATGCTCAGATCCGACATGACCGGGCGGCTCCTTCTCTGTTCAGCCTTCGTCCTTCAGACACGCGATCCGCTCCTGCAGCGGCCGCTTCGGGCAGGTGCTGCAGCGCTGGCCGTCGCGTCGGCGAAAGTGCAGGCAGCAGACCTTGTGCTCCAGTGCCAGCGCCTCGATGCCCGACGCCGTGCGGTACGTGAGAAAGCCGCTTTCACCCGCCAAGCCAAGCGTGTGAAGCCATTGCGCGCCGAGTTCAAGCGTGCGTTCCAGCGACCACCGCCGCTGCCGCCGTACCGCCAGCAAGGCAGCGAGAGCGCAATCGGCGCAGGTGCGCCGCGCCGCCTTGGCATGCAGCGGCGCATGCACCTGCCATGCCGGCAGCAAGCGTTCGATGCCCGCGGCCATCTGCGCTGCGCCGAAGCGCATTCGCGCGGCCTCGTCACAGTGCCGCGGCGCATGCGCGCCGATCCGATAGCCGCCGACCACGCCGTCGTTCACGACGACCGACAGGCAGTCGAGGTCGGGCTGCGCGTCGCCGAGATGGGCGGCGATCACGCCCACGTAGATCGGTTGCCAGACCAGCAGCCCCAGCCGCGCAGTGCCGCGTAGTGCGGCCCGGCCTCGGGATGGCTAGACATCCAGAATCGCTGCACGGCGGCCAGCGCCATGCCGGCGTGCCAAGGCGCGGCCACGCCGGCTGCGACGACGCGGCCCTCCAGACCCGGCACGACCCGCGCGGCCTGCGCCACCAAGGTGTGCAGCGCCTCGCTCACACGACCGGCGCGACGGCGCGCAGGCGCCCCGCCTCGCGCCGCGGGCGAAACGCCGCGATCGGGTTGGGCAGGTGGCCGGCCATCTTCAAACTGGAGGCCGGGTCGGCGATGTTCACCATCTGCTGGTTGTTGGCCAGCTGCAGCCGGTTCAGGCACGAGTGCAGGAACTCCGGGGCGAACAGGTCGTGCGTCTCGAACTTGGCACGGTATTGCGGATGCGCATCCTGATACTCCGTCGCGCACTCGGCCACCAAGCGCCAGAACGTGGCTTCGTCGCAGGTGTCGCTGTCCACCAGCGTTTGGCTCAGGAAGCGGAAGAAGCCGTCGAACACGTCGATGAAGATGGCCAGCAGCTTGTAGTCGGTGGGCACGTCGACCGCGAGGCGCTTGATGCCCTCGGGCAGCTGCGCGTTCTTGTCGAGGATGGCCGACTCCTCGGCGATGTCCTTCATGATGGCGCGCACCGGCACGTGCTGCGACAGCACCAGGATGAGGTTCTCGCCGTGCGGCATGAACACCAGGTCGTGCGCGTAGAAGCAGTGCAGCAGCGGTGTCAGGTAAGCGCGCAGGTAGCGGCGCAGCCATTCCTGCGCGCCCAGGCCCGAGCGCTGCACCAGCACCGGCAGCAGCGCCTGGCCGTCGCGGTCCACGTGCAGCAGCGCGGCCATGCTCATCAGGCGCTCGCCCGGCTGCAGGCGGGCCAGCGGGCTTTCGCGCCACAGGCACGAGAGCATCTTCTTGTACGGGCTGTCACCGGCGATGGCCGCTTCGTAGTGGCGGTTGCGGAAACCGATCGACGCCACCTCGCGCAGGATCGAGAAGCCGTGTTCACGCAAAGTGGCATCGCCTTCCACAAGGGCGTGGATCCACTCGTTGATGGCCGGCGTGCCCGACATGTAGTACGGCGACAGGCCGCGCATGAAGCCCATGTTCAGGATCGCCAGCGAGGTCTTCACGTAGTGGCGTTTCGGGTGGCCGACGTTGAAGTACGTGCGAATCGACTGCTGCGCCTGGTAGTGGTCTTCGCTGTAGCCCAGGCACACGATGTCGCGCTGCGCCACATGGGCCGCAAACGCGATCGACAGCTTGTTGAACCACTGCCACGGGTGCGCCGGCATGAAGAGGTAGTCGGCCTCGTCCAGGCCCAGGCGCTGGAGCTCGGCCGCGAAGCGCGTGCGCGATGCCGTGCCGATCTCCTGCGCGATCAGCGCGTCGTAGCTCAAGGTCGACAGGCTCGCGAAAGTGGCGCGCGTGCGCCGCACGGCGAGCCAGACGATGCGGAAGGTGGTACCGGCCTCGGGGGCGTAGGCGCGGTAGTCCTCGGCGTCGAAGCCCAGGCGCCCGTTGTTCGCGACGAAGCCGGGGTGGCCCTCCATCATCGCGTGCTCGAAGGTCTGGAAGTCCGCGTCGGCCAGCGCGTCGCTGCCCGGGTTCTCCTTGTGGTGCTTGAAGGCCGCGCCGTAGAGCGTGCTGCTGATCTCGTCCAGGTACACCGGCAGCAGCTCGGGGCGAATGCCGAGCACCTCCTTGAAGTCGATCACGAAGGTGAGCGCGTCCAGCTCGTGCGCCGCATCGTCCACGAAGCGGCCGATCGACGCCGCGTCGATGCGCCAGTGGCGCAACGCCATCGTCTGCGCGTCGAAGCGGTAATCGACGCCCGGGCCGGCGGCGAGCGAGTAGCGCTGCCAGCCGGGGCGCAGCGCGGCCCCCACGGCCTGCGGCACGAGCAGCAGCTCGTGCGCGAACTCGGCGATCGCCTTGCGTACGAGCAGGCGGTTCACCTTGGCCCACATCTGCGGGTCCAGATGCGCGGCGGCATCGGCGGGGTCTCTCAGCTTCATTCGGCGATTTCCTCTCGTTGCGACAGATAGAAGCTCTCGCGCGTGCAGAACGCGAGGGCGGCGAGTTTCTCGGTCAGTTGCACCTGGCCCGCGTCGGCGAAGCCCATCTCGCGGTTGAGCACGTGCACCTTGTGATTGCGGGCGTCCGGCTCGACCACCACGCGGTGCGCGTCCAGGCGCTCGAAGATGAAGCGCATCAGCGCGCGGAACACGCTGCGCGTAAAGCCGCGCGCCGGCACCGTTGGCGGGCCGACGAAGAAATGCATGCCCACGTCACCAGGACGCACCGGGTAGTGCCGGCCGAGCTCGTCGTGCGCGGGGTCGTAGCACTCCAGCAGAAAGGCCGGCTGTCCGTGCCACAGGCCGGTGTAGGCCATCGCGTGACCGCTGTGCACGAGCGAGGCATAGACCTCGCGGACTTCGCCCTCGGTCTTGTGCTGCATGCCCCAGAAGCTCGCGTAGTCCATCGCGAACCAGTGGTGCATCAAAGAGATGTCGGCGTCGAGATCGAGCGCACGAATGCTCAGCCCTTCGCTTTCGAAGGGCCGGCGCTCGAGATCGCAGGCGGCGAAGTCAACCGGCATGGGTGGCCTCCAAGGGGATTGCGTGGGCGGGTGCAGTCGGTATCAACCGGTCCAGGCCGAGCAGCAGGCGATCGAGCAGCGCGACGACGCCGAAGCCGGCGGCGGCAATGGCAAAGGTGACCGCGATGCCGTGGCGCTCCACCAGCGCGCCGGCCGCGAACGACGACAGCAGCACGCCCAGGTTCTGAAAGAAATTGAAGACGCTGAAGTCGCGCGCATACGAGGGCGGCGTGCTGAAGCGGAACAGCAGCACCTCGAACTTCACGATCAGCTGGAACAGCGCCCAGCCGTAGAGCACGCGGCCGGCCAGGATCGCCCACTCGACCGGCAGCGCCTGCAGCATCAACCCGGCCGTACCCAGCAGCAGATTGGCCAGCACGTGGTCGTGTAACCCACCCGTGCGTCCGCGGGCACGCTGGTTCACGAACAGCGCCACCAGCGCGACCGCACCGGGAATCGCGAACACCGCTCCGCTCACCAGCTGTTCGCTCGAGCCCGACACCTGCTCCCAGTAGCGCGAGAAGAACGGGCGGACCAGGTAGGCGCTGAAGTCGATCAGCATCACCAGACCGCACAGCTGCAGGATGCGCCGCCAGCTGCCTGCGGCACGCGCCGGCGCCTGTGCGGCGGCATCGGCCTTCACCACACGCACGACCCGCCCACTGCGGATCAGCCAAACGCACACGAGCATCTGCGCGAAGTCACCGGCAGCCATCAGGCCGATGCACGCGGCAGGGCCGAAGCGCTGCAGCGCGAAGCCGCCGGCCACCGCACCGAAGATGCCGCCGAGGTGCACCACCACCGACAGCAGGCCAATCGTGTGGGCGTGTGTGTCGGGCGGCTGCATGCGCATCAGGTAGGGGTACATGAGCAGGTAGCTGCTCTTGCACGTGAACATCAGCATCGACAGCACCCAGTAGCCGAGCACGCCGTCGGCGAACCAGCTCAGCACGCACAGCGTGCCCGCCGCACCCTGCGTGAAGAGCAGCAGGTGCATAGTCTCCACGCGCCGCGCCACGCGCGCCCACAGCGGCAGCGTGCACATCACCGCGATCGAGATCGCCGCGATGTACGCGCCCACGTGGAACGCGCTCGTCACGCCGTAGCGGCGCTCGAAGAAGTGCGGATAGAAGGCGATCAGGATGCCGTCGCTCACCACCGCGAACGCCGACATCGCGATGATGGCCGGGCGCAGGCCTGTGCTCACGCCGTCATCTCCACAAAGGCGCCGTCTGCGCGCGGCGCAAAGTCCTGCAGCGTGGTCTGCGTCTCGATCGGGTAGTACTCGACCCCGGTCAGCGCGCGGATGATGCAGGCGTTGCGGTGACAGGCCAGGCCGAGGTCGGGGTTGGTCACGCCATGGCTGTGGCAGCCCGCGTTCTGCACGAAGATCTCGCGGCCTTCCAGGTCGACCGCATAGTTGCGCTGCTGGCGGTAGCGGCCCGCGTCGTCCCAGGCGATGCGGTGGCGGATGCCTTCCACGAAGTCGGGCACGCGCGGCGCGTAGCCGGTGGCGAACACGAGCCCGTCGGCCTGGTGGCGGTAGCGGCGGGCGAGCTCGGTGTGCACGAACTCCAGCTCGTGGCCTGCGCCGCTGCGCCGGCATGCGCGCGCCTCCATGTTGGGCAAAAGCCGTGTGCGGCCGCGAAGCTCGTCTCGGCGCTCGTCGAGCAGGTCGTACAGCGTGTCGATGAGCTGGGCGTTGATGCCGTTGTAGACACTCTTCTGCTCGCGCACGATGCGCTCCTTGGTGGCCTCGGGCAGGCCGTGGAAATGCTCGGCATAGTCGGGCGAGATCAGCTCCAGCACGAGCTTGGCGTTCTCCATCTGGAAGAAGCGCGACGAGCGCGTGACCCAGTTCAGGCTGTAGCCGTGGCGATCGATGTCCTGCAGCAGGTCGCGATAAATCTCGGCGGCGCTCTGGCCGCTGCCGACGATGGTGATGGAGCGCCTGCGCTGCAGCGCTTCCTTGTGATTCAGGTAGTCGGCGCTGTGCAGGTAGGGCTCGTCGCCCACACAGCATGCGGGCAGTTGCGGTGCGGCGCCCACGCCCAGCACGAGGCGCCGGGCGGCGTGCTCGAAGGGCCGCCCGCTGTGCGCGTCGCGGCCGGATACGACGTACAACCCGCGCTGCTCGTCGTGCGCGATGGCCATCACCTCCTGGTGAAAGTGCACGCCCTCCAGCTGCGCCACCGCCCATTGGCAGTAGCGGTTGTATTCGTGGCGCGTGAGATAGAAGTTCTCGCGCACGTAGCACGAGTAGATGCGGCCTTGCTGTTTGCAGTAGTTGAGGTAGCTGAAGCGGCTGGTGGGATCGGCCAGCGACACCAGGTCGGCCAGGAAGGGGTTCTGCAGCGTACAGCGGTCCATCAGCATGCCGGGGTGCCACGCGAACTGGCCGCTGCGCTCGAGGAACAGGCCGCGGTGCTCTTTGAGCGGCGCCATCAGACAGGCCAGGCTCAGGTTGAACGGCCCCAAACCGACCGCGATGAAGTCGTGGACGTGCATCGATCCTGTCTCCCGTTGTGGCGCACGCGTTGCGTGTGCTCATAAGAGAAGACGAATCAGGGAAGCGCTTGTTCAGCCGGCACGATGGTCCGCCGGTGGTCGAGCAGATCAGCGTGCCGCAGCGCCAGGCGTGCGCGACTACAAGCCGCTCAACGCCGTGGCATCACGATCTCCGCAAGAAGACCCCCCAGGGCGGTTGGCCACGTGCAGCGTGCCGCCCTGGCGATACGCCGCTCGGAGAGGCAGCCAGTTTCGCCTTCAAACTTGTCGGGTTCATCGCCATGAGGTATCAGGTTGGGTACACGCCGGGATGGCAGCAGCCGCTTGAAGCCGGTAGCGCGCGGCGCGGCAAAAGCGATCCATGTCGGCTTTGACACGAATGCCAGGGCTCGGATCGGGCCGACACGCTTTCGCCGGGCACAGACCCTGCTGGTACGGGACGTGCTTCCTCCCGCCACCTGATCACCGCCCTTCGGAGAGCCCCACGCGATGCGCACTGCCCGTTTTTCCCTGTCGAACCTCTGGTCCGTCTGCGCGGCACTCGCGCTCGTTTCCCCGGCCGCGCTGGCGCAAGAGAAAACGCTGCGCATCGCGATGACCGCGGCCGACATCCCCCGCACGCTGGGCCAGCCCGACCAGGGCTTCGAAGGCAACCGTTTCACCGGCATCCCGATCTACGACGCATTGACGCAGTGGGATCTCTCCAAGGCCGATGCCCCAAGCGTGCTGATCCCGGGCCTGGCCACCTCGTGGGCGGTCGACGCGAAGGACAAGACCAAGTGGGTCTTCAAGCTGCGCCCCGGCGTGAAGTTCCATGACGGCTCGGCGTTCAACGCCGACGCCGTCGTCTGGAACGTGCAGAAGGTGCTCGACAAAGATGCGCCGCACTTCGACGCCAGCCAGGTCGGCGTCACGGCTTCGCGCATGCCCACGCTGCGCTCGGCCCGCAAAGTCGACGACCTGTCTGTGGAGCTCACCACCAGCGAGCCCGACGCCTTCTTGCCGATCAACCTGACCAACCTCTTCATGGCCTCGCCCACGCAATGGGCGGCCAAGCTGCAAGCCGTGCCGGCCAGCGTGAGCGCGCCGGCCGAGCGCGCCAAGGCCGCGTGGACGGCTTTCGCTGCCGACCCGTCGGGCTCGGGGCCGTTCAAGGTCACCCGCTTCCTCGCCCGCGAGCGCCTGGAGCTCGCCGCCAACAAGACCTACTGGGACGCCAAGCGCGTGCCGAAGATCGACAAGGTGGTGCTGCTGCCGATGCCCGAGGCGAATGCGCGCACCGCCGCGCTGCTCGGCGGCCAAGTCGACTGGATCGAGGCGCCCTCGCCCGACGCCGTGCCGCAGATCACGCAACGCGGTTTCAAGATCTACAGCAACGCCCAGCCGCATGTGTGGCCGTGGCAGCTCTCCTTCGTCGAAGGCTCGCCGTGGCTCGACAAGCGCGTGCGCCAGGCCGCCAACCTCTGCATCGACCGCGCCGGCATGAAGCAATTGCTCGGCGGCATGATGGCCGAGCCCAAGGGCACCGTGCCGCCCGGCCACCCGTGGTGGGGCAACCCGAAGTTCGACATCCGCTACGACGTGAAGGCGGCGCAGACCCTGATGACGCAGGCCGGCTTCACCGCCGCCAAGCCGCTCAAGGTCAAGGTGCAGATCTCGGCCTCGGGTTCGGGGCAGATGCAGCCGCTGCCGATGAACGAGTTCGCACAGCAGTCGCTCAAGCAGTGTTTCTTCGATGTCGACTTCGACGTCATCGAATGGAACACGCTCTTCACCAACTGGCGCAAGGGCGCCAAGGACCCGTCGGCCAATGGCGCCAGCGCCGTCAACATCAGCTTCGCGGCGATGGACCCGTTCTTCGCGATGGTCCGCTTCGTGAGCACCAAAGCCTACCCGCCGGTGTCCAACAACTGGGGCTACTACGGCAACGCCGAGGTCGACAAGCTGGTGGCTGATGCACGCAACAGCTTCGACGACAAGGCGCGTGACGCCGCACTCGCCAAGCTGCACGCCCACATCGTCGAGGACGCGCCCTTCGTCTGGATTGCGCATGACGTCGGCCCGCGCGCCCTCTCGCCGAAGGTGAAGAACGTGGTGCAGCCGCGCAGCTGGTTCATCGATATCGCCACGATGACGATGGACTGAATCCATTTCTTGCGCGTGTGAGAGCCGCCCTGCTTTCACGCGCCAAGGCTGACAACCGATGCTCCTCTACCTGCTGCGCCGCGTGCTGTATGCGCTGCCGATCATGTTCGGCGTGGCGCTGGTGTGCTTTGCGCTCATCCACATCGCACCGGGCGACCCGCTGGTCTCCATCCTGCCGCCCGATGCGTCGGCCGACCTGCAGGCGCAACTGCGCGAGCTGTACGGCTTCAACCGCTCGCTGCCCGAACAATTCGCG
>Ga0307513_10012040_pt1 | contig 10703 bp, 9 predicted proteins | sample 15_EM_MG_FD_202174 | JGI IMG/M metagenome (GOLD analysis project Ga0307513, IMG submission 202174) | Populus trichocarpa ectomycorrhiza microbial communities from riparian zone in the Pacific Northwest, United States - 15_EM | ecosystem: Host-associated > Plants > Roots > Unclassified | place...
CGGCGGCGGTCAAAATTTTCAGGGCGCGGTGTTGATCGTTCTTGTCGATGACGAGCCAGGTGGATGATCGCGGACCCCACCCGAGCTTGCGGGTTATTGTCCATGTACCGTCTTTGAGCGTTTGGCCGGGTTGGGCGGAGAAGTACCCCAGGGGAGAGTCGAGTTGTTCTTCGGGGAAGAGAGACATTGCGATGGTTGTGAAGAGTAGTGTGATATTTCAGCTGGTTACCTATGCACGATGAAGGTGCGGGTTGTGCAGGCGCTCGTAGTAGCGAACGATACAAAGTGGTAACAGCAGTTTCAGTAAGAATTGGAAACTGCGGCGGGATTTGCCGCACTGCGATAACGTGACCCCCTGTCCTTATTTAGGGAAAACCCAGCCGTCACAAAGAATGACGTAGCCCGGCTTCGGCATCCGGCATACCCGGCTTCGCTGTCAGCTGTCACGGACTCGGAAATGAAAGTTCCTCAGATTTGATCTCCGATAGAACCTTCGTGGCGGCTTCTGTGATTCGCAGGTGCCCATAAATACTTTGTTATTTGCACACTTTGAAGGCACTGATGGTGTAGTGGTAGTAACGTACTTATTGTGGGCACCTTTTTGGTTGTGTGTTCGATTCTGTTCCAATCTATTTTTGTTTTTTTTTTAAATTCGGCCTCCTCTTGCAACTTTGCTGACGCCGAATTATCGGATCCAGTAAATTATTATTCAATTTTCGCTGTTGAATCATCCAACCGTGGACCAAAATTTGATATATTTCCGAACTTCAAATGAGTTCCCATTTGTTTTTCAAGCTCGAGATTTGCATTTTTTTTGCTTAGAATAAGTATTTTCGAAAGTCAAATTTTGAGATACTAGGTACCTTGTCTAATTGAAATCCTTTAATATAAGTTATGATTCATGTTCAATTCAGTACATTTTCGTGTTGTTTTCATGTCAAAACTTTTTAAACGGCCTTGAGGTTGAACACAGTCTTAATTACTTCAATCTGAGTCCAAAAAATGTGTTCCGGGGTTCCAGTGTTATTGCTTATAAACAGACATAGTTAAAAAGCAAGACTGGCGAGAGAGATTACGGAGAACTTATTCAAGTTGGATGAGAACACTGGCGGGCTTGACAGCTTGACAGCTTCATCAAAGAGCTTCATTTCGAAGTCGTTTCAAAGCTTCATTTCCTTGGACGGATGTTGCCAGGTGATGTCATTCTTTGTGATGGCTGGTTGCCCTTATTTAGGCCGGCTGAGCATCAAGCGATAGCAACTCCTATGGCTCTTAAACCTCCTGTAAGTGACCATTTGCCAATGGCCATATACAACCTTCTTCAATGACCTAACTAAACTTTTGTATTAAGGAAATCCCAGGCTTGCTCATAGGTAGCATGGTGTTGGATTCTCGGAGCGTCGATGTGCTTCACCCTTGGTTCCAGTATTGCAGAGATTGTCAGTGCGTATCCTACCTGCGGTGGACTGCAAGTACTATCTTTTCATAAGAAAATCCGCTCCTGTTGATCGAGGACACAGAAATTTCAAGGTATACTGCTTCCGCCCAGCTTGTTCCCAAAAAGCATCGAGCACTGAGGGTACGCTACCCTTTTTATATCGACCCACATGACATCATTGAACATTGAACACCCTTCCGTCGAAATTTAGGTTGGATGGCTGGTTGGATGGCTCAATATTCTTGGTATATACTTATGTCCAACTCAATCTCTTGGCTCAGCAGTGGTTATTTGACATGATGCCCTTTATCAGGCCAGATTACTGGGATCTCCTCCACAGAATTCAGATTGGCGAACATGATTTTAGCAGCGGCCAGCATTGGCAAGGTACGTTCTCGCTGAGTTGAAGTGAAAAGAGGCGGTGGTGTTAACGCAAGTCTTCTTTGCCACAGGGTGGTGACTTCGAGATTACTACAGTACGTAATCTTCTATCTTCATCTACCAAACCAAACTGCTAAAGTTTATAACCAATAGGGAAAGGTCATTGGTCTCTTCACGGGACTGCTCATGATCCACGGATTGTTAAACTCACTCGCTACGCGTTATTTGGCAGGCCTCACCAAAGGGTTCGTTTTCGTGAACCTGGGAATGACCTTTGGCAAGGGCCTACTTTAAAGACTCATAAAAAAGTTCAATGTCACAGTCATCACTATCGTGCTCCTCGCAACGACCGCACGCTCTGACATGCACCCCGCGAGTTATGTGTTCAGATCCGGAGGTATCGTCAATCAAACTGGAGGCTGGAACACGGGGATCGCTTTCCTGTTCAGCCTTCTTTCTGTTCAATGGACTGTACGTGTTGCCCTTTTTCGAATTATGTCTTTCTCATGTCCTCTTCAGATGACGGTATGTTATGAATGCGCAAAGGTATTATCATTATTAGGACTTACACTTGAGTTGATTAGGGCTACGATGCCACAGCGCATATATCGTAAGTATTGATTCGTTCTGATCTTCATGGGTAGTAACTAATTTTACTTGCAGTGAAGAAGTTCGTCGTGCTGCCTACGGCAGTAAGGTGAATGTTCTCATTTGTTTATTTATTTCTAACTTGAAAGGTCGTTCCATCAAGCACCCTCTGCTATCTTCATTGCTGGTATGGTTCCCGTTTTTATTCAGATTTCTGTCAGGGTTTGACTCAGCTTCTCCAGTTATCAGAACTGGTCTTATTGGTTGGCTGTTGAACATTGTCCTCGTCCTGTGTTCCAGACCATTGTAGGTTTTGATTTGGTTTTGATTCTCCTCTTGATATAGTTGGAAACACCCATGTGACCTGTCACGTGGGCGTGCCTTCTTGTGGACAGCGCCATCGCAATATGTTTATCACTTACTTACTTACTTATGCTATCAGTAACACAATCCTCAAATCATCGCCTCGCCTCGCCTCCATGCGCCGAGCTCATCTTGGGCCCTTTTTTCCATTTCCCCACCCACCCACTCCTGTATTATCACCTTACATCTTATACCTGCCCAACCCCAGCCCGGTAGAGGAGGATCAGTGGAAAGGGGGGTTCATCCACCCAGTCCATCGACCTTCGCCCCGTGGAGCAGTTGACGTCAAGTCGCCTGCTTCCACGCACCCCATAGACTACCAGGTTAATCCATTAGTTTTTTACCTGTGATGGCGCGAACATCCGCAAGACCAAGATGCCCACCCATCTAGGGAAAACCTTCCTGGTGCATCTGGTTCAGCCTTCCCTGAGGTATTGTTGTTAGAGTTGAAGAATGAGGGGAGGGGAGGGACACCTAAAACACCTAAGAAAGATGCAGACACCTAATGGCCACAACAGAAGTACGGGGTACGACGGCAAGTTATATTTGACAACAAACTACCAAATTTGTACATATGACACGTGAGCACCAGGATCTCGTGACTGAAATCTAACAATTGTTGGGACACTAGATAGGGCAATCTTGCGAACTTGATTGATTGTCCAATAGATTCTTGTAATTCGTGCTGGTAAAGCTGGTGCTCTCGTCATTTGGGTGCGCTTTCGCGTCGGAATGGCTGCCAGAATGTATTCTAAATGATATTCTTATAGGTCTTCGTCTGTGCGACGGCTTTCTGTGTTGTTCAAACTGCACTGCACGCAGCCTCGAGGACTGTGTACGCCTTTAGCCGCGATCACGGTATGTTAACAATTGTTATACAAAATCGATCCTAACGTTTTCGCTTATAGGTCTCCTGGACGGTGGCTTCTTTGGCAAGAACTCAAAAAAAACCCTCACACCTTTACGTGCTATCTGGTTTACCACCTTCGTTAGTGTCCTGCCTGGTCTTCTCAACCTCGCCAGCCCCATCGCCGCCAACGCCATTTTCTCCCTTGCAGCTATGGCACTGGATCTGAGTTATATCATCCCGATATTTTGCCGAAGAGTGTTCCACAGCCATCCCGAGGTCATGTTCAAACCCGGTCCTTTCTACATGGGCGATGGTTGGCTGGGTTTAGCATGCAATATAACTTGTATCGGCTGGACTATTTTCGTCTGCGTCATTTTCTCACTGCCAACAATTATGCCCGTTACCAGAGAGAACATGAACTATGCATCTGTGTGTATTTTTGGCAATAGCAAGTCGAGGACTTTTTTTCTTGACACTCTGTTCCAGGTGATTACAGTCAGCGTTATCGTTCTCGCATTGTACATCTCCTGATATTACTTTTAAAGAAGCCTTGCTGAATGTATGTGTTTAACAGCTCCTGGTACATCTTGGCCACCCACAAACATTATATCAGACCTCAATCCAATCTCCATGATGGCTCGGTGGAAACGATGACTCAGGACTCCCCTAATAACGAAAAAAGACACACGCATAATTGAACCGTTCATGCATTGTTCTGTGCTGTGCATCATGACCCCACATGAATTAGTCATCCCTTTTATCCAAACTTCTCATATATTCCAAGACCTTCCAGCCATTGGTCAGTGGTCACATCCAGAGGGGTGTGGCTAGCGGAACTTATACCACACCAAGTCTGTTGTGTCTCTACCCCACGCTAACTATGTAGACGAGCAAACCCTGGGGCTTTTAGAAACCATTACCTTTGACTAAGGGTAAGGGTTTGCAAGGGTAAGGGTAGGGTACAGCTAAGTTAGTACGCCAAACGACTCCGAGGTAAGGCTGGGCACAATTCGATCCGCGGGTTTTTGGCGGGTAGTGGTATCGTGAATCGAAAGAGGTTGGGGACGAATCACAGCATACAGCCAACTAGAAGGGCTTGTCACTCATTTGAAAACATGTAGCGCAGGGCTCTTCGGAAGGGTGAGCATGTTAAGGGAGGAAACGTGTGACCCAACTATCAAAATTTGGACAAGTGACATTAGCACACAATCACACGCTGATTCCCACAACGGATCAGACTCGTCTTTTTGGATACGATTTGTTAAGCGCCCGATCCGCCGCGCCATCCAATTGTTGTTAAACCGAAACCCTTGAACACAAACCACTCATGAGAGCCTTTGAGTCTGCAGTCTACAATGAACACCAAGAAAATGAAAATTTATTGCCTGAGGTTCAAGCTGAGGTTTTCCTGTTCCTGTTAGTTCAGAAATATCGTGAGCCGTAAGGTACGTCACATATAAGAAAGCACTTGGCATGTCAACGTTCGATGCCACTTCGATGCCTTCTGAAGATGGGTTCTGTGTTCTGTGTGCATATTAACATCTGAATACAGAACACGACCGTCCTTCCACCTAGTTCGTTTTTGTATCGCCTGTACCTACCATGTTGATCTCTGTGGCATTCCAAAGCCATGGATTTCTGGCCAGATTTAGACGCGCCATGCATTAGTATATGGCCGTTTTATCCGGAAAATACTTTGGAACTTTAGCATATCCAGCAAAATAGCAACTCTACGCACCTGAATTCCTGCTGAAATTATCCAAACCACGGCATACCAGAACGATTATCCTTGGATGTATGACATCGGTCAAACTGGCATATCCGAGTCAAGAAGAGGCCAATATATTTATATTCAGAACATAGTGACTAGGATTCGGATTTGTAAATTCCTAAACAATATGATGGTGCTCTAGGTCCTGTTCAAAAGCATGAGACGCTACTACTCGCCCTGATTCCACATCTACCAGGAGCCCAAACATGCAGTTTTCGAGGGTACGTTCTATGCGCAACCATGAAGCTGGAATAACGTTATTGTCGTTGTCTGGCCATGAATATTTGACCAAATAGGTCTCCATCTGGTCGTCCAGAATGACTGCAGAACTAGATCCAAAAAATGTATGAATGCGTTCTATATCCCCAACAGGAGGAAATTCCATCAATTCTACAACTCGGACTGGAAGTTCAAGGGAGTATGGGTTGGCAGAATAGTCAATGATCACCCCATATATGCCAGTGAAGTCGCGAATGACAAATATAACGGTGGTTCCAGTGTAAAAATACGGGAGAGACAACAGACGGGGAAAGGTACAAAGTGAGCCCCTCTCATAGCGGCGTAACTGTATCTTTGAGATCGTACACAGACGGCAACGAAGTTGTTTCCTGGACCTTGGAATAATCAAAGAGGAATGCGCCGAAAGTTAAAACGACAAATAGTTTAGCGTCTGGTAGTAGGTAAATGGATCCCTTTTGACAGGTCAGATAGATTTGTAGTACGAAAAAGGAATTCAACTTACTGGGCCATACGCTGGGTGGCTCAAGCGTCTTGGATAGTTCGACTTTCCGTTTGCCCTATCCCAATCTACAACTAAGGTGTTTTCAGGTTCTTCATAGCCTAAGCAGTGGACGGAGAAGGCAACATGAGGTCCTAGCAACGAGAGGGCATCAAGGAGATAAATGTCGGTTTCCAGAGGGAATGTCGCCAAGTGCTTGCATGTAAGCCCAACGCTGAGTTGTCGTTCATCGAGGGCAAGGTCAACATGCCAGATCTGAATCTTATGCTCCCCGGGACAGGCGTCCTCAAAGGAACAAAACGAGAAGGTGATGTTAAACGCAAGAAATGGTGAGGCTTTATCCATATCAATAGCCATTTTCAGTCTGATATCTCTTCAAACCATAGGCGTGGGGTCGTCAACTTGAATCTGGTCTGAGATGAGAATAGCCTCAGTGATGATCGGGGAATCGAGGTCAAGGTAGGTAACAGAGCCAGTTTGCGACACAACCAGTAACCACCACCCCCCCTCCACGAGCCACAAACCAATAGCCTTATTGGTTGAAGTAACCGTTCGGCTTCGGGCAGGGGGGTTATCGTCTCTTTTCCACCCAATTTCTGCACCCTGTAAGCGCAAGAAGAGGAACTCCAATTCTTGAGAGTTGTACATCCAAACAGGGCATTCAAGGTGCAAAATCTGGGGAGCTGTAGCAGATGAAGTGAGGTAGTCTCGACAAAGGTTCAACCAAATGCTCCGAGCTTTCGAAGCTTCGTAAAGCGCCGTGCAGCTTTGGTAGATCTGGAGTAAATACCCCACTTACGTGCCACATAGAAGATTTGAAACGAACCTTTTGCAATTGGAGAACCTCCATCCCGATTCTTCCAGAATTGCGATCAGTATTTCCAGTGGGAGGTCACTCAGCTTAAGCACTGGTGGCATCTGCATCCCAAGATTCGTGCATCAATATTGGCAACGAATGGTGAACAAGTTTCTCACTGGTCAAGTATACACAGGAAATTTTTCACGGCTTAGGAAAGAAAGAGTTGTCCACTGTCAATGAGCACTCAAGTCAATAAAGTGTGATCAAGGTGTGATAGGTGCGCTGTGGTTGGTCAGGCGAAATTCGCTACTCCGAGTCAGAAGATCCACAATTAGAGACTTCATATGACAACGCGAGAGTCCTTTTTGCTTGCTTCTTGCATCCCCTGAACAATGCACACTCCGAGGCATTCTTGTCCTCAAGCAAGTTGGTGGCACAGTAGTACATAACTTGTTCATAAGGTTGAACTCATCCCTGTCCATTCTTGCATCACTGACAAACTGAATTAAAGCTTTGCTTCATAATCGATGATCAATATCAAACCGATATCGGATCGGCCGAGTGATGGAATCAGTTTGTGTGATCCGGAGAACCAACTTATAGGGGTTCACGACGTCAGTGGACCCGTTACAATGGCACAGCTCTGTACGGAACTTCAAGCTTCACGCCTTGAGGCTTAGCTTGAAAAATGGGGTCTATTTTTTTTGTGAAAAAAAACAGTCCAAGCTTTCAGTCAAAAAAAAATAGACCCCAGTTTTCAAGCTTGAAAAATTATTTTGGGCATCCACCGCCTGGGCTGAGGATAGGGATAGGAGTAAGTTTAACCCAGCTGTACCGACGGTTTCAGCAATGATCCATCTCCTAGGCAATTACTTGAAAGGAGTCTTTAAAAGCGCTTTGAACTGCTGACCGACTGGGGAGTTGATACAAAGGGAAAAATGAACAAAACGGACGACGACCAAGTTCTTTCACGTAAACATAACACACAGTTTGGTGACCTTGCTCCGGTTATTTTCTGGGTGTTTTTTTTCTTCACGCCGGAAGTTGCAAGTTGCCGCCAAGCGCCGTGGCACCAGTCAGGCCAATCACATCCCTCCCATTTCAGAAACATAGGTACTGGGGTGATTGGTGTAGCATCAGCCATTAGTAAAGGACTAAATCTTGAGCGCGACCAGTTCGTAACTCTATCATAAATTATACAACATTTTGTTGACCCTTTTTCTCAGGCTTAATATTTGTGCCATTGCCGCCATGGAACACCGATCAGAAACAGACAACAAGAGGCTTCTCAACACTCGACAGAAGCTCTGTGATAATCTGGTCAGGTGGCGCGAACAGCAATTTGAACTTTTCCCCTCTTTGATCGAGGAGTCCAGGATAACCTCTGTGGATTACATGCAGCCAGAGAATGAGCCTCTCCTACTACCTTCCGATTTCCCTGAAGCTTGTCGAATTCGATTGGGCCTTGTATCTGCTGCGAAAGCTGAATACGAAATTCGTGAAGGTCAGGCATATGATCGTTTTAGTCTCTCGTAGACAGTCTTCAATATATGTGATGTGCCCTACGGATCACGATATATGAAGTCTGTTGTTTACCATGCCCCCAAAACCGTGCTAGAAAGTGTTTATGTAATCTTCGGACTTTGAAATTCCCTTTCCTTTCACTGAATGCACAGATGGAAGGGTCCTTTCAATTTTTTTCAGAGAGAAAGTTTATGAATGGATCCAAATATTTACTGTATAAAAAATTTGGGACCTTCTAGGCAGATGTAGAAGTGTTAGGAAATTTGGTGGCGATGGCAAAGGCACCTCCAGATCACGTGTACAGGTTATGGCCTCATTTCCATCAACGAAAGTACTCACACAAGGGGCAGCCATCTCCCCCCAAATTTTCGTTTCGCCATTCAATTAGCTACACATGACCAGTTTCTCTCAAAAGAATGGCCAACAATTGCTGCTGTCGCGTGAAATCGACGCAACTTGGTTTCAAAGTCCGAAGATTATATAATGATTTTCTAGCGCGGTTTTGGGGGCGTGGTAAAAACAGGACTATGATCATTTAGAAGATGTTCGCAAGTGCATTCAAACGTACAACCATCATATTGCGATCAAGGCCAATGATGTTCGTGGTCAACGCTATGCATTGCGAACACGCACTATTGTCGACAACCTCCATGGTGATACGCAGAATGCAGCCGATGCCTACAACTCCACACGTGACGCACATCTAAAGCTCAGCCTAGATCCCAATGATCCCATTTTAAAACCTCTCAAACGTGACCAGTTATGGGCAAAAAATGCTGCCCTCCCACCTAAACTTGGTGATTCTAGGAAGGAGGATCCCTGGTTCTGGCACGTTGCTTCCTGCAGGGCTATCAGAAGAAGAAAAGGCAGAATTTTCCCTCGAAAGTAAGCCTGAATTAATATCTTGAGACAATGGCACGACCAACTCAAAGAATTTAGATGACCGTGTCAAATGGTTTCGTGAACGATCTCTGAGAAATCGTGCACGTGAAGAGCGTCAAATTTTGGATGAGGAATTCAACCGAATGATACGTTCCTATAGCTACCTCCAGTCTGTCTGGGTATCTCAAGGCAAAAAGCAATCCGATCCAGGCAGCTGCGCTTATGCATACAAGCAAGCATCCATGTTGGAACGCCTTGCCCGTGATTGTACGATAGTGCAAGACAAGGTGATTGCAAAAAGCGAAGTCTATGACAAGTGGTACAGCAAATATTCCCACCTCCCTTCATCTTCGCGCTAACAGGCACCATAGGTTCAACGAGTATATCTTGCTTCCTTCAGAAGGCATCTAATTACATCAATTTTTTCTCTCCACTAACCTGCATAGTCAACTGGACAGTGTTTCAGCAGCATAAGGTTGGATAGGATGGGATGGGATGGGATAGGATACAATGAGATTGAGATTGTTTCGGATGGGATAGGATACAGTGGGAGCGTGATTGTGAATAGATGTTGGAATGGGACGGGATGACTTAGAGAATAGTGATACCATGACTCAACCTATCTACTACCTGATGAGCAATTATCAAGAACATAGGATAGGATAGGATAGGATAGAAAAACCAACCCACCTTACAGACTCTTGCGGAAAGTGTGATAATGAAGGATTGATCCGATTGTCCTTGAAAATTCAGGCAAGGATTGATCAGATCGTCTGACATCCCCGATTTTCATTGTTTCTGTAGGTCTTTGCAGAGCACTCAACTTGGAGAGGCGAACTGAAAACGATTGCGATGCCCATCGTCGCTGCAAAGTATGCGGACGCACTCAATGGGCCTGATGATTACATTGGTGGTCAAATGGAACTACATGAAATTATCAAGGAAAATGTTAGAACATTGCTCAAGGATTCATCATTCCATATGTATGGACGTGACGATGAAGTAAGATTTCATTTTGATGCTAATTTACAAACTAATTTGTATCACTCTGCTAGGGCCGAATGAATAACATCGCGCATCCTGCAATTCCAAAAATAATTATTGACTTTTTCTATTCTGGGGAAAAGTGTCTCGCATCTTTATTTCCGGAAACATTTTCTCGCACAGTGCCCGTGAATGCAATTGGCTTAGTTATGACGGTGGTTCGTTCTAGTTCAAAACCTTGCAACATACCAGTTAACACATCAGGAACAATTCACTTTCCTATGTTGGGATAGGTAGTCTACATAGCTGGAGTACCCTGGTAGACAAGTCCCCTGTGTCATAGACTCCGTATCCCCCTGCACATGATTTGTAGCTCTCCGTAGC
>Ga0307513_10012041_pt1 | contig 10703 bp, 4 predicted proteins | sample 15_EM_MG_FD_202174 | JGI IMG/M metagenome (GOLD analysis project Ga0307513, IMG submission 202174) | Populus trichocarpa ectomycorrhiza microbial communities from riparian zone in the Pacific Northwest, United States - 15_EM | ecosystem: Host-associated > Plants > Roots > Unclassified | place...
TCTCCTATGAGATTGCCGAATCCCACATATTTCTTTCCTTATGTTGGCAACTCGAGAGGCTAGGAAATACTTTTCAAGAAAAATCTTCTTCATGCCATCCCAAGTTCCAATGGAACTTGGAAGAATAGAGAAAAACCATGCCTTTGCTGCCCCTTTTAAAGAGAAAGGGAAACCTTTCAACTTAACCTGTTCTTCATCAACTTCGTTCGATTTCATGCCAACACAAACCATATGGAACTCCTTGAGATAAGTATGAGGGTCTTCTCCGGCAAGTCCATTAAATATTGACAATAAGTGTATAAAAGCAAACTTGAGCTCGAAGTTCACATTATTGTCAATGTTTATGTACAATGATTGATTCTACATGTTAAGAGCAGCGAGCTCCTTGAGTGTCTGTTGTCGTGCAACAACCATGGTGTTGATGCGAGCTTCCTTTTGTAACTTGCGTAAAGTGTTCTATATTTTGGGATCTACCTGCACTTGTCTTTGGTTAGTAGAATGGGTTATGGGCATAAATCATCAAGAAAACTCAAAAGAAACCAATCACACAAAAGATATAAAGTAATGCAAATTAAATGAAAATCATACGCTAGAACACAAAAACTACTTAAAACCCCTAGAAAACAACGAAATTTAGCCTCGATAGGGTGGGGCTAGTGGCTAAAGGGGACTAGTCTTGTTCAAAACGTCATTTCCCTTCAGGAAACAAAAGGTCGAGACCTAATTCCACCAAAAAATCGATTTTGAATAGTAATTGTACAGTACCACTATAAGCAACACTGTTTCTATTTCTTTTTCTTTGTTTTCAACAAAATAAATAACAATCACTGCAAACAAAAATCATAGCACAATAATCAACTAAAATCACTTCTCCGACAACAGCGCCAAAATTTATAGCGATGTCGCAGTCACACAAATTAATCATCCTAGCTTAAATAAACAAGATAGAATAGAGCAAGCAAGGGGTCGATATCACGAGGAAGGTTTAGTTCAGATTTTTATGCTATACAATATGCAATTGAGGGGGGGTTGAGGTTATCTAGGCTATAACAGAATTAAACAATCAAGCTAAATTTAATAAATAAGAAAACTATCAAGAGAACAAACCTTGGTTCCAAGTAGACGTCCACTTACGGAAATCAGAACCGATCATTGAAATGAAACATCAATTTATATTTTGAATCTTTATCTTTTCTTAACATTGGTTAGTTAACAGATCCGTCGTATAACTAATCCTAACTATCAAACAATCACAGTGTCCGCACCAGTAATTTAATTCAATGACAGCCTTAAAAACTAGATAAATTGATTAATCTAGACAACATAATTGTCCGCAGTTCATGTTTGATTTGTTTGAATGTTCTCCTTAAGATTAATAACGTAGATTCACCACAATTATTAAACTCAATTGCTTCACAAGATTATATACCACAACTCTGGTTTTGATATCAAACTTAGCAATAGATTGTTCATAATAATAACTTAGAGTCTGCTCTAGCAATTAAAATAAATAATCATAAGACATAAGTATAGGAAAACAAACATATTCATCATATAAACTAAAAAGAAAAGGTAAAATAAATCTTACAGTTCTTGAAATCCGAAGGTTTCTATGTCCTTGCAACCAAGAAAAAGAGTTTAGCCTTGCATGTCTATTGAACAACTAATAAAAAAGAATGAAGAATGCATGATTTCGGGTTTGTGGAGGAAATGGTGCGTTTTTATTCTCTTTTCAAGCCGCCCTTCTTTCCTTTCTCTCTTTCTTTTTATATCCTAGAAAACTCTAATCCCTTTTCTACAAAATAATCCTTTTCTAAGTACACAATTTACATTTAAGTAGTTCAATAACTATTTTCCTAAAAAAAGAGAAATAGCCTTACATAAAATCCCCAAGTTTTGACTTTGGACTTAGAAGAGTTAAATTGCCTAAATTTAGACTTGGATGTCGGTTTGGATGCTTTATGAAGTAATTTGGACTTGTTTCTTCACAAAATTTGTTTGTTGGCAGAATTTATGTGTCATATTAGAAACATCATATCTCTCTTATATGAGCTCCTTTTCTGCTGAAATTTGGTATACTGATAATTTTTCGAGTTAGGAATCTAACAAAATTGAGTTGCATTAAACGGATTTCTCTAGCTCAAGATATTCAAGTCGGAATAGCCGAATGTCAACATTGATATAATGCAAGATTTGTCTTTGAAGGCTGCGATTCCATGCTCTCTTTTTTTCCTTGCCATGTATGTATAGAAAATTATGAATGTTGGCTTTCTAGTGCCACTGAAATACTTCTAGAGCTCAAGCTCTGTACAAAACATCGATTAGAGATCAAATCTGTTAATTATCTCCAATTTACTTCTTTTTGAATCTTACATTCAAAAGTGCCTTCAAAATATAAAATAAAGAATATCAAGACATTATATATATAAAACATAAGTAAAATATTAGGTAAATATAAGTACAATTATCAAATAATATAGTTTCATCAATAAAATTTCATTAATAAATCTAAAAATTTTGATAGTAATATTCTTTAATGGGACCGATTGATTGGAAAAGGTGAAGAAAGCAAATCCATCCCATTTCACTACAAACAACAGTTCTCATGGCTACATAAATCCGAATTAAAAAAAAATGCTAACCTGGGCTTTTAGCCTTTTGAAATAAGAAGTTTCGGTAATTTTAGTTTCAGAAACTATATATTTAATTCTTATATTTTTATATTAATTTATAACTTATTTTCCCCTTCATTTCATGCTATTTTTTAATTTTTTTTTGTTTTAAATATAGAGAAGATAAAAAAATATATATTTCATGGAAAGATCGAGGAGAAAAGAGGACATTTTTCGGAAACAAAAAAATACAATTAAACATGGTTAATACTGATCATTATATTATTTTATCATATTTCATACTACAGGGACTAGTTCATTTATTGTAATAAACTAAAGGTACTGATTAAATAATTAAGTCAGATAACAAATTAGAAAAAAGAAGAAGATAAACCTCTTCAAAACCTCTTCTAAGCTCTAACTAACCAATTCAATGGCTATTTCTTCTTCCCACTCTCTCCTCCCTCCTTTCCCTTCCATCATTTCACCCCATAAACGACACCATTTCCCAACTCTAAACACCTTACGTTGTGCACCAAGAAAGGACCTTTTTTATTCAAAACGACAATGTTCAATTATTGTCCATGCTAAAGCAAAAACAAAAGCGAAAGAGAAAGAGAAAAAGAAAGCAAAGGCACCGCCACTTCCTTCGCTCCATGCCTCAGCCACTGTAGAAACATTAGAAAAAGAGGAATTTGATGCTGTCAACATAGCAGAGGATGTAACCCAGGTTCTGTTTTTCAATCAAAATCACTAATTCTGCCACTGGGTTTTGCTCATTTATTTTTGCAAAGCTTGCTTGCTGACGGGTTTCTTGTCAAATGATTTTGATAAAGTTAAAATTTTGAAATCTTTAATTTTTGCAAGCAATTCATTATGTTTCAAAAACCTTCACTGATTTGAGCAGTTGTGACAAATTGATACAGTTGATAGGGAGAACACCAATGATATATCTTAACAAAGTCACACAAGGCTGCGTTGCGAATATTGCTGCTAAACTTGAATCCATGGAACCTTGTCGAAGTGTCAAGGATAGGTAATGTTCTCCTGCTTTATTACTTTGGTAGTTTCTTGACTATATGTAATGTGTGGATGGGAGTTTTTCATTTTCAATGATTCGTACCATAATGGGATTCACGACTTTTCAAGATGACCCTTCTATATCTTAGCTGGTCAAATTTTCATCTGAACTGCCGCGTGTGGATTCTTAATTAATTGAGAAGAAGATAGATATTTGTGCAAGTTTTCAATGTTTTTCTCGTTGAGGCGTTTAAGAGGTGTCGCATTTGACTAATGTAATCATTTATTTGTCAATTGCGGACTAACTCAATCATCTATTTGTCAATTGCGGACATTTCAGAATTGGTTATAGTATGGTGTCTGAAGCTGAAGAAAGTGGAGCAATTTCCCCTGGGAAGGTAAGTGGTGTACCGTTTGTTGTAGAGATATATTACCGTTTGGTGAATTCCCTTCTAGAGTGTTTGATTGTTGTTCATATCATATGTTTGTCATTTTTTCAGAGTATATTGGTTGAACCAACCAGTGGAAATACAGGACTTGGAATTGCTTTTGTTGCTGCAACTAAAGGGTACAAACTTATTATCACCATGCCTGCATCCATAGGTCTTGAAAGAAGGGTCCTCTTACGTGCATTTGGAGCAGAAATTGTCTTGACTGATCCAGAGAAAGGTTTGAAAGGAGCTGTTGATAAAGCTGAGGAGATTGTTCTCAGCACACCAAATGCATACATGTTTCAACAGTTTGAGAATGTGGCTAATACAAAGGTCATTAGTGCCTCATATAATGCTACTTAAAAGTTCTCTCTATTGCATCTCAGTCTTCTCCTTCAGATAGATATATGAAAAAAGTTTTCTTGCTTGAATTGCAGATCCACTTTGAAACAACAGGACCTGAAATATGGGAAGATACTCTGGGCAGTGTTGACATGCTTGTTGCTGGAATGGGGACTGGGGGTACTGTAACTGGCACTGGACGTTTCTTGAAAATGATGAACAAAGAAATTAAGGTTTTTGTCACTTCTTATTGTTTCAGTCCTTTTGATAACTTGTGCATAGCACATCGAGTTTACATTTAGGCAACTATAGTACTGAAACAACTTACCAGTAATAATTAAATTCTAGGAAATGTGTTTTGGTAACATGTCGTTATCTATTTCTTGGTGCTCCTGCATGCTTGTGGGTGTTTCCCATTCCATTCACGTGGATTATTTTTGTTGCTACTTATTGTGACATTCTCATGCTTTACAAAATAAGAACAAGGAGAGAAAAATGAACTAAAAATGAGGAAGGAAATCTTAAAAATAGAAGATGCATGTAGATGTTTTAACATGAACCAGACTAAATCATAATCTCTGATTTATCAAAAGCAAGCTTGTTGGAATAGTTCACTCAATAGAAGTGTTCAACAGTTCAGACACCTCATATGGTGAGAATGGTTGATGGGCCCTAATGTCACATAGATTTGATATGAATATTATGATTAAAGAAATCAAAATGATAACCTTCACAATGTTTTAGATTCCTGTATTATACCTCAATTGAATTAAACAGTTGTTGAACCTAGCTGAGCAGTCTTTTGGATTCTTTGGTTGAAGAAATTGTAAACATAGACTCGTACTTGTGAAGAGTAATTCTAAGAAGCTTGTAAACGTAGACAAAATGAGATTGTTCAATGAATCAGGCTTCATAATTCAAACAGTAGCATACACAACTAAAGTGTGCTAATTTTTTAAAAGTCAAATCCTACTCGTAATACCTGGGATACACGGAATGGATATTGACATTTATAGACAAGTAATGGAGGCGTGTCTATGTTTGAGATGCCTTGGATAAACCAATTATGCGTCCAAAGAATCATATGTTTGACATGTCCAGATATCAATTAGCGTACCTATATGTCATAAAAATCAACTAGAGAGAAGACTCCTATGGACCAAGAAGATGCATAATTTTTGGCACCTGAACTTATGTGGTCATTTTAAAGTCCCTGAAAATTATTGCCAAGTCACCATTTTGGGACATACTCATTCCTTGATGAGTTTGCTTGTTGCTCTCGGAAAGGGTTCTCTTACAGGAGTTTGAGTGTGATCGTGTTCAGAGTGATTCCTGCTTATATCTGAGCATTTTAGGATTCATGTTTAATCTTTTCATTCCAGCTGGCCTTTCAGCTCTATTACAGTACTGAATGCTGCCATAATTCTACTTGGACAGGGGCATTGACTTGGATAAGTGTTTTAACTTATGGAAAAATAGCATTAGGTTAAATATGTTTTGGATGATAGTTATACATGCTACATTTTAGACGGATATCAATTTGTGTTTTATTTAAATATTTGTTTTTTCCAAGCTTTTCACACCTAACTTTTATTCATAATCTTACTGGATGCTCTGTTGGACTGTATAAGAGGACTTCACATAATGTTGCCTGAATGATGATTTCAGCACTGTTTCAGTGCCTATTTAAACACCGCATGATACTGTAACTCTTTCTCAAAGGCTAGGCATGAACCTAGATTATCATTTAGCTTCTGACAAAGATGCTTTATAGATCATCTAAATGTGGGTTATTTTTGTTTATATTTAAAGAAAGATACCACTACTTAGTTTGGTATGGTTTTTAGTATATAGATGTGGTTAGTTGACTTTTAAAGGGATTGGTGGCTTTTATTTTATTTTTTGTTCATTTCCAAATTCTCATGGTAAAAATGTAATGATTGTTTCAGTACCAATTTGAAAAAAAAAAAAACAAAAAAAAAGTATTTATGCAAAGAGATAATAAGCTATATCTTATTCTAAATGATTTCCTGGATCACAATGTTTAATCTAAATCTGTCAGGATGATATCACACCATCAATACCTTCTTAACAAGTTTTAGCTATTTCTGTAATTGTATGTTTATGAGTTTCAGTGTGTGATATGGCCTTTTAACTTGTTAACATCTAATGATCTTAGATTTCAAGTTTGATATTGCTGCCAAAATATAATCTTTTTCTATAGTCCAAACTAAGCTGGTGTTGCAATACTTACCCAATTAGTTACATCTAGCATGTCACTTTGAAGGGAAAATTGGAGTTTTTACTATACATGATTTATGATGAGTGGCAAATATTACTTTCTGCAGCATATTGCCTCTATATATGTTGTTCATCTTTCTGTATAACATGATGTTTAGTCTTCAAGTCTTGTTTGCTTAGGTAGTTGGAGTTGAACCTGCTGAAAGGAATATAATATCTGGGGAAAACTCAGGTAGAAATCATTTTATTTTCTATTATGTTCATAAATGTTCTCTCAAAAGTGTATGGCTTCACTATTAGTTGCCCATAAATTTTGATGCAGGTTATGTGCCAAACATCTTAGATGTTAAATTGCTTGACGAGGTTGTCAAGGTAAGAAGATGCCAGCCAGTTAATATTCTTATAATCAATGGTCCTTATTGTATTAGCAACCTGGAAAAGGTCTTATTTTTTTTCATTCTTTTATTAGTTAAAAGAATGAAAATCAATTGATAGAAATGTTATAAAATAGGGAGTTTTGTAGGATCAGAAGAACAAATTGCAAGGCGCAAACCAATATCATCTGCTGCTCATTGATGAAGGAATTCAAGAAATTCTTGCTTTTTTTTTAACATAATTTGATTGCACAAACATTTGTAGAAGTAAATACACAACTTCTGCTTTTCAAAAATACCAATCCTTGTTGAACCAAAAAAATTAAAAAAAGGCTAAAATTGAAATTGAATATTTTTTCACACTTCAATATTTTGAACTGTTTGATCCACAAGTCCCACTATTGTGTGTACAATATTGATGCTTATTTCCCTGTCCAAGAACAATTCCTTTTTCCTTATTCTCTATGTCTGCTAATTCATATGAGGTCGAAGAGGTTGATTTTCAGTTTATTTATCACAAAAATTGATCTGGATGAACTTTTTGATAAAATTTGTCCTCAAAACTGTAGGTCACAAATGGTGAAGCTGTTGAAATGGCAAGGAGATTGGCATTGGAGGAAGGTTTACTGGTAATATACAAAGAACTTTCAACAAAGTTTTGGTTGGAATTTCTCCATTTCATATCCTATTGTTTATCAGTTGCTTTGCTTTCAAGGTTTAGCTTAATTTTAATCCAGGCTGAGTAATGATCTAGGGTTGTTTTACAGATGACAGTTGTCTTAGCTAGGTGCTGACCTCAAAATGATACTTGTTCTTTAACTTCTTTTCTTTTTCTGGGTCAGAAAGAAAAAATAATGTTATATCAATCTCATGCTGGCTTTCTCAGTGTCTCAGGGTGATTCCAGAAGGCCAGAAGAACTTCTTTGCTAATTAATACATAATAAAATATATGAATACGTATATGGGCTGGCTATTTTTTATATCAAGCCTGTATCTCTATGTTTATGTAATGTGTTATTTATATAAGCTGGTTAGTTGAATTTATATTCCTTGCTTGTCTCCAGGTTGGTATTTCATCAGGAGCAGCTGCAGCTGCAGCAATCAGTTTAGGTAGAAGGCCTGAGAATGCTGGAAAACTTATTACAGTAAGTAAATTTTGTAATTTTGTTCAATTGTTCATATTTAGCACAAGCATTTGAGATTATGGAGGTTATGCATGGCTAGTTGCCAACCTATGGTTACTGGCAATTAACAAAATCAAAAGTGGAGAAATTATAATTTCCATATTGTCTACAAATGTTAATTCCAAGTCACCTGTTCCTCGATAAGATGGGAACTTGAAGACCTTTCAGGCCACTTTAAACTTAAAGATCCTTTTGTTGTGGTTTCCTCTCTTTACAATACTGCAATCGACTTTTCTTGAGAAGCATTTGCTACCCTTATCTTTGATTTGAGGGTGATATTATTTTTTTCCTTTCAAGGGAGATGTAGGCTTCAACTATACTTGGGAAGCATTTTTGTGTTTATAATTAGGATCTAGTTCAATCTGGATTCAACTAGAACCTACAAAAGAGGGCTTGGTGGATGGGGCACCCTAATGACCTATTCTAAAGCAATTGAGATTAAATCTGTTTTAATAAATTGGCAGTAAAACCAAGTGAAGGTGGCTAGGGGCCTAAACAAAATGTCCAAAGGTATAAAATTCGTTTCTCTTGACTTGAACCGATGCAAATTGCATCTTTATAGTGATGATGATTTTATGATTTCTTTGGGGTTTGTTCTGAAACATGATAAACTTTTAGATATCTACATTTTGAGATCAGCATAATATAATAGATATATTTCCTGATTTGAAAGAAACAACTGGGTGGAACCTGTATACACTCTTTCATGGACAATTAAGATATTTAACTAATATTTTTTGTGTAATATTTTTTTTTTTTTTGATGTGTAATAATATGAAGTCATTATTCTCAACCTGAAAAACTGTATCTAAACTTGCCCTTTAATGGTTCAATGTTTTAGGTTATATTTCCAAGCTTTGGTGAGAGGTACATCCCCACTGTTCTATTTCATTCTATATATGAAGAGGTTCGAAATATGGAACAAAGATAGTTGAACTATCCGGAAAATTAGTCTCTTCTGAAGAATTGGGTTGTTTTTTCCTCGTATCTTCAAGTGAGAAGTAACCATTACATTGATCGACAGGTCAGTAACTTAAATAGGTTTCCAGAGCAACTTCTTAAATTGAATGTTCCTGGATCACTTAACTTCCCCACATCTTTTCCTGCAGATGCCATGTTTTATATATATATATATATATATATATAGAATCTGGCTTTACTTTTATAGCAACGTGGGATACCAAATTTTGTCCTCGAGGAAGGTGTCCTTCAGAGCTCAGCAGCTGAGTGTGTTGGTCCAGTGTCCATGCCTTGTTATCTTGTCCCTGCATTTTACAGCTTATCATGTGCTATGTATCCTAGTTAAGCAGTCAATGTCAAATGGAGCTGCTGTAAACCTTTCACATTCACATCATATCATTTATGCCCCTGATCCTACTAACATTGTAGGAATTAGTTTCTTCGTATGCTCTTGGTTTTTGCTAGTTAGGTTCAGATTTCGGGGAATTCAAGCCACAATTTCTCAATGATTGATAGGCTGAGGCCAGTTTCACACTTTTGACTTCTGTGTGAATGAATTTTCATTGCTGTTCTTGGACTGGTTGGCCACTTGGCCTGCGCCAGGACTATGGGCTGGCTATTTTTGCTTCAATGTACCTGTTGGAAATTAACAGTGTCAAATAAAAATAAAGATGAGTGAGTTTGGAATTGGAAACTGTTTAGGCGGTGAGGTTATAATATCATATTAAAAAATTAAATAAATCTAATAGCTTAAGCTTAATTTAACTTGTCAGGTCAATTTCAAAATAAAATTTATATTATTTTTAAAAAAACCAAAAATAATACATCTAGTAGTTTAGATGATAATTTGTTTCTTTCTATTCAGTTTCCGTATGTTTAGGTACGTGTTGTTCATTCTGGCATGTGAACGGCATTTACTAGTGTTTAGTTCACAATAATCCGAATTAAATTCCACCTCCCTTTTCTATATTTGTGAATTTTCCGGCAATAAATGGCGTGAGGAGGATTTTCCCTTGATTTGGAAATTGTTTTATTATGTAGACATTGATGTTTAACGTCAGTGTCATGGTGATTGTGATCTCATATGCTTATGAGAGAGTTGGCTTTGATCTTTCTTTGTAGGGTGGCCCATGTTCTTAGCCTAATTTAAAGGCCATTAACAAAGATCACTAAATACAGTAGACTACTAGTAAGGCAATCCATTTCTTATTCCACATTACAGCATAGATTTGTTTTTTTTTAATTAATATAGATATTCGGGTTAGTTTGTATATATTTTAACTAATTTTATAGATTCTGAAGTTAATAATTATATAAATTTTTAATATTTTTTAAAATTTGTAAGACTCGAACTAATGATTTTTATAAGCTAAAACTTGTTGAAGTTATAGAGGGGGGGATCATGTTTGGTTGACAGGACAGAACTTAATTGCATTGAAGGCAGTAGTGGGATGCGATAGTAATTGGGCCATAAGCGTCACCTATTTGCATGCTATTGGCCTCCAATTTTTAGCATTGACTTCATTGCTAATATTAGCC
>Ga0307513_10012042_pt1 | contig 10702 bp, 13 predicted proteins | sample 15_EM_MG_FD_202174 | JGI IMG/M metagenome (GOLD analysis project Ga0307513, IMG submission 202174) | Populus trichocarpa ectomycorrhiza microbial communities from riparian zone in the Pacific Northwest, United States - 15_EM | ecosystem: Host-associated > Plants > Roots > Unclassified | place...
CAAAAAGGCAGTCGGTGATGTCCGAAGACCCCAACTTCAATCACAGCGCTCGCGGCAATACCCGTTTTATAGTGTGATAGGACCTGTCACGGGTCTAGCCGGTGTATGGGGCACTGACAGCGATAATGGTTATTCTGTCAACGTACTTACGCATGTCGAAAACAAATGCAAGCATCTATTTTTGGTAGCGCCAGGGCTCGGACAGAAGAGTTGACTTACATAAGTACGCCGAGAAACAATGTCAATTACCTACATACAAATATTATATAATGCATTCAAAACACATCAACGACCCCAGGTCCTATTCCCCTGTGGTCAGAGTTATCAAACAGGACGCCTTGCCTCGCCGTGCTTCTCGCTGTCAAAGAGAAAACGCAACGGTAATTGCCGGCCACATTGTCAATAACGGGCCAAAATGTGCCTGTGATGTTGTGCTGATTGTGACTCCGTTGACATTACCCCGCGCCGCTATCATCCAGCGATTGTTGGAGCCATGTTAGATTCTCCCTAATACCACAATGGGACGAGGTCAAACTTGACCGGACATGTGGGCAATGCTGTTCATTCTGACATCTTGCCTTGTTCCTATCCCGGGCGCTTTACCAGTGCCATTATATTGTTCCAACCTATCAGTGACTACCCCTCTAAACATACCATCCGAACATCGACATGGCAAATCCACGGCGAGGGGAAAAGTCAATATCGCAACTGTTATCACCAGTCAAAGACCTGGCCTCGAAAATCCGTAGATCACTATCTCCTCGATCACCAAAGCAACCAGCAAAGGGTACTCGACAATGGTCCCCCGTATCCACATTAACTGCAGTGAGCATGCAATCCAGGAATCTTGCTCCACAAGATAATGGCTATCTGGCAATCGGTGGGCACCTTGCCGTTGTGGTCGATCCCGAAACGACGGTTCAGCAGGCGAAAGCAGTGGGAAGTGTTGTCTACGAAGGGCTGAAGATAGTGGTACTGGGACTTTACAAGTGCTCTGATATGTTCCTACCTTTGAAGGCGGCTGCTGGAGGGATTCTGATATTTATTGAGCTTGTGGAGGTAAGTGGCTCGATGTAACAGTACAACAACACAAATTAATGAGTTATTCATCGTTTATTCTTGCGGATCAGACCGTGTTAGAGAATAAGAAGGAACTCGAAGACCTCAAAGCAAAGCTGGAAGCTATCCTATCGATCGTTGAGAAATATAAAGAACATGGCGGTTTAGGTGCGATAAATCACCGGATTGAAAATTTCTGCCAGTGCGTCGCTTCTTCATGTTTTTCTGTCATATTTCACATTCACCCATACGTTCCAGAGCCATTACCCTCCAATTTGAGATGGTCGAAAAGCTGCAGAAGCAATCGCGGTTGACCCGTTCTGCCTTGGCTAAGAAGGATGCCGATACAATACTGAAAGCCTTGCGGAACATTAACAGTCTGTGTGACGTCTTTCAGGTTAGTTTCTCAAATTATCGACAAAAGCTGCGTGCGGACTTGATCACTTTTTTAAAGGTCGATACCCAGCTGAATATCGAGGTAACAGTAGGCGAAATATTGGAGGTACTTTACTCTCGCTATCTCAAGTAACACGGATGTCGCTCATAGAACACATCTGTAGCACCTGGACTCTGGTGAGATGAACTGTCCGATCAGCTTTGGAGTTCGTGGGGCTCACAAGACCATGCATAGGTTTCATCGATAAACTCAATCACGAAATGACATCCTATAAAACTCGACAGTCGTCTTACGGCGATCCCACTGGCTGCATGCCAGAGACCCGCGTCAAGGTCCTCGAGGATTTGGAAGCTTGGGCCTTAAACGCCGATAACAGCAAAGTATACTGGATGATAGGAATGGCCGGAATTGGGAAATCGACCATCTCGCACACGCTCTGTGAGATCCTCGAGTCAAAAAACATGCTTGGCGGCAACTTTTTCTGTTCTCGAGCATCCGACAAAACCAGTAATGCACGCCTCATCATTCCTGTTATTACGCACGCGCTCGCCAGAGCTTCACCTTCAATCGCAATAGAGGTCTTCAAGGCCATCAAGAATGATCCCTATCTGGCAGAAGTATCCTATCATAACGTGGATGAGCAGTTCAAGCAACTCATTTACAATCCTCTTCGAACCACCGCCAGCGAGATGGCCATGACATACAAAGTCGTTATTATCGATGCCGTCGATGAATGTGTCAACCTTGAAGTTGTCTCCTCATTCATCAGACTCATTCTTAAATCGGCACCGGACATTCCTCTCAAAATATTCATTACCAGTCGGGACGAATATCAGATTCGCAAAGCCTTCAAGTCGAACGATAGTGTTCGAGATTATTTCTATCTCCACGATATCGAGAAGGATGTGGTCCAAAATGATATTCGCAAGTATCTCGAGACGTCCTTGGCCCGCATCAAGGATGATGACAGGGAGGAATGGCCCTCGCCAAATGAACTTTGCGGTCTTGTACAGCATTCTGGCACGCTTTTCATTTATGCAGCAACGGCCTTTCGTTATATTGCCAACGGTGGCGAACTCTACAAGTTGCGGCTTTCCGAAATGGCGACCCAAGGCCTAGAATCAGTCACCGAATTTAATACCGACATCGATTTTCTCTACATACGTATTTTGGAAAAGGCCTGCGAGGGGAAGCAGTCGCATGAAGTCGCTCCTATGAGGGACCTTGTGTCGGTCATCATATTCCTTCGAAATCCGTTGCCGATGGAAGCCATTGCATCTCTATCAGAAAGGAATGCGCACTTATATTTATTGCCGCTCACCTCTGTTATTCACATTCCTAAACAACCGGAGGCCGTAGTTGCTCCATTCCATGCCTCGTTCCGCGACTTCATAACCAATCCCGACCGTTGTTCTACCGACCGTTGCCCTTCATTCCATTCACTGGTTGCTTCGGAGAGTCATAGACTGTTAGCTCTCAAATGTTTGAAGCAGATGAACCAGTCACTAAAGTATAACATATCCGAAATCCCTAAAGAACTAACACTGTCGCGCAGAGAAAGAACCAACTCTCCCGAAAACGTTGGCAAAATCTCGGAAGCGCTCAAATACTCATGCCTCTATTGGGCCACTCATTTAGCAGAGGTCAGGGTATTTGACACCGTACTCATTGGCACTCTTCGCGCTTTTCTCCATGAACATCTTTTGCACTGGATGGAGTGTCTCAGCACGCTGGGGGAACTACAAACAGGACTGAAATCGCTTCGCAGCATGGTCACTGTTCTATCAGTAAGTTATATACCAGAACGAAAGAAAAAAATTGCGAGTTTAATGGTTTTCTGACTAACAGACCTTCAAATTCCATGACCTTCAGTTGCTTGTTGACGACGCCCGCCGATGTCTACAAATGAACTTTGAAGCTGTCCAGAAACACTCCATGGAGATTTACCAGTCGACACTGGTCTGGATTCCAAAGAAATCATTGATACGCGAAACCTATGTCGCAGACGTCTCCCGAGTGCCAAAAGTGGTTTTTGGGTTATCTGACTTGTGGGGCCCAACAGAGCTCGTTATGCGAAATGGGTCACGGGTGCAATCTGTTGCATTCTCGCAGGATGGCAGTCGAGTCATGTCTGGATCAGAGGACAACATGGTCCGAATTTGGAATGTGACAACAGGTGGGGTGAAGGCTGAGTTGAAGGGCCACACATCTTCGGTGGTGTCTGTTGCATTCTCGCAGGATGGCAGCCGAGTCGTCTCTGGTTCAGGGGACAGAATGGCCCGAATTTGGAATGTGACAACGGGTGGGGTGGAAGCTGAGCTGAAGGGCCACACAGCTTCGGTAATGTCTGTTGCATTCTCGCAGGATGGCAGGCGAGTCGTCTCTGGATCATGGGACAAAATGATCCACATATGGAATACGACAACGGGTGGGTTGGAGGCTGTGCTGCAGGGCCACACAGATGCGGTGACCTCTGCTGCATTCTCGCAGGATGGCAGCCGAATCGTCTCTGGATCATGGGACAAAACCGTCCGAATTTGGAATGCGACGACGGGCTGGGTGGAGGCTGAGCTGAAGGGCGCCACAGCTTCAGTGACCTCTGTTGCATTCTCACACGATGCCAGCCGAGTCGTCTTTGGATCCTGTGACAACACAGTCCGAATTTGGAATGCGACAACAGGTGGGGTGGCTGAGCTGAAGGGGCACACAGATTGGGTATCCTCTGTTGTATTCTCGCAGGACGGCAACCAAGTCATCTCTGGATCGAAAGACAAAACGGTCCGAATTTGGAATGCGATGACGGGCAGGATGGAAGCTGAGTTGAAGGGTCACACAGATGTGGTGTGCTCGGTTGCATTCTCACAGGATGGTAGCCAAATCGTCTCTGGATCAACCGATGAAACGGTCCGAATTTGGAATGCGACGATGGGCGGGGTGGATACTGAGCTGGAGGGCCACAAAGATGAGGTGACCTCTGTCGCATTTTCGCAGGATGGCAGCAGATTTGTCTCTGGAGCATGGGACAAAACGGTCCGAATTTGGAATGTGACAACGGGTGGGATGGAGGCTGAGCTGAAGGGCCATACAGCTTCGGTGATGTCTGTCGCATTCTCGCAGGATGGCAGCAAAGTTGTCTCTGGATCACGGGATAACACGGCGCTAATTTGGAATGCGACAATGGGTGGGGTGGAGGCCCAGCTGAAGGGCCACACAGACACGGTGACGTCTGTCGCATTCTCGCAGGACGGCAGCCAAGTCGTCTCCGGGTCATGGGACAAAACAATCCGAATTTGGAATGCGACGACAGGCAATGTGGAGGCTGAGCTGAAGGGCCTCACGAATGGTGTGACGTCTGTCGCATTCTCGCAGGACGGCAGCCAAATCGTCTCTGGATTATGGGACAAAACGGTCCGAATTTGGAATACAACAACAGGGAATTTACAATCAATGAATACTTCTGACATCATATTGCCCGACGGCGGTAGGGTGAAGAGAACTGGATTCCTTGGGGAATTCCACATTATCTATCAGCAACCTACCCTCAGTATAGCAGATGATGGTCAATGGATAGTGGGGATGCTCTGTGACTGCCAGATCCCCTCTCGTTATCGTAACTTTAGCTGTTCCTCAATTTGGGGCAGTCGAATATGTTTGGGGTACCCCTCAGGCCATGTCGTCGTTTTGGACATAACCGTGGCACCATAGGTAGCTTATGTACGTTCTCAGAGAATGCCTAGCGAATACAATTGTGTAGCTTCGCCACCGGACGGCGGAGACTCGGTCAAAAAATTACACCAAAAACCTGAAATCGATCGTGCGATCAGTCATCTCTTGATTAAACGGGTGGGGGATGGCTAATCTGCATAGCCAAAATGCCTATCGCGGATCGGGGAGCAGTCGCTTGCCATTCCATAGTGCAAAAATGGAAAGAGTGACCTGAAATGCGTCTTCGAAGGTTGTCGCAGACTCGGTGTTCAGCTACGCAAGATTGGCAGATGTCGATTGACGAAGCAAGCCTTATCCATAAGAGGCACCTTGTAGTATTCCGCGACTGTCACAGGTGTCTGGTATTGAAGCTCACAGACTCGGTCCCTCGAGAGCCCATGGGTCGCACAGTCCATCGCAGAAATATTGAGAGCGCGACCGATTCAGTAGGTCTCCAATCGTGCTTTCCGCCGCCAAATTTTGATTGATCAATTGCCCTAACAGATCCCATAGATCCATGTGCAGTTTTTTGTTCCACTGGCAAGGCTTCTCAACCGAAAAATTCATGATTTGCGCAGATGCTTCAATTAGAGGCTCAGAAGGCGATACAGTTATGTTTTTCCCGTTTTCCTGCACCGGATAAAGCATTCCAAGGTGGTTATGGACTAGTGCTTCTTCATATCGCAAGACAGCAACAGTAGTATGAGAGAACCCAAGAAGAAGGCCGAAAAAACAGCAAGTGATAACGCATCGAGGTTAACCAGGGTGGCACGTGGAGGCCAAGTGCCACCACAAAGTTTCAGAGTAATGTTACATTACAGAGCATATCACCAACGATCGTCCTGTGGTAATGGCCTTTAAGAGACAACTACCTCGTATAGAATCCACGAGGACGGGGGCTATGAAAAAAATCAAGTGGAATTTAACTACTTACAGCGGTCGCCCAAATCTTGCTGTAAATTCAAGCGAACCAACAGAATTCAATTTCTCGCGATCACAGGCTAGGGGGTTGGCAATTACATACCTACAAATCTAATGAGAGCTCTGTAATCTCTGAGAAAAGAATATGTTCGTCATATTTTTCGTCCATAGACAAGGAGGGAAAGCCAGGATTGCGTCTTTCCGTCGAGAGAGTGATGTTTCCGAAATTGCATTTCCACCCCTCGTTTAGCACCGACACGAACTGCGAGTATGGAGAATAATTCGAGCCAATGTTTTCTCTTAGATTGTAGGATCTAGATCTCGTCGACAGAGATGAGCAGGGGACAGACAGTCAGCCAATTAGAACAAACGCTGCTTCAAATTCCTTGAAAGACTCTCCGACCTTGACGCAAGGGCCCTTTTTAGCATTTTTGACGACACGTTCATAGAACCCCTTTCTCAATGACGGTCTTGCAAAGGAATCCTAAAAGACCTTCGCCATGTGCGCGTATAACATCTTATTCCGAGGCAAGTTCTTGACTCGAAGACACGCTGATGCGAAAAGAGAAGACAGGAATGACCTGATGTAGAGCCTACACACTATCAGGTCCGCGGTGCATGGGGGGCTAAGGTGAATCCAGACTGCACTGTCGGCAGGAGGGTACGTTAGAATAAATATGGTTGATCTTCCGTCCACTGTCCAGAATCGACGATATGCCCCCAAAACAGTTATTCCAACATGCTCGCGTGTACATCGGGGAAAGAGGATCCGCTCCGTGGCGATCCTGTCCATAGCGCGTGAAGTTCGTCAATGGGTTGAAGCAGAAATTTTTGTCCATCGCCGAGGTATTCGAAGCCCCAAGCGCGAACTACAGCTAGACCCAAATTCGATAAACAGTGAGGGATGAGTCGATTTATGACTGATTGATAGAATATTAATACAACGTACTTACCTTCCCCTGAGGTAGAAAAAATTTAGGAGGTGAGCATAGTAACAAAAAGGAGGGGAACATACGAGGCTGCTTCAGTGGAGGCGGAAAGGCTTTCTACAGCATTGTCCGTCATCGTGGTTAGGGTAAAGAATGGTGGTTTTCGGAGGTTGAACCTTTGGCTCAAGCCGACAAATCTCCGCCGGCGCATGCCCCTGCCAACCGCAATCTCGTTTGAATTTCGTCCCTTCGCACTTAACAGGGTAGATCAAGAAATACACCCATCCAAATGACGAACATCAATGGAAGTTTACGTCTTGGGCAGATATTGGCTCCTGGACGTGCTACAATGGCTTGGAATGCAAACACTTCAACGAGGGAGAGGATGGTGCGTATTATGGGAGGCGGCTTACGCTTCCCCAAACGAATGGAAGCGAATTTTGACGCAGTCAGAACCAAGAATTGGATGGCGAAGGCGGAGAGCAGGCGCATAATGGTTTTACGAGTGTGACTGTACATGCTTGAAATTCGATACGTCATTATGGCCAGGAGAAATATGGGACAGATAATGACAGGATCCAGGGTTTAGAGTATCTGGGTCTGCGACCTACCTTGCATGGTCCACAAAGTAATAGAGGGCACTCCTTGCAGGATTTTGAGTAGATGACCTATTGAAATAAGAACGATTAGTGATTATTTTGAGACAAGGATTGGAGATTCCCACATCTGGAAAGACGTCGAAATGAATCTACATCGTCGTCAAGGTAGGGACTTACTTTAAGAGACGAAAAGGAATTACGCGTCCGTCAGAAATATTCCTGGCAACCTCCTTCCCTCGTTCGATTCAGACGTTTGCGGGTTCCTTGTTCACGGGTTCCATGTTCGATGTTTTTAGGTTCCGTGTTGATGGGTCCCCCGTTCCATGTTTGGGGGGACATTGTTTGAGGTCTGCGGAGTCCTCGTTCGCGGTTTCGTGGATCGTGGTGTGCGACGTTGGCTTGAATCCTTTCGTTGACTCGGACGAAAACCTCATTCGAATTTCAAAGTTTGTTTTTTCACTTGCCCAATGCGGGTGATGGTCGCACTAGCATCATAAAATAGCATAAAATCTGCAAAACGAAAGGTAAGCAGTGTGTGTGATGAAGAAAGCCTGAATTTTTTAGCAACAGAAAGACAAACTTTTAGAGATAGTGATTTGCCAACTTGAAAGGATGGTGCGTCGGAGTTTGAACCGGTTCACAGGACTTTTCCACTTACCTGTTCGCCGCTCGCGATGGAAATGCGGCAATGCTGTTCATTTTGGCATCTCGCCTCGTTCGTATCCTGTGCATCGTATCTTGTGCGATTTTCCACCGCCATATTGTACTGTTCCAACCTATCAGTAACCATCCCTCTATCCCAACATCGACATGGCAGATCCACCGCCAGGGGAAAAGTCACCAATGTCGCGACTGTTAACACCAGTCAAGGGCCTGGCCCCGAAGATCCGCAGGTCACCATCTCCTCGACCACCAGAGCAACCAGCGACGGGTACTCAGCAATTCCCTCCCGTATCCACAATAACTGCGATGAGCCTGCAATCCGGGAATCTTGCTCCACAAGATAACAGTTATCTGGCGATCGGTGGGCCCACTGGGAAGGGGGTCGATCCCAAAATGAGGGTTCACCAGGCGGAAGGGGTGGGAAGTGTTGTCTACGAAGGACTGAAGATAGTGGTGAAGGGACTTTACGATTGCTCCGATATGTTCCTACCTTTGAAGACGGCTGCTGGAGGGATTCTGACATTTATTGGGCTTGTCGAGGTAAGTGGCTCGATGTACACACAAATTAATGACTTATTCATCGTTTGTTCTTGTGGATCAGACCGTGTTAGAGAATAAGAAGGAACTCGAAGACCTCAAAGCAAAGCTGGAAGCTATCCTCTCGATCGTTGAGAAGTATAAAAAACACGGTGGCTTAGGCGTGATAAATCACCGGATTGAAAATTTCTGCCAGTGCGTCGCTTCTCCATGTTTTTTCGGTCATATTTAACATTCGCCCATGCTTTCCAGGGCCATCACCCTCCAACTTGAGACGGTCAACAAGCTGCAGAAGCAATCACGGTCGACCCGTGCTGCCTTGGCTAAGAAGGATGCCGATACAATACTGAAGGCCTTGTGGAACATTAACAGTCTGTGTGACGCCTTCCAGGTTAGTTTCTCAAGGTATCGACGTGTACACATTAATCACTTCTTAAAGATCGATACCCAGCTGAATATCGAGGTAATGGTAGCCAAAATCTTAGAGGTACTTTATTCTCGCTATCCCAAAAAACCATAGATGACGCTCAGAAAACACACCTGTAGCACCTGGACTCTGGTGAGATGAACTGTTTGATCAGTGTTGGACTTCGTGGAGCTCACAACACCATAGGATTTATCGACAAACACAACCACGAAATGACATCCTATAAGACTCGCACTGTAGGACTCATCAGTATTGTAACGCGTTCGCAGAACCTGCTCGATGCTTTTGCAGTCGGGTCGGATGGCCGGGTGTATACAGCAGCCTGGAAACCGGGCGACAGTGCTTTTCGTGGTTGGTGGAAGATAGGCAGAACAGATCTGGAAGTACCCCTTTGTTCCACCGTCACAGCCGTGTCACGATCTGCAAACAAGCTCGATGTATTCGTCACGGGAATCGATGGGCGGGTGTATACAGCTGCTTGGGAGCCTAGCAACGGACGCAAGGAGCGGCGCGGCTGGCGTGGCTGGTGGCCTGTTGCGAATATCAAGACACAACCGGGTTCACCAGTCAGCGCAGTTTCTCGCTCAGCAAACAAATTGGACGTATTCGTCGCTGGCGCTGACGGCAAAGTCTGGACAGCTGCTTGGGAGCCAAGCGATGACGATAACGGATTCAGAGGGTGGTGGAAGGTTGGTGACTTGAACGTGCCTCCTGCTGCTCCTATATCCGTGGTGTCGCGATCACAGGACAAATTGGATGTCTTTGCTACAGGCATCGATGGGAAGGTATGTACCGCCACATGGGAGCCCAGCGATGGGCGTGCAGGTTTCCGAGGGTGGAGGCATGTTGCAGGTGGATTGGCGGCGCCAGGCGCACCAGTTGGCGTCGTATCACGCTCAGCTAACAAGCTAGATGTATTCATCACTGGTCTCAACAATCGTGTATGGACGGCCGCATGGCAGCCTAGCGATGGTGGCAATGGCTTCCGGGGGTGGTGGCAAGTTGGAAATTTAGCAGTTCCTCCTCGCACTTGGATTTCTGCGGTGTCACGCTCTACTGACAAGATGGATATTTTCGCAACCGGCTCTGATGGTCGGGTCTATACAGCAGCGTGGGAGCCTGGAGACATTCGGTTTCGTGGGTGGTCGTGGGTGGCTTCGGGCCAAAGTAGCCCTGGGGCACCTGTAGGGGCGGTATCGCGCTCAACCGATAAACTTGACGTGATACTCACTGGGTTAGATGGCAGGGTTTGGACGGCGGCTTGGGAGCCTTCTGATGGGAGTTGGAGTTTTCGAGGATGGTGGAGCGTAGGAAATCTCGTGACAGTGTAGCGAGCATGACTTTTCTTATCTTATCCGTACTTTCATCTTATCAGTTACTTCTATGTTCTATGGCTTAAGTAGTTTGTGTCGTCTCGTCTCGTCTCGGTAATATCTTGGTTCCTTCCTAGTAATTTTGTAGTATG
>Ga0307513_10012044_pt1 | contig 10699 bp, 14 predicted proteins | sample 15_EM_MG_FD_202174 | JGI IMG/M metagenome (GOLD analysis project Ga0307513, IMG submission 202174) | Populus trichocarpa ectomycorrhiza microbial communities from riparian zone in the Pacific Northwest, United States - 15_EM | ecosystem: Host-associated > Plants > Roots > Unclassified | place...
TCTACGCGATCCACCCATTCTCGCCTGCCCAGATTCAAATAAAACATTAGATTGTTATGTAATTACATTGTATCTACTGAAATACCTTTTTTTTCCATTGAAAATCGAGCCCAGCAAGCATTCGAGCACGAGCAGGTGCCAACTTGATGACGTGATCTATTAATAGATCGCGTCATCCAACCCACCCCGATGCAATCCATCCCGTCCCGCCCCCGATGAGGTGCACAAATGGGTGTAATAATTCTAATTAAATGCTATCTACCCAAATATATTTTTTCCCCACCCCAAACCACCCCTAGCCCGCCCAACAGCGCCCTGTGGTCGCTGTTTCCTGCATTGTTGATGGTTGTTTACTGGCGCCCCCAACCCAACCAACATTCCCGCCCCTCGAGCAGCCCAAATGTGGCAGGGCGGGTACATGCCATTTTGAGAACAAGCTGTGCAGTAGGATATCTAATGTGATATATCAGAAATGGTGTCTAATTAGATTGATTATTGTATCAACAGCTGTATTCTAATTACATAGGTGTGATATATCATATTGCCAGATAGGCCTGGCAGTGACTCTCATGTCACTCACTTTGGACTTCTTCACATGTGAAATAGGGCCATCTATCTGTAAGGATCTCAACGAGCTCATCCGAGCATAAAGCAACCTCATCGTCCTGATCAATAGGCATGCTGTATGCGAGGTTTTTGGTATGACCAAAATGGTAGGCTTGACCCAACAACCAGGTTCTGAAATATAAGGTTTGCAACTGTACAAGCGTCGCACAATTCTGCCTGACCACTTAGGAATTTTTTACATTTTTTACATACCTGATATCTGGATCGGTAAAAAATCAGTAAATTACACTTTGTAAAAAAACCCTGAGTTTTACACGCAACCCTATAGAACAAGGCAGCAACTGCCAACGTCCCACGTGCTCACTTCATCAGGTGATCTGCCAAACCCAGTGGCATCAGACACAACCCGCTCCATCAGCAAAATAACATGTCGCTGGACTGGCTGGAGCCAGTAAGTCCAGTCGTTCCAGCTCGCCAGCGCATGAGCTGGACCTACCCTGACATGCCCGAATCCAGCACGTGTGCTGGCACAGAAAATCACTGGTACCAGTTGCTTGCACTAGACCTAGTACACAGCCCTGGTCCGAGTTGTTGCGGCCCCTTTCCTTTCGCTCGTTTTCACACATATTACATGCAAATAATCATAATTATTCAGCTGTACACTATTATTCTCGGGGTATTCAAGTGTGCGTCGTGTACGACACCATAAGACTCGATATATCTGAACTAAACAATATCTAATTCTCTTCTTATTAGCCAAAAATGCGCCCTAGTATGCCCATGGTAGTAATAGACTCACCAAATTTCAATCAAAGAACGAGGGTCAAATGCGCCACCACTCTGGTCTTCTTCACGGTCCATATCGCTGTCATCACCAGACCAATCCATCTTCTCTATGGCAGCCTGGAGAATGCAAGGGTAATCCAGCCCGGGAATCCCGTACCGGTACCCGGTTAGTTAGTCCAGCCACAAGCTGCAAAAAAAAAAAAAAACACCTCTGGAACAGGGCCTCAGAACACAAAATTGAGTACATTAGACATATTATTAGCATCTATAGATGTTATGGAGAGTGGTACAATTGCAGGAAAGCCTGTAGAACCAGAAAGCGAGTGAAAAAAACATATCCCTGAATGTCCTTCCATATTTGGACTTTTTTTTTTTTTTGGTTTTCCTTGCATCATCAGTCAATACAAGCTACCCAACACACTCGTATTCTCTTTACCAGCAAACTATTTGATTAAAATCATGAGCATGGTTCAAGACTCTATAGTACATGTCACAAATTCCAGGTATAACAGCAAACATTGACAATGTGATCAAAGATGGCACTACCCATCCTTGATGCAGAGGGATATGCCATCTGTCCAGATTGTGATAGCCGTATCAATTGTGGTACAATCGGCATTGCGAATCTTGAGAAGCGCCATTGTGGAAAGAAAATCTGTAAAGCAATGCAACAGAAACGAGATAAGGAGGCGAAAAAGAAGAAGGACGGGAACATACTCAGCTTCTTGAAACCAAAAGCCACCAGTGTGCCATCGACAGTTGTCAGTCAATAGCCCAGCACCGGTTCACAGTTACAAGCTCACTACACATTCAGTGAATGATGCAATCCCCACTGCTTCTGTGCAAGGCGAAACTGTTTCCACAACGTCCAAGTCAGTTTCAGGACCTATTTCCGACAGCTTTATCAAAACGTTACGAAATTTGGTCAAAGACTTACCATCAAGTGTTCCCGAAGCAACAGAATTTGATAGGCTGGCGGCATTAGGACAAAACCTGAAGGATTTTGATGATGCTGCACTGGATGCTGATGAATTATGGGAAAAAATGCTAAACAGTGTCCTAAAGTCAACGTTGGGCTGGGGGACAGAAGGAAACATGGATGAGATCATCCGCCGTGGGAGGTGGGGGCTGGATGGCTTGGTCAATTTTGCGACGTACTTTGTGGAGCAATGGGGTGTGAGTGAAGGGTTATTTGAAGGAAAATTGACATACCTAGCAATGGCTCTCAAGAAAAGGTAAGTTGAAATCGAATATCATCAAAGGAATTACTCACAAGTATGCAGGGTACTAGCCAACCACACCCATAGTACACCACCTGCAGCTCCAGCAATGCCTAGTCCACCTTCAGCAGTTGTCAGACAAGAATCTTCCATATTGGACATCGTCGACTCCGATAACCTTCCAGCTAGTCTCAACTTGAAGCAGCCAGGTGAAGCCGCGATCATTGACATTGACGCCTTCGAGTACGAGGACATTCTGAAATGACCAGAAATGTCAGCGGTGGCATGTGAGGGGTATGCAATAAATTTCCCAGATGGTAAATCGCCACATACCACATATCCCTTCGCTCTTCATGACACCATCATTCTTCCATGGGACTATGCCCTCAAAAATGGTGTGATGAAGTTATTCACACGCAGCTGCCATGGGTTGTCTGGGGGGTCAGGTGTAGCCTGTCAACCATGTCGACATCTCGCCAAGAATGAAACATTAGAAAGTATACTCACGTGGATGGAGGACGGTGCTCATGAAAATGCTGGGTTTGCGTACCATGGGTTTAGTGGCCTCCAGGAAATCCTTCATCGTAAAAACCAGCTAATCAAGTTCTATCGACTACGTGGGTTAAACCAGGCCAAGAAACTCCTCATAAAAGCGGCGCGCTCTCAGACCAGAAGTGACTCTTGATGGCTATTGCGAGTGGGAGGGCCAGCCGGGTGGATCGCCTGATCAACATCAGTCTCCATCAGAAAAGGGGGGCCCGTGGGTTGTTGGCTTCGTATATGGCAGCAGCAGAAGGGTACTATAACCCGAAGAGTTTTACAGAGGAGGAGGATATGAAGGCATTGCTCCTCTGGAAATTGGGCGGGAATAGAGTGGCAGAGATTAATCATCGAGCAAACCATGCGCCAAGTGTTTCGTACCTCAGGACCCGCTCAACTGTTCCACCAATTGTCCCTTCTCATGAGCAGCCCACAGTAAACCAGGTCACAGCAAATGTCGAGGCAACGTTCGACGGGATATTGGATGTGATTCACAGCGAAATTTCTCACAAAATCATCCACACAGTCTTGATGTTCAATGAAATCACCACAGAGAAAAGAATCCACTGGGATCCAAAGATGAACTACTTCCTAGGATTATGCAGGGAACATGCCCATAATGCTGCAACAGAGTTCATCAATGAGGGTGACCTGGAGGAGTTGTTTCAAGCACTAGATGACAGATGGGTTCATCATGCAGGAGAAGTGAGAGAGTTTCTGTTTGCTTCCGCAGATGCAATTGATCATTGATGTGATCTATTTTTAGGCAACTGTTGGCGCATTGGGAATCTTGTGCAAAGATAATCAAATATACCCCAGGCGACCTGTCCTTATATCAGGAGACTACAAGCGGGAGTCAGGAGAAGAGCATGTGGAAGTCATCCAAATTGTTCTCAAGGGCGTCAATGTGCTGCAGGACAAAATGAAACTTTGTATAGCTTGCATTGCGTCTGATGGTGAAACTCGACGGGGATCGGCCTTTATCCTTCTTACATTCAAATCTTTACTATTGCCAAATTCACCAATTTACTCAATTCTCAAGCCGCTCAAATTTCTAAATCTCCATGTCGGTGATGATGACCTCACATGTGATAAAGACTGGAAGCACGTCTTTAAATGGTGGAGGAATCTTCTCCTTTGACAATGTGGTGTTGTAGTCAATGGCTTTCGGATTACACCTGATATCATCAAGGATCAGTTCAGATCTGCTGGACTCTCAGTTGAGCATATTCGGTCTTTATTCAACCCAGACGATCAGCAAGATGTCAAGCTGGCCTTTGACATGCTCAAGAATATTTGGTCGTTTTCCCGTTCTTCAACAAATTCATGCCGAGGTTTTCTGGAAGCCTGAGAGGCTCTATGGATTCTCAGGAAGCTTTTATACCATATGGTTTTTCCGTATCTTTGTGTTGACCTCTCTTTCTCTGAGCAGATCGAGCATCTCAGCGCTGCAGCACATCTTGCTATCATACTGTATAGATTGGCTGGAAAGGATTTTATCCCAACCAGCCTCTATATTGACCTTATGATCATGATCAAGAACGTTCTCTTCTGCGTGGCCAAAGCGAAAATTGACAATCCAGAAGGAGAATTCTGGATCATTCTCTTAGGAACCAACTGGCTCGAAGAACTCTTCAGTATTCTCAGGACAATGGTTGGAAACGACGCCAATTTGGACAATTTACAGCTCGTTTCTCGCCTTTCTGGTACCACAGAAGTTGCGAACATCCTGGCCAAATATCCCCAGTGGGGCCGCTCACCTCGGCGACTCAAGTTACCTGCCATGTCGCGTGAATCGAAAGAAATCCCGGACAGTGCAGACCACATCAAACCAGGATCTTGGTGGGGAAATGTCAAGCTCAAGGATGTTTCCTTACAAATCGCAGTTGGCGCATCATCAAGAAAGAATTAGAAGGTCTCAAACATGTCCTCCATGAACTTGATAACTCAGAAGGTATCGATATCCTCTCTCCATTCGGCACCCTCCTCTTCGACGTTCCTCTCGTGGATGATGATGTAGACGAGAGTCTTGAAGCGCCGAGTTCCACTGGTGACTCTGGTGATGAAGCCGCTGAATCTAGAGCTCATGAAATAGATATGCGCATCGACGTTGAGGATGAAATTGGAGCTGAACTTGCCTCCTCGAATACCAAAACCACGGCCAATCGATGGATATTCAATTCTAAAGTACTCGTCAAGGGTGTCGAAAAGTCCAAGGCATGCGCACTCAAAGAATTTAGCAAGTATCGGCAGCATGCCAGCTCGACAGATCGTTTAAAACGTGTTCAGGCCATTCCAAGATTTGTTGACACCGAAAAAATGCTCGATTCTAGTCCAAATCACTCACCGGACCATCACGTTGATGATATGGAGAAGATTCTTGTATCAGACCCAATCTCTACACTCATTCGTGTTGAGAACCAATTTTGGCTTTGTCTTGGAGAAGTAAATGGGCTTCAAATTGATGGTCACTCAGTCGACAAGGTAAGCTTTGAAATGCTCCCAGAAGAGACTGTTACGTTTCATATCAAATGTTGGGTTTACGACCTGCAACATTGGCCGACGACCCTGACGGACGACATGACTGGAGAACGTACATGATGCCCGAACAGTCGTTTACAGTACCTGGACATCTTATCCAGTCTGTCAACCCAACCACCTCAAAAACCCACCTCAGCATTCCGTTTTATCTGTTACAGAGTACCGTTTTAGTGGCGTTAACGGCCAGTCTCTTCCAAAGTCTTACCGTGTCAAATCTCAAAACTGTACCCAAACTCGCACTGACCACGGAATATCCCTATCGCCAGGGTTCTGGTGAGTAATTAAGCGCAACAAAAATTTACATAACTAAAGTTATATTTGCCTCCAATTTATAGGAGAAGCCTGCTTCGTTAAAGCAACCATGACTTGGGGGATATCAGATCAATGACAACCTTGGACTGCCCACGGTGCTCGCCAACAATCACGCTTGACCTCTCTCAAGGCCAACGCGTTCTCGAGCATATTGGGTCACACATCCTATACGACTCCGCCATCATTCAATCAATTGAGCCACTGTGCAGCCTGTGCCTCCGCCCATCCCAACTGTGCCAGTTCTATTTGGCGAAAGGAAAGGGTGCAAATGGAAACCTAAAGATTGATCAGAAGACGTCAAAAGGGTGTCTCGTGAAAATGAACTACTCTTACGGTATAGCGGCAGAGTCAACTGCCTCCTCGCCTTGCTCTAATGTGCCGATTCACTGTCTGATTTGCCCAAAAACTGACCCCGCCATCTGGAAGTACTTTATGAGGGTCCATTTTGAAGAAAAACACAGAACTTTTGATCTTACCAGGTACGAGCGCCTCTGGAAGCTCTCCAACTTCGAGAGATCCGAGATGAAGAAGATCTGGGTAAGACGAGGGAAAGTGATGACGAAACGCACCAAAAAATCGAAAATTCCGCCACTGATCATATCAGAGAGCCACCGCGCACAGATTCCTGGAATGTACATTGCTTTTTTGTCCTTCTTGATGCATGAAAAGGGATCATCTTCGTGTTTCTTTCCTTAGTGATGCTCGTGAACCACATCTGAGTAGGGCCCATTCCCCAGAAGAAGAAGAGGATGAAGGTACTGAGACCGAGGGGATTGACGTCGACGATGCAGAAGGGGGTGACTTCAACGAGGATGCTGAAGAAGAGTACATTGGGGGGTTTTGGGGGGGAATTAATGACCTAGACAGCGTTGCGAGTGTGGGAAGGGAAGCGACTGGCGAAGACCACGAGATGTGGGCCGATTTGGCCTCTGTGCAGAATTCCACGGAATGCGAGGCAGAAGCTGTTCCAATCATACAAGATTCCGAACCGTCAATCAATGACAGCGTGAGTCCTCTCACTAGCTTTGGAAGTAAACATCATGATATACTTACTATGTTCAACAGAACAATAAAACACCTGAAAGCGGCGGTGGAAATGAAGCCAGCATCAACAATGCAAGTGAAGGAGTTGAGGTGGATCACATGCAAGTGGCAGCAGCTACGGACGAAATCCCCGAGGAATCGGGGCGGTCGAAGAGAAAAAGGGTTCCGCACAGACTCGCAGATGCACTGAACGGATGTCTATGTGGTGTAATCCTTGACAGTTCATCTAATGACGTACTCGAGTGCAAACAAGCAGGTTGTGAGACTCAGTGGGTAAGTACATCATATTATGAGCACTGATTCAAATTCTGACTCACTTTATATGCCTAGTATCACCTTCAATGCGTAGAACTCGAGCGAGAGCCACGAAATTGGGTTTGCGTCGCCTGTGAGGCATCCAGTCGAGAATGTGGCGGGAAGCGCCACCACCGATGAGGTCATATTACCATATTTAGAACCGTTCCTGATTAGGTAAGTTAGTTAGTCCAGCAGAATCGGCCTTAAAAAAAAATCGACCCCAGGTCTTTTTTTTCGATGCCGGAGTACCCTTGGGAGAATGGCGGTCCACTTGCTCCTGTCGAGACGGCGAGCAGACGCTGCCCACACATGGGTTTTCCCACCCCACACTGCATCTGTGAACCCTGCATAGCGATTCGTTTTGTGTTTCTTTCCAGTAGCAGCATCATCATCGAGGTCAGCATCAGTACTGTCGAGCCTAACATGGCCGGCTTTGATCAACTCAAGACCACGTTCGAGCTACCAGCAAGGAATATCAGTAAGAATTAATGAGAACCAAAATCTAAACCACAAACGACGGCGGTTGCGATTGCGAGAGCTCCCACAGGATTTCCGTACTGCTTCACATTGAGCATCGTCTTCTTAAGGTGGACCGCAAGGCATGTAGAAACAAGGGGGCTTAAAAATGCCCCCTTGTTTCCCTGGTCAAATATGTACCATGAGGAGGAATCGAATAAATGAGGACCAAAGAAAACACACCTTATCGTCATCAGGGTCCTGGTAAATGAAGCGGTAGTTCTCGAGGTAATACTCAGTGGCCTGTGGTGCATCTTCTTGATCCACCTCTTCTTCATTGAATGCATGGAGGATGAGACGAAGTCCCTCTTTACCCATGGCGCTCTGCCAGTCAGTGAGGGCATCAGCGGCCTATATTCCCAGTATCAATGAGACAAAAGAGAATATGATGGAATGTAACTTACCACATGAATAATGGCATCACGACTGCCACCATCCACCTCGTTGGCGATGGAAGGAAAGATGGCTTTCCATACCTCTGTGACGGTATCGTCCATGACTGCATTTGTTTCGAATGGGTCTTCAAGTGTCGCAGCCCAATGTATAAGGGTCGGTTTGAAGGATTTCCTCCAGTCGCGGGTGTAGGTGGTGCTTGCGGCTCCACGAGGAAAGGGAAGGGAGGAGAAGGTGTACCTGACCTTTTTGACACAACGTGCACTGGAGGATGTGTCTTAGTGTCTAAGACAACTGGCTCGACAACCTTGATAGTAGTCACCTATTAAATAAGGTAATAAGGGGCCTGACAGCCTTGCCATGAGATAGATAACGCTCACCCGGTTTCCTTGAACACTAACAGTCGACCTTTTCATATTGCGAGCAGCTTTGACCGATTCGACAGGTTCATCTTCATCGAATTCTCCTCCAGCATACTCCAGTGGATCGTCTTGTTCTTCGACAGCCTCTCGGGATAATGCATTCTGAGCTGAAATTGGCGAGTATCAATCCCTGTACTAGATAGTAGTGAAGCATTGCAATAACGAACCTGAAATAGTTTCCAGCTGCTGCTTCGCGAGTTTATTTGCCCACCCAGAGAGAAGGCCACCTTTAGCCTGAGTCTTCTTGGCGCGTTTCTCGACGACTGTGCCTCTGGAACACGGGGAAAATGGTGCAGTGAGTGTTTGGGACTTGAGAGACTGCTGAAACTTACACAGGTTTATTATCTGGCTCCTTTCGCTTCTGCACTGTCGTTTGTTTCATTTTGGCAAAATTGGCGGTGTTTCCTGCAACAGCTGAGGTGTTGCGTACATTGTCAATTGCCTTGCGGAAGTCGCCTCGCTTGGGTTTGTCTGCCTTCTTTTGCTTTGAGGCTGCTAACCACGTTTCCAAATTGATTCTCTGTCGAGAGGCACCATGGTCACATGATGTGTGACCACTCGTACAACAACATGAGCATCGTGCAACTTGAGCTTCTTCTCCTCAAGCTATCTTCTACGTCGTTGTCTCGAGTATCACAAAAGGAAGGATGGGAATTGGAGAAGAGGAGGGAATAGGCACTGGAAAAGGCTTGATAACCGCTGAGGTACAGTATTTTCATCTGGCTCACTTTTGTTCTCATTCAAGTTGACAAGAACATCTTTCATTAGCTTGCCCTTCCTCTGGACTCAGGTTCTTGGGCCAGTCGACAGTGCCTTCCATATAGTTCTACTCCTCCATCACCCCCGAAAAAATTCTATATCCCATTGAAATGCCCAGGAAAATCAAGACGGAAACCCCTGCAGACGACAACTCATGCCATCTCCGAGTCATTACAGGAATGTGCCCCACTGTCACAATCTCAGCGCAACTATGGCCGACTTGACCTTTCAATGTACTTCACCACAGCGAACCACACTTTGGGCATCAATATGGTGAGTTGTGGTACTATTTGTATTCATTGATCATCTTTCTCACTGCTGGCACAGCAGTGCACCTCGTCTCCCCATCATACCTTTCCCATCTTTTCATCATCTTTTCCCCACTGGAAACGAAAATTTCCAAGCTCCCGGCTCTCACAATCAGGCTGTACTAGCCATTTATGATGACCTCAGGCTGCTCACCGAACAAGAAGTGATCTTCATGATTAAATAGAGGGGACTCAAATTTGTAGGACATCGCTCATGTTTATCTACATGCCTAGTACCATATATAACCACATGTTCAAATGCCCTGTCATTTTCCTGATGTGTTGGACAGATGGACATTTAATAAGTGTTAGCCTTACAGCTATTTATTCTTGTCCATACTCGATGACCTTTACCTCTTCACCTTCACACGTCACGTGGAGACTATATATTGTTGTCCCACTTTTTCCTTTCCCTCAGTCGTCACTTCTTCCTTGACACTGAGGTATGATATTCCCTAGCCTACTTTACTTCACTGTACTCATATGCATTGTGTCCTAGCTTGTTCATCGGCTAGGTAATATCACTAGTCGTCACTTCTTCCTTGACACTGAGCTTGTTCATCGGCTAGGTCTCACAGGTTATGGGCCCCAGGCCCTAGATCGTTCCTGAACAACTCCAGGGATAATTTTTTTTCACGGCTCACCTTATCACCACCGAACGGTCCTATGTCGGAATCGTTGGAACCTATGACTTTCACATCATCCACTCATGGTCGCATATATGCGCATTCGTCGCAGAGTTTCAACAACACCACCCACCTACCTCCGTGGCGGCAGGATCCGGAAATCGCCCCCAGTCATCGAGCCCCATCCTTCCCCGTCCACCTTTAAATTCTGTTCCCCCTTATTTGCCTTCTCATAACAGACGTTTACTGCCACGTCCTTCTCCTCCTTCTTTAATTCCCAACGTTTTTTATACCAATAACAATTTAGCCCCGTCTCAACCCACAACACCTCTTCGTCGTATCGCACCATCGCATTCACCTGTCTTGTC
>Ga0307513_10012045_pt1 | contig 10699 bp, 9 predicted proteins | sample 15_EM_MG_FD_202174 | JGI IMG/M metagenome (GOLD analysis project Ga0307513, IMG submission 202174) | Populus trichocarpa ectomycorrhiza microbial communities from riparian zone in the Pacific Northwest, United States - 15_EM | ecosystem: Host-associated > Plants > Roots > Unclassified | place...
GCCTTCTGGGTGGCATGAGCACCTCCCCCATGGGAGTCCGTCGAACCCGAGTTCCACACCGCGCTTGTCGCAGGCCTCGGCTAACTTCTGGTCCAGTTCGCTACATTCTGCCGTCACGGCTGGAGCCGCTTCATCCTCCACATCATCGTCGTCCTCGCGCAGTTCTCGGAGCTCCTGTCTTCCCACCGCATAGTCCCGGACGCTGAGCCTCTCTAGCCCAATCCACGTAGCAGGCAATGCATCTCCACCACCCTCCTGTCCTACAAACTCCAACATCGCCACGACACACCGCCGATCAGACCTAGTAATGACGACTTCCCGAGTTCGGATGGCAGAAAGGGCCCACAGCTCCCAAGGTTCCGTGTGATCAATATGGACTCGATCCAGCCTTGGAACCAGCCTCTCATCCCACTTGATCCTCCGCCGTGGCTCGCCAGGGGCTGGTCGTCCTAATGGAGCATATTCATCGTCTGATGGATATCCACACACGACGAGATTTACAACTCGCAATCCAGGGCCAAACACACCGGTGGCTAAGTGGCTCGCCACTACACCCAAGTGCCCCCCTTTGCAGTCTCGTAATGTGAGTTCCCGCAAGTAGCCGTGAATACCGCACGACCAAGGGGTAATTTCAGAGAAGAGCGGTCGAAGTGCAAGCCCCACTCCCATCCTCACGAAGAGCTTCTGAAGGTTTTGCGCCGTAGCACGGAGTTCGGCCAGAACCCGCTCTGTGAAGGAAACGGCCGAATGAACTTGGAAGACCCGTAGGTTCGGGAATGATTGGAGTGTAAAGTGACATAGTGTGTCGAAGAACAGGTGTTGGATTGTTGACTGCGGTTCCTCCTCGTAGTGCTCGTGAAACACGGCTTGCTGCCGAAGGATGACTGTCGTGATTTGTGGCCGATATGTTGCGAGTCGAGCAAGGAGATCATGATGCGTGGCAGCGCGGTCCGATACGGGATAGAACAGTTCAAGCGATGTGATGTTGGGAAGATGAGGTAGGAGACGGAGAACGTGATGATCAGGGACGAATGCCCCAAAGAAGTCATAAAGGCGCTGTGGACCGCCGTCCTCATTCTCAGACTCAAGGAATGGCTGCTCGCATTCCTGTCCGATGGTGATGGTCAACCATTTGACGTGAGGACCCAAAGTCGGAGCACACGCTCCTAGGTCTTCACAAGATGAAGAAGGGATTTCAAGCTTGGAGAAGAGATACGGTGTAGAGATCAGATCGAGGTGTTTATTTGCTCTAGAAGTGTGGTTAGACCGAACAGTTGAGAAGAGGAGCAAGGCCTACTGTCGCAAATCGAGTAGGGGGTGCCGTTGACAGTGCAGAGATATATCCAGGTCGTATCTTTTGTGCGATTCAGACAGTATCTCAACCACTTCCAACTGGATCTCAAGCGGAAGATCGAGAAAGCGGAAAGGATATGCTGGGTCCTCATTGTCCCAGTCGAGTCCTATATCATTTGAGAGTGAGTCCAAATTGTGGTAGAGGAGAGCCTTGCTCTCGGTGGGAGACATACGGGGATCATTCGACTCAGTGGAAGTCCGTAACAGGTACTGGGGGGCGCCCGTCCTTGGTTCGTCGCCCTTGGTGGAGTATGGATCGCAGGGGTTAGGTGGGTGACCGGGTATGGTGAGTATGGATTCCATTTTGTTTATCGTTGGCCCTCACGAGGCAGTTGGAGGGCGCGCTGGACGAAGCCGCGAATGATAAGAAGTGCTGCGTAGATTAATAAGTACAGCAATATCTGAGGGTTCGAGGCCCACAATGGAGGCCCATACCTCTCGTGCGGCGAATTTTGGGCGAGCAACTTGTCTCGACGGTAGAGAGTGCACCGGATGATTGGAGACCTTAGCCCTTGGACGGTCGTATATACCCGAGTGGATTCAGCGTAACGGTTTAGCTGCTGTTCGATTGCGAAGGAATCTCAAAGGGATGGTCCGGCGCGAAGAAGTGGAACAAACTAGAAGCCGGTCTAAGCCCTTGGGAATGCGTCGACGTCCAAAGGTACTACCTAGTTCTGGTCCACGACTCACGGATTTTGTGCAGGTCAGCGCTCCAAGTGCACAAAACGCCTTTTATCTTGTTCCTCGACCGCTAGACGGTAAGCCACAGTCAGGCCGCTTCGGAGACATTGGATGGCCCCAATCAAGTGACGCATCAGGCGCATATCACGCCCCCTACGCAACGGAGCTCCACTCTGCGTCAACGCAAACGAACGCTGAAAATACCTAAGTGCGCCCGAGAAAAGGTGCAATCTCACTCAACAATGTATATTCACACCTCCTTTGCTCTCTGTTCTTGGAGAACGACTAGTTCCCCCTCCGATTTCTGCAATCGTTGTCGAAACCGTTCGATTATCGCCACCTCTATCCAGCGTAAATGCGACCAAACTCTAAATTTTTTGATGGAAACATTTCTACTTACCCACTCTATATTTCATCTCTGTTGGAGTTTGCCCTGGCAAACGCACTCCTGAGCAGTTCGCCGAGGTCCACGGAGCGCTTCTCTTTCAAGTCGTCGGTTTCATAGCAATATGCTTTGAGTAGGTTATTTCATTTCATTTCTCATCGCTCAGAGGCTCTTACCTCTGATCCCAGGCGAGGTCAAGTGGGTTCCTCACCGCGACTTATAGATTGTTCTTCACATTGTGCAGGTTCAGCCCATCGGAAACATGACGGTCTACAATCACCAAGGCCTGAAGGTGTTGGAGTTAATGATTCCTCCAACTACTGGCTGGGTAGCGTAGTGGCAACGCACCCTTACTAGATTTAGGGAGTCCCAGGTTCGACCTCGGTCTGGCCTATCTTTTCTCCTCCTACAGAAGGGGACCAAGGTCACCAACCACCACTCCACAAGACAGTTGTGATAAATATGCCTGTGTTACTGGCTCGGAACTGGCTACGTCGCTCGAGCCCCCAGGCTCCCCTTCTCAATGCAAAGTCCAGTGGACGTGGTACGTTTAAACTGAAAACCCACTGACAACTGAAGACACGACGTGCCTCTGAACCCAGACCCTCGCATGGGCTCCTCCCTAGGTTACGACTATCGGACACCTGTAACGCCTAGAGCGCCCGTCTAGTGCCACTGCCAATCGCGTCACCGTCTTGGTTCAAGCACCCGCCGCGCTCAGTACTGTCGCTGGCCACATCAGGCGTGGCCACCGGTCTGACCTCAGAAAGCCGAGTTATCGGCCATTCGTTCTCCTAGTCTCTCCACAATTACTCCCATGTCTTCCGCTTAGACCCGGGACGAGTGCGTTCAGTGAGGCGCTAGATTCCGTTAGGGACTCGTTTGGCCATATGGGCGGTTGTATTGGAGTTTGTTCAGATCCTGTCCCACCACCCCTAGCCTTGACCTCCATCGGTACAAATCAACATCGTCTGGGTATTCATGACTCGTGCCTGCCACAAATTTAAACTTTATCAGGCATACTCGTTGCCCTCCTCGCGGTGTCTTTCTGACAGCTATTCTCGTTCGTCCTTTTCCAGCTGCTTTCTATTCTCACGTTCCAAAGGCGTATCCTGACGATAGGGGACGGTGAATGCCGATCTCGATTATATCCCGGTCCAGCTCGAGGAGGCACGACGAGCCATGGGATCGTTCAAGGACAGAACGGCATCGCACAAGAATAAAGCTAAATACGTCACTACTCATGCACTCTGGAGCTATGTTTGTATTTATGCAGGTTGGAATGCGCCGACGTTGTATGACCCTGCACTACACAAGGTTTCAAGTGATCACTTTCTGGATCGATCCGCGAGTGGGTGAAGACGCAATTCTACATTGGCAGTGAGCGCCGAAGTTATCTTCTGTGCCCAAATTGTCTTTATAAGGAGGCAGGGGCCTCATGTGACCTCGATATTGCCTGCTGAAGAACGCCTGGCACTTGATAGCTACTCATGTAAGGATAATGCGGTGACGGGCATAAACAGGACGAGGTTTCCATGCGTCATCTTTTCCGATAGGCAATCCTTGCAGCATAGACGGCATGGGCATTCCCTCCTCTCTTCACATATTCTGCAATAGCGTTATTCATATTGTTACCAAGCACCGAAAGCGATGTACCATCAACTTGGGAATTTGTATCTACCAGCCGAAACCACCCGGAGATTAAAAAGACAACAATGATTCAGTAAGTGGGTATCGGGGTACGGGTGTTCCTTCTCTAACTGGGAATGTTAGGACCCAACAAACCACTCACTCGTGCGATTTATATTCGACTATACTTCGAGGTTTTCCTATCTACGTCACCCGCCCAGGGGTGTTGGAGTTGATGATTCCTCCAACGAATGGCCCCGTGGTGCAGCGGTTAGCACGCCCTTCCGGTATTAAGGAAACCCGTGGTTCAATCCTCGGTCTGGCCTGATCTTTCTCCTCCCACAAGGGGGGTATCGGCCAAACAGCAATATGGATGGAGAACTCAAGACACATGATTGAGAGGAAACTAGGATGCAAGATACCACGTCAACAATTCTGAAGGGATGATTTGAACTGTAGGAGCTGTAGAGGGTCCCACAATCTATTTACAGCGTTGTCTAGGGTGTTGGTTCTGCGGAGGATCTACAGTTAGCTTTAAAATCTGTGTATCCGCCAATTCATTCTCAATGCAATCGCACATATGAAACCAAACCATACAGAGAGCCATTTCCTCAAGGACACCGACTGATATATACAAAGTCAATGTTGCGCCTGCCACCAGCAGCCCCACTCCGCGCGACAGACCGAGTACCACCGTAGACTACGTGTTACAGTTTTGTTTTTCCCCTTCTTGTTAAATGCATCACCCAAGTACTCAGTATTAGTACCTCGTTTGGTTTTGATTCACAAGCAAGGACGTCGTGTTTGTTGGGGCCCGCCATAGCATATAAAATTGAGCCAGGGAGTTTTTACATACCTACGAACTACTACGGCCCTGACTTCACAGTGCCACCACCAAGCATTGTGGAACACGACGTGTCCATCGATCCACTTGTCGAACTAACGACGACAAAATTTAAAGGCGAAAACAGAGTTGAAAGGGTGCATCAAATTACGTGGATGGTGGGCGTTAGTCTTAATATCGCCCAGAAGGTAACTGGATTTCGCGTTTGTCGCATGAAACAACATAATGGCATTGTCTTCCCTATAATTTTGCATACAGTCTTCCATGCATAGCATTCGGGCGCTCCATAACCCGGATTCCAATCGCCGGTGGGACGAGCTTGGGGACAGGGAGGTGAAGTCGAGGTAAAGTCGTCTACTCTTCCTCCTCCTCCTCGCCACCCTTGTTGGCGGCTGCAGCACGTTTTCTCTTGACGCGCCCTGCACGGCCGCCACCGAAAGGCGAGGTGAAAGCAAAGTCGATATGCTACGGGAGCGTGAGTACCGCGACTGAAGTACGTGGGGAGTGGAGGAATGGAGGAGCGATTGGTAAGGAGAAGAACGAACCTTTTGTGAGTCGAGCCGGACAACGAACGAGGGTACATTGACAATCTGGCGACCGACACTGTACGCGCCAATGTATAAACTATCATGTCGAACTATCGCATTGAGGACCTAACTCACCGAATATGCCTTTGGCGAATCAAGACACGAGCGTGGTGGATCGACTTAGCAAGCCCGGCCTTGAAGACCTGGGTCTGGAGACGACGTTCCAAGAAATCTTCGACCTTGAGGGCCAGCACGTAATCGAGGCGCATGCGCGACTCGTCCAGCACGCCGATGCGGACGAGCCGACGGATGAGGGCGTTACCTAGGGACATTATATCAGACTCGAGTTCATGCTCAAGCAATTAAGGGATGACAAGCGAAGGATTGAAGACGAATAAGGTATGAAAAAAGTATCGAAGCAGAATGTGAATGACATTCGGCGCGCACCTTCGAACAAACGTTTGGGGTCCTTAGCGTCGAGCTTGAGGAGCTCACGAGCCGCACGACGAATTTTTGAGAGGATGAGTGAGATGCGCCAGATTTCGCGCTTGTTCCTCAGGCCATATTCACCCGCGAGCTGTCGGTCCAATTTCCGTCAGCATTCCACTTCTATTATACGACCATAAGGACTCGCACCTTAAGTTCAGCATCCAGACGAGCGGATTCGAAAGGTCGACGAGGGACCTTATAGCTGCACACATGGACCAACAAGCGGTCAACATATATCGTGGCACGTCTCCACACAAGGGAGGTTCTTCATTAGTGCGTTATAACTCACGTCTTGCTGTAGTTGCGCGGGGCCCTGCCAATCGATCGTCAGTAAAATTGTGTGAAAATCGAGAGAAATGAAGGATCGATCTGCGTGCCTTGGCATTTTTAGTTTTATACGATCAACTCTCTCCCGTGCTTCAAAAGATGGAGAGAGGAGGGCGGTGGGTCAAGAGGGAAGTGAGCTGTTTGGCCGTCCACAACAACAAATAGACCCAAGGAAGGTTCAGTACTGTTCGATCTCTCTTCCTCCCCACCTCCAATCCTTCCTTCCCGTACGTTCGCCATCACAATCATTTAGAAGAATATTACACTTATTGACACCCGCCGTTGTCCCGCCGCTTGGGACCTTTGCAGACAAACTACTTGAAGGATGCCGCACTCGTTCGGTTACCGCGCGCGTACGCGCGACATGTTCAAGAGGGGGTTCAAGCGTACGCAATCTATTTTTCAAGTCCAGGTTTCTGCTAATTTAATACCACTTGATACTCCGCCGACGTTATCGCTGATGCGGATTGGGGGCGGACAACAGAACATGGCCCGATTAATATGTCTACCTACTTGAAACCGTATAAAGTGGGTGAATACGTGGATATCAAAGCAAATGCTGCCTGCCAACGCGGTATGCCGCACAAATTCTACCAAGGGTATGTCTTCTCTCTCGCGCCATACACACCTCCTGCTCCTCATACCTCATGCTATTTGTCCCAATGTTTGTGAGTGCTAAATGCGTCTACAGCCGAACAGGCATCATCTACAACGTCACCCCTCGTGCGGTTGGCGTCCTCATCAACAAGCGGGTCGGAAACCGGTTCATCCAAAAGCGTGTAAACCTTCGTGTCGAGCATGTCAAGCACTCGCAGGGTCGCCAGGTCTTCCTTGATCGTGTTAAGAAGAACGAAAGGGCGAGGATTGAGGCAAAGGAGAAGAGCGGTGAGTCCTTCGAGCTGGTAAGGGTCGGGATAGATCACTGATGAGATTTCTGCATTTGGTAGAAACCGTCCACCTAAAACGTGTGCAGGCCACCCCCCGGACCGCGCACACCGTCGCTGCTGCCACTGGGCAGAACATCCCCCAGACTATCGTCCCTGTGCCGTATGAGACTACCATCTGAGCCGTCCTTCCTTCCTCCTTCCTCAGTTGTTGTGTGGCTGTTGAGAGCGTCCCCTTGGAGGAAATGCAATGGCGGTGGTAGTGGACGATGGGCGCAGGCATAGGAACTCCTATGTAAAATGCAATATGATCATGCGTAACTACTTAAACTCTCATCCTATGCCAAATCATATCCTCTTTTTGCAATGCAAGTTGGGATTCATCCAAAGTGGCCTGACGAATACGCGTTCTCACTGATCGACCTTGAAGGTGGGCACCATAGTGAGGAACCTAATGACGGTGGAGGACGTGCGAGCACTGGTTAGGACCGTTGAGGAGCGATTCGTTGCGTCCTTGACTAATTCCGACCCGCAGGTTCGACTGACAAGATGGCGGGGAATGCCACTTCAGGACGCGACAAGTTTACCCCTCGCTAATCATGGTAGTACACTATGCCGAGAACCTATGTCGACTGAGGGAGCACTCTTGCGAGCCAGCCTTGTTCGATCGATCTTAATTCAATTGGGAGGTGGTATATAAGGAGCAAGGAGCTGGTCTCACCGACCTCTACTGTGACCACACCACTGCAACGCGACATCAATCTCAAGGCCCAATCCCATTTCCAAGTCCCTCACGCCGTAGGTCCCCCGTCCTTTGCTATATCACTCAGTCCACATCCGACATGGCTGACCCCGCCAGTCATGGAGATCCACCTACTGTGGTTGCTGAACCCGCATAATATAAACATCTTCGATTAGTAGATACATCGAGTCCTTGGCTACTTCATGAGGACTTGAATCTCATGCAGTCCCCTGAGATGGGTCGCTCTTGGTGGTGCATGTTATAAGATTACCGCGCTGAATCGACCAGCCGTCCTTGAGGTTGTCGTGCGCGTATCACCGAAGTGACGATATAAAGTACAGAAATCTTACAAAGGAGACTAGCCAACGAGTCAAGCCAGCCGAGTCCATTTTGTATCCCGGCGAGTCGATAAGAAAACTTGACCCTCCGTGCCGGGTTTGCCCCAAGCTCGAGCCATAGTTGGAACAAGATTTGCAACCTAGTTAACCACGTGAGTAGCTAATTTCCACATAGTCTGAGAAGGAGGGCACATACCAAATACTTCTTGCCTTCCCGAAGCGCGTCCTTCTCCATGGCGTCCGCATCCCAGACCGTGACTTGGGCAGTCCGTAGAGCTGGCTTCTTATCCGAATAGCCATCCTTGACCAGCAGAATCCTGAATGCTCGGACGTTCCTTGCGGGAAATGCGCGCTACTGACAGTCAATCCCTGGAAACCACTGGAGCGACCAATACTCACTGCAAGCTCGCTCTCGATATCCATTCCCAACGTCTCGGAGTCCCGTTGACATTTCTGCTCGATATGACGACTCATCCATCCTGCCTGCTTAGCCGAGATGGACTTGAGAAACGCAGCGGGATCTTCGTGCTCCTCCAACTCATCGACCAAATCCTCGATATCGTCAGTCGGACAGTCTGAAAGGGTTACAATTAGCATAAAAAGAATGGAGAACACGCAGCTAGCACTTACCATCTGGGCGAGGACGAAAGTCTAACCCAGCCTTCCTCATCAGACGGTCTGCAAACCCTTGCAATCTCGCGATCTTGGCAAGCATTTCATCCTTGAGCCGTTGATGCTCGTCCACTCTTCGTTTCTACACGAATCGGTGGTCAATTGGGTCTCTACTTTCACGATCCTAACCGCGACAACATACCTCCCACTTGTTCCGTTCTGTGGTCTCCTCCTCCTCACTCCTCATCTCCCTCTCCCCACTCGGCAAGGTCTCGACGTACTGGATTGGGAAGACGTTTCGCACTTCGACACCCGTCATGACCACCAGCCCACCGTCAGGAGTCAGGCTATTCAGAGTGGCGATGAAAGGTAGTTGTTGAAAACCAAGCTTAGCGTCCCAGGGTGCGAGGTGCGTTCCGTTACCGGTGATCACGAGGAACGAGGTATCGAAGGATTTGAGGATCTCATCTGGATCTTTGTTTACAGTATCAAGCTGTCATGGGCAATGGAGGTCAACATCCAGGAGCACAGTTCGAGAACAACCTACCCGAGCACCAATAATCCCCAGCTTGCGCCCAACGCGTATGTTGCCTTTCCGCGCGCCACGTGCGAGGGCTTGATCCGTCCTCGCACGTATTTTATACCACCCGTCCGTGACCACAAACTCCGGACACACCGTACTACCTTTCGAATCGCCTTCAGCGGGCCAATTTATTTCGGAGACGCAGAGGACCATGGCAGAAGCAGGACTGGCATCACGCTCTTGGATCAGTCGGATGGCGGGGTGGTGGCATTGGTTGATCTCGCGTTCATACCTGTGGCAGGGCTTTTGGCTTTGATTCAATATAACGGAGAGGTAGACATACCGATACTTCAACTGCTTCAGCACTTCCCCGAACGTCCATCGACCTCCCTCACGTTCGGGCCATAGACAGACGGTGTTGGCAAGCTTCCACACAATCCAGCCCCAGTGGTTCTTTAACCACTCCTCTGTGACAAGTGTGCAGCCGTCCTTGCGCATGACCTCAGTGGCGTAATTAGCGTCTTGCATTTTTCCGTCGTCGGCGCTGAACGCCCAATATTGGGCATTCCAATTTTCGATGTCTCCCACCGATGGGTTCCTAGACATCACATTTACACTTCTGCAGGAGACAATGAAGTGTAGGTTCTACGTACAGCCCTAATCTAGCCAATTGGGCACTGGTGTGCCGTCTAGCTTTGGGAAGGTCCCGTAGATATTGACGATTTGATGGTTTCTCTGATCAGTTGAAGATAGGTCAATCAGTACACTACCGCTTATGGAAGTATGATACGCACTCAGATCAAAGGCTACGTGCCCACTTTTCTTTACTTCAACCTTGACGGCTTGCGCTTTGGTGGGTGCTAGCTTTGAGACGTTCGCAAGGGCGATCTTCATCTTTTCCGCGGCCTTCCGCTCCAGGTCAAACCTCTCAGGTTCACCGGGTGCGAACCCAGTCTTGAACGGAGTCTTGAATTTGGGCTGGGGTCTCCCCACACTCCGCGTGTTCATCCCGTAGACTTTCTTCACAGTCATCGGTGTACTGAACACCGCTGGTGTCAACGGCGCGGGTGTGGCGAAAGCTGCTATGGGAGCCTTGCTGGTCGATGCTGGGGTTACGGGCGCAGCGGGATGCGAATGGTGGTAGGTATGCACTTTGGGTTTTGCAGGCCCTGCGGCAGGAGGTGGTACCAGAGGAGGAGCTGGAGTGGAGGTACTCGGTCGAGGAGTGGAGGGCGCGTCGAGAGCCAGACTTGCTCGCGCGCGAGTCAATGGTGTAGCGGACATCTTTGGTAGGCTATGGCGAGGGGCCATCGGTAGAAGCGGGGGCTTGAAGAGAGGAGGTACCGGTTTCGGAGCAGGAGCGGG
>Ga0307513_10012046_pt1 | contig 10698 bp, 18 predicted proteins | sample 15_EM_MG_FD_202174 | JGI IMG/M metagenome (GOLD analysis project Ga0307513, IMG submission 202174) | Populus trichocarpa ectomycorrhiza microbial communities from riparian zone in the Pacific Northwest, United States - 15_EM | ecosystem: Host-associated > Plants > Roots > Unclassified | place...
CAGAATCAAAGAGCGCTCTTAACAGAGCTTCAAAATCTTCTCGTAATCGTCTTTACCGATGCATAGGTTGTCAGCTGTCTCATTTCAACCACAGCGCACCGTTCATGTTGATCAAGAGGCTTTAGCTACTCTAACCCAGGAGTCACTGGAGAAAACACAGAGCATACAACACCTAGAAGCAGCGGCAGTCCAATTATACAAGGCCTTACAGGCTGGACGAGATACAGGTCTTGCTCGTCTTCCATATTTATGTTCTGTTCTAAATTCTCATTTTGTGTCATAGACATGGCCGCAACCATGGAAAGATTGCAAGAATATCGGACCCACAACTCACAATTTTGCAAACGAATGTTTGATTTTCTTTCGATTATGGTCTTTGCCCAAGTAAGACAAATGGTTCTGTAATCTGGTTGTGCTGACTGCTTGGATTTCCACGCTAGTCTAAGATGTTGCTAGGAGACACGTCTGGCCTCGTCAAACCCCTTGGCAAACGACCGACGGCTATTTCTCATCGTGGTCTTGAGGATTATCTTGGGCGGTATTCGGGTCTCATGCTCTACTTGCGGGAGATGGATGAGACAATTTATAGCAAGTTGTGTGCAGTAGGTTCATTTTATCTTTCCGAGAACTATCATTACAATCATACGCTTTATTAGACATACTTTTCTGCAGCCAGCGACCTTCACGGAACTCAAATAAAAGCTTTACTCTCAGCCCACTTAGACCTCGTGAGGAAGGCACCGGATGATGACTTGGATCAAGGCATGTGTTCACTCTCTGCCATCTCTTTTTCCAGTCCAAATGATCACAAAATAGGGTTTGGAGGTGCATCTACGCCATCAATTTCTAGAGGAACAGTTGGGATGCGTCGAGCAGGTACACTCATACGTTCACCGATAGAAGGCAAACAAAGAGACAAGGAAAGACAGGCTGACGGGGATCAACGAGCTTCAGAGGTACTCCAGCATCCCCTCAACTATATCTCTCGTCTTGAATTTGCAAATAGGTCTTTGGTCTATTTTTAGAGGAAATTGCGAACTTGATTTATCAGGAAGATAGCTTCATCAGTGACTTCTTGCAAATTAACGATGCAGGCCATACGTTTGCCAACCACATGGGACTAGACAACTACTTTAGGAGACAGGCCGCTCGATCGGCCTCCCTCAGTCAAACAACTCTGAAGCTTATCCGCGGAGCGCTTGACCTTATTTTTGGCTTTCTTCCCGCCGAATTGAAGTCCTGGCTTGACGCTGCTCTTGGAAAAGATAACATGTTCGTTAAAATGGAGGTGCCTTTCATCACAGAATTAACGCTATTTACTGGTAGGGAGATTGTCGGAATAACGGCCTTTCTCGAACGCTTTCTTCTAGAAGCAGAGGAAAAAGGCAACCCTTTTGTGATAAACCTCTTGGAGAAGCAGCATTCCCGTCTCAAAATCGTCTTCGATCGCCACATCGTGAGGTCTCTTTTTAGCTTTATAGACTAGATTTCACTGAAAAACAGATAACTTAGAGCGATCAACTCAAGGGTATCGAGCAAACAAAACTCTCAAGCAAAAAGAGAAAAGGTGTCGCCCATTTCGTGAAGCACTTCTCTGCATACGTTGTCCGAATTGAGAATCAACTCATCGGGGCCAGCAACTTGGAAATTCGGACAAACGTAGATTCCGCTTACGAGAAAATTATTCAAACCATGTTCGATTCCCTGAAGCAAATCGCGAAGCTAGAAGGGGAAGGGGAGGACAAAGGGAAATTGAACTATCATGTCATACTCATTGGTTCCGTCTTTCACATTTCATCGTCGAGTTCCGTGTTGCTAACCAACCTCATAGAAAATATGCATTTTTTCGTAGCTGAAATGTCACAAATGGATGTGCCGTCGCTAAATGGTTCTACACGACGTGCCCAAGAAACCTTGGATGAAAACCTCAGCGCTTACATTAAAATTGTATTTCGCAGGCCGTTTGGCAAAATTATTGTCAGTGACGGCCTGCTCCCTTTCCCCATTTGCTAATTTCTCTTCTGTCCCAGGACTTTTTTGAAGGCATTGATCGTGTTACGAAAGACCCGAATACAGGTGAAATTACCTCTAACAGCAACTTCACAAAGGCATCATTGCGGAAAATTCTCAAGGACTACAATTTGAAAGATATACGCAAATGTGTTGATGTCCTTTCAAAGAGGGTGGAAAAGCATTTCACAGATGGAGAAAAAGTCGATGAAAGCAATAGCGCCATCTCCGGCAAGGTTTTGCTTGAAGTTTGGAAGGCGTGTGAGGAGGAGTTTGTGGTACTCACAGAAACGTGGACATCGCGGATATCTCAATGGTACAGTGATAGTGGGATAACGCTGGAATTCACGAGGACAGACGTGGAGGCGGCCTTCCGACGACAAAAGTTTGGGTTATAGATATACAATCATATATTGTACAATGGTTGCTTAATCTATTGATAATGCTGGGGAGTGGGAAATGGAGGAGTCGAGGGGATTCCGGAGGCCGCGGCATTCTTATTCTGAGGGGGGGTTGTCAGGGTCGAATGGTCAGTATCTACGTGGGTTGGTGATGCTTGTACAAGGTTTATAGCCGAACGCCAAACGTCACTGGAGAGAAACCATGACAACTGAGGAGTTGGCCCCGTCCCAGGGTTCGCGGACTGGGTCTGGGTGTTTCTGTTCGAAACGGACCAGATCAGGTCCCAGGCAACTGATAGTTTTCCCTGAATGAAGGTCAGAATGTTGCGCTGGATGGTGATAATCCCCGCATCCAAATCAGTCTCGTTTTGTAAAAGGAACGGTTGAAGATATGTGGTATACACATAGGTCGATCCCTGGGACATGGAGTAAGGTGAGTAATCCGACTTTCAAATGCAAGAAACCTAGATAGATGAACCTGTGTCTGTGGCAAAGACAAGAAAAGGAGGAAGATGGTTTTGATTTCCCAATAGAAAGGCAGCCTTTTTGGGTAGGGTCATTTAGAAGTAACATGGCTGGAAAGAAGAAAACTTGCCAGCTGATCAACCACTCCGCAAGATATTCAAATGCCACGAACACGCCAATGACAGCCCAATACATTGCCCATTTATGGAGGTCCGGCTCGGAGATGGGGCGGTGGGACAAGGTCTTGAAGGTGGCATAGCAAGGGAGGAGAAATGCAAACCAGGCGCTGTGAAGGGGTTAGCGGGGATGAAATGGGGATCTGCAGGGACAAACCAGAGCACACGAGAGATGGTGGACATAAACATGGTGAAGGCTGTGGCTGTGTTCCTCCAAAAGTGGTCAGATGACCTGCTTGGTCGTGTTTTGCATGGATCAATTGGAAATCGTCTCGTGCTTGTCAGTTCACCCATCTTTCCCCGCATCCACGACCCCCAACCTTGCTGGGTTCGTCCTTCCAGCTGCAGGAAGCTTGATGGAGTCGGAACGCAACTCCAGCCCTGTCATTAAGAAGCAGGAAGATGATGACAAGACCGAGAAACGCGAGATTAAGCCAGTACCGAAGACCTTGAACAGAGTACCTCGTAAGTTCAGGGCTCACCTGCCTATGTCTAAATTTTCACCATCCTCCCCCTCACATAACCGAAGGTGCTTGTGTAAGTCCCCTCTTTTCTATCTCAAAGAATTACTCGCTAAATCGTCTTTCGGATCAGAATGCCTGCCGGAAGCAAAAAATGCGGTGTGAGGGTGCTGACAATCCCCCTTGCAAGCGTTGTCGAAACGCTGGCCTTGAGTGTTTATTCGAAAAACCATCGCGGGAGGCGACTCTCACAGGAGAGGCAGGATTGGAGTAAGTTCACCTCCGATCCCCTTCAACCTTGCAACTAATTCGCGCCAGACGCATCCGTAGCCTAGAAGCGCACGTAGCCGAGATTCGTCAAACGCAAACTGCAATTTCAAACTCTCTGGCAGAGCTGGTCCATCACCTGCGTTCAGGGGGACTTCCCGCTCGATCTCCTTCAATATATCACTCCTCGACCTTTCAGCAGTCCCCAAGTTTGAAGTCACCCTCAATTTCGACACCCACAGCCAGTCATCAACACGTCTCCCCTCCCGCAGGGACAACAGCCTCGTTCCCGACATCACATGGCTCAAACGTGACCTCACTATCATCTCGTCCCCAGAGAGCTTCTTTGCCCAATGCTAGTCATCAAGGTCCTTCAACACAAGCCGGAGATGATTCAGGTCCCACTCAGCTCCCTCCCATGTATGGGAACTACCCCCAAGGTAACCAAAATTACAATATACATGGCACACAGGGACCAGTTCTGCCGCCCTTTTCAAGCATCCAGACTATGGGACCACCTGTGTCGCAGCACAGCAATACCTCGTCCGTTCGTTATCAACCCCCGGACTCTGGATATCAACGGTCCGCAGGAAAAATTCCGGTCCCTGAATCAAAGAGGCACGCACCTCCCTCTTCAAACGTGACCAGTGCCGACTCGTCGGACATTGATGATGACGACGGGGGTGAACTTCCAGCATCTGGACTTGTCGCGCCATGGGAAGTTTTGCGCGGCTTAGCAGACGTCGCAATTGAAAGAGCCTCCACGGTCGAGACATCTGTTCCCTCGCTTGATTTTGTATTGACACGTCATCCAGGAAAACGGTGACAGTAGCGAGCCTCACAGCCGAACTAGGACGCCATCACCAGAACGCCAATCAAGACCGTCCAAGAGAAGGAAAATCCGCCACAAATTACCACATGGTCTGCAATTTCCTGACGGCATGTCACACCCAAGATTTCACTGGAAGAGCTTTTCTGAAGTTATGTTCTCTACAGTTGTGACCAAAAATATTATCGCCGAAACTGAGGCTCGCGAGCTTTTCAAAATGTCAGATTTTCGGGATACTGTACTGATTCTTACTCACTCCATTTTTTATTTGCAAGTTTCTATGATGGTTGCTCTACCTTCTTGTGAGTGTTGATTCCTTTAGATTTACTTATATCACGTATATAAATTCGGCTCCTTTAGACCTGTTTTCGATGGAAACCTGGACACATACGATGCACTACACGAGAGATCTCCTTTCGCTGTGGACACAATTTGCATGGTTGCTGCTCGTGTGCGCGATGGAGGAGGTACTTGAGTTGGCCTGTTGATGGACCACTCCTGATTCACCATTGCAGGGAAACCAAGCGATGTGCATCGCCGATGTCTTGAAGAAGTTCAAGCAATCTCTTCTGCAAGTCTTTTTGCTCCAGTCGTGCGTAGCGAGGCGGTTCAGTCTATGAGTGCGTCACAGTGTCCTGTTTTAATGAGATATTAAATCACCCATTTTCCTAGTCCTTGTTTCGGGCTGGTCAGACAACGGGTGGTTAAGCGGTGGTCACGCCGTTAGAATGGCGATGGAACTATGTACGCCTCTAATCGTGGATTACTGTTGCTATGTTGTTTACTTGGCCCATCCTATTTCGCAGCTATGCACAAGGCTTGGCCACGCCTACTCAAACGTATGAATGCGAACAAGGCAGATGCTGTTGACGATCGAAACCTCGTCATTGCCTCGAGGACTTGGTTTTGTCTGTACTTGTTCGAGCATCAGTCAGTAATTATTTATTTCAGCCATCATTCCCAACCTAATTCATCATCTTCCTGTCATCATAGGCTATCTTATGGAACGGGACGACCAGCAGTTCTGAAAGACGATGAAAGCATCAGGGATTGTCGATACCTTCTGAACCATCCGCTAGCTATAGAGGATGACATGAGGCTGGTTTCTACCGTGGAACTCATTGCAATCCGAGAACGAGTTCATAATGCCATGGCTCCCTTTGAAGGCCCTGTCAAACCTGAACATTTCGACGAATTACAAAGAGCAGATGTTGACTTCAAGAACTGGTACGAGTCCTGGGACGAGGCCTTTTCGAGGAAATATGAGCATGCTGGTAAGTTACCTGAAACACTCCACAAATATTCTTGCTCACTTCCTGGACAGCTTTTTATCGCCAGAGCCTGCAAATCCAGCAACTTCATGCTGAATTATTCCACAATGCAACAGCTTTGAGAGGCATCATTGGGCCGGAAGATGTTCAAAAAATGCCACCTGTTCAGCGAGAATTGGCCATTCGCTCAATCCAAATTGCGCGTAAAGGGCTAGATATCACCGTTAATTCTCCATCCTACAGAAAGGGCATGACATACGGTGCAGTTGATCCATTTCGATTCCCACCTTCAAACGACTTATAAACATTCATCGAATAGCTGTGCATTATACTCACGCAACGGCTACATTTGCTGCGTCATTTCTCCTACGACTTGCTCGTCTCTTGTAAGATCTTATTTGATCGTCTATGGAATAGATAAAGCTTGCTGAAGAGTGTTTTTGAAGCCCTAGTGACTGCGACATGGATGAGATCCGAAACCAAGTTGAACGTCTCGCAAATTTGATGGCAGAAAGTAATCTTCTTTGCGTCACTTTTCCCTGCTTGAGACTATGCTTAAAATTGCGTTAGTTCCAGGCAAACGCTATGCGTTGACGCTCCAGTTAATGCTTAAGAAGTCGAAGAAGAGAAAGGCCGCTTCAACCTCGCGTTCTCCGAAGGTAGCTCGAGACCCGCAACGGTCATTGGCGATGGCTGTCGAGCATCCACACTCAAGTCACCCACCATCAGCGACGACATTGCAACACAGAACCTCTGACTCATTTCCTGCTCCTTACGAGATGCCCTACTCCTTGCCAGAAGGCTCACTACACAACGCTCATATGGCCATCAATCCCATGCCCCAACACTACCCGCATCTTCCCCACCCAAACTTCCCAGAAACAGAGCAAATCTGGCGCGGCCTCGAGCAGTCACCAGGCGAGCTTCCTGTTTGGATATCTGACCAAAGTTTAGGAGGACAATCGTTTTCTCAGCATGGTATGGATGCCTTCATCATCCCTCCTGAATTCATGCCATCTGCGCCGCAAATTTGGTGATTCTGCGAAGAAATTTCAAGGTTCATCTTGTCCTTTATTCAGAGATGGCGGAGAGCTTCTTGCTTATATCACTCAGCTCTATTGTACAATCTTCATCATACCTTCACGGATTGATACCCTCTTTCCCGAAAATAAAAAGCAATGTACCTTACTTTCAATGTACCTTACTTTTTTATTTAAAATCTTATTCATTATGCAACCTCTAGGTAGAGGTCTGATTCTGAATTACCTGTCACTCTTCCCACTGCACATCGCGCATCACGATACTCTTTATGTGTATCACGAGTTGAACCCAAAGTTTGGATTGCCTCCATGGATATTGTCGATTTGTAAGTTGTGGCGTGCTTGTTTGACACTATTTATAGATATGTATGTCTCCTTATATAGCGCCTTTGATTTCTGCCCGACTGGCGTCCGAATGGCTAGTGGTTCTGTTGCATGTGCAGGTATGGACCAGCTTCATGTCTTTGAATTAAGTAACCAACCATTTTCACGGCAATTCTGCACTGGCAGATGAGCAACATTTGCAAGACGATCCCTCCTCACGGCGACCGAACATTAGTCCCTTCCAACCCATGGAAGGGAAACCGGAAAATAAATCCACTGAAGCTCGTACTTTGAGTAATTTTTCAGTGATGTCCCTCCTTCAGAGACCACCAAGATCGTCAGGAATCACGAAGAATATCGAAGGTTTGATTTGATGGCTTCACTGCATTCATGGGCATGATGACGATCGCCGCAGGATAGAAATAACGAAGAGAAGGAAATTCATCTTGAAGCTTGCCAAAGCGCTTCTAACCTTTGGGGCTCCCTCCCATCGCATCGAATCTCAGCTTCTTGCGGCATCGAACATTTTAGATGCTCGAGCCGGTTTGTCACCGTCTCGGTATTTTCTTGAAATTTCTAGTCTCAATGTCTCTTAATGTCTCCAGAATTCGTTCACCTTCCGAATATCGTCATAGTCTCAATTCGAAACGACAATACCCGCACAACCAGGACTTATTTCGTTCGTTCTAGAGGACGCATTGCGCTAACGGCCCTCCATAAGGTCCACCAGATCTATCGCGATGTCCTCCACGATAATATTGGTGCAGAGGCTGGTACAGATGCACTGAGACAGATCCTGAGATCGCCCCCTATCTACTCCCTCGAGTGGAGATGCTTTTTTGCTTTCGTGTGTGCCTCGATCATCTGTGGACTCTCTTTCGGTGGTTCAATTCTCGACATGTGGATCAGTGGAGCGTGTGCTTGTGTCCTACAATATCTGGGACTTAATGCCGCCAACAAAAGCTCGATGTATGCCAACGTTTACGAGTAAGTCATTAGGTGATACACGCACCTTTTTTTCAAGGTTAACACCATCAAGGATCTCGGTTTCCATCGTGGTCGCCTTTGTTGCTCGGGGTTTGAGCAACATCCCGGGTGATATCTTCTGTTATAGCGCAGTATCTTCTGCCGGCGTGGTGGTCATTCTCCCTGGGTTCACAATTCGTCAGTCGATTCCCTTGTCGTTGTGATGTCCTTTCATCTTCGGCTCTTTTTCAAAACATGTGAATATATAGTCATCAGCGCTCTTGAACTCATGTCCAAGAATATCTTCTGCGGCTCGGTCAGGATTGTGTACGCAATAATTTATACCTTGTTCCTCGTGAGTCGTCTTTCAAGTAACGCCTCTGCTACCTTTTATAACCCTACCTTTACCAGGGCTTCGGTTTGACGATTGGCTCCGACTTTTACCTTGTAATTGACCGCCGCGCCCGTCGTACCTACTACCGAAGTTCTATCCCCGAGAATCTAAATTACACCCATGGCCATTTCATTATGGGGAACGGCACCGAACGCCTGGTTCCCATCGCCGGCGTCCTTGGTCTTGGACACCCTGGCCATACCGCAGACCTTATTGTGAAAGGTGAACATAGATTGCATTCTCTCTCTCATGCTTCTGGTGTTCGTGCTAAATATACTGTTTCGGCGAGGCTGTATCCGCGATTTAAGTTGGCCATGGTGGAGACAGGCATTGCCTTGGTGGACTTTGTTTTTTCTTGTTCCTATCTACTCCACTTGCTCTTCCCTCTCGAACTTGCAATATTGGAGAAGCCCTCAATTGCCCATCATGGTCCTATTTTCCTGCTGTGCCTATGCTGCGAACCGTGCAGCAAGCATCGTCTTGCCTGGAAGGACTGACATCGTCTCCGCGGCTGGTGCCTTTGTCATTGGTTCTCTAGGGAATATTTATTCTCGTGTTGTTCGTGGAACTGCTTTTACGTCGATGGTGACAGGTGTGCTGTTCCTTGTTCCCGTGCGTCGCTTGAATCTCCCGATAGGATCTTCTGTCTAATTCCCCTGCCCTGATAGTCTGGTATTGCGCAAGGGGGCGGTGTTACTCAGACGTACCACAGTTCTGCAGAACAGTATTCAAGCGGCTTTTCTCTCGCTCTTCGAATGATAACTGTGGCAGCTGGAGTGACCATCGGACTATTTGTTAGTCAGGTTATTGGTGAGTTGCCACCTCTTCCATATACTTTCTTCCCTTGCCTTGATTACGAAGAAATGTTTTATAGTTTATCTGTTTGGGACACGCAAAAATGCTGCACACTTTGCATTTTGATTCGCGTTAGAGAAAGTTTGAATTGCATTACACGCTGTACACCCACTTTCTGCAGGATATGTATAAATACATCATGATCAAAATCAACTAGGCCGGGGTGATTGTAAATTAAAAGGAAGGTCAAAATAAAAATGCTATAGGTAGAAAGGTCCCTGACTCCTCTCAGTAACAGTAAAGGCTATAGGAATCTAAAATGATAGGAAACGCTCAAGGTCCAAAAAGTTGCGTCAACTCCTCCATGCGTCGTTGCAGTAGATCGCCTTTAGAGAAGTTCTGGCCAAGTGTCATGTTAGCCAGCTCGGTTTTCTTTCGTTGGAGGTCGAGAAGCTTGGCTTCAATTGAATCTTGGATAATGAATTTGACCGTTGTTACGGGTCGGGTTTGACCAAGGCGGTGCTGTATAAATTATGTTTCAGCATCATTACGAAGAGTGAGTTGGTATTGGAATAATTACAATTCTATCGACGGCCTGATTCTCTACGGCCGGGTTCCTAAACATCGATAAGACATGGCAATTCTTCAGAATGTGGAGCTATTCACCAATAAGGATCCATGAGGTAAACCCGTTGAGCGGCGGTAAGATTCAGCCCCACACCACCAGCTTTTAGGCTGACAAGAAGAACTTCACAGCCAGGATCGTGCTTGAGTGCGTCCATAGCTCGTGTCCGGTCATCTCGTTTCATGGTCCCATCTAGTCGGTCGTATCTAATTCCAGTGGCTTCCAGAGCATCTTCAATCCTGCAAGGAATAAGATTTCAATCTGGGCCGCTAAAGGAGCAACTCACTTATCAAGCATCGACGTCCATTGAGAACTGGGTTGCAAGTGAGCACGTCTGTGTCTAAGAAGACGAAATGAACTTACAAGACGACAGTCTTTATGATACCAGTGTCCATTGGCTTCCCGTCATTACTTTCCACGAGCTGAATATCGGGATCGTAGTTAACGGAGTGGGTGTTCATCCTTGAGAATTCAACTAAATCTCCCAGTAGTGCCTTGACCTTTGTTGACGGATGGAAATTCTCAAGAGAAGCACCTTTCTGCCTCTTTTCGCGTTTCTGCACCTTTTTCTTCTGTGATCCCTCGAGGACTGCATCTGCCTTCACCTCGTGAGCATCGGTGGGAGACAGACCAGTCTGACACGTGGAACAAGAGCGCTGAATATCAGGGCTAAC
>Ga0307513_10012047_pt1 | contig 10698 bp, 11 predicted proteins | sample 15_EM_MG_FD_202174 | JGI IMG/M metagenome (GOLD analysis project Ga0307513, IMG submission 202174) | Populus trichocarpa ectomycorrhiza microbial communities from riparian zone in the Pacific Northwest, United States - 15_EM | ecosystem: Host-associated > Plants > Roots > Unclassified | place...
CCTGAGCAGCGCCCCATTTAAATGCAGGGTCCAAACCTGAACCTGAGCAGGATGACCCCCTCTGAGGGGGGTTGATTGAATGGCTTAACACGGCCTGAGAGGCCCCGGATCCGAGTGCCCGAGGTGTTACCATCCTCCAACTTGTCATTGTGAACCTTCTGTTGAGTCTCACCGGCATCTCCATCATCAGTGCCACCCGCCGCTACTTTGCACAAGACCCAACAGCGCAAGAGGTTATCTACAAAGCGTATTTTGCGGTGCTCATGTTTGGCGATGTCACCCATACTGCCGTCACTTTATATGCAATGGGACCCGAGATGAGATGGGAATTCGGAAGTTGGAGTGCACTGACATGGGTCACTATTGTCGCCAACGTTTCCCTACTAGTTCCGCGGGCACTCTGGCACCTTGGTGTTGGCAGGGATGTACCCATCCGCGCAGATCCCAAAGAGAAGAAACAGATGTGACATGTTTCCACCGGCTGTATTGGTCTCATGTAGACTGGTATGGATACACGGGCAGCATTTCATTTGGACAGAATGGGGGGTCACATCCTCCAATGTAATATTTTCCTCTCAGATCTGGCTTTTCCTGACTCGTGCTGTGTAACAGTTTCCAGACGTCCGTGTGATGGGTATGATAATAAATTTAAGGCCGGTGCGGAGGAATGCATGTGAAAACAAAGCTCTCAGCGTGACTGAACCTAGAGCGGGCTTTGCATTAGAACTAGCTTAGATGCTGACCTTGAACGATGTCGTTTCTAATCAGATATCTGATCTCACAATAAGACATCCCTTTTGCCTAATGTCGTTCGCTCCTCATCCTGTCATTCCATGGCGTGCCAGGCACCAAGAAGAGCTCCTTACCTTCTTTGATTGGTGCCACGCAGGGTGTATATACTGGACAATTGTGCTGTGACGCCTATCCCCCATTGCTCTCCCCCAATGCTGCCCCAGCTGATCTCTTCGACTGCTTCGTCGCAATCAAGGGAGCCCACTTTTCGAGGCCATAGACGGAACTCATACATGCCAATCGACCGTGCAGAACTTGTCGAGTTCCGTGCCCGCCAGCGGACATTCACTAACGCCTACATGCGGACCAGCATCTCGAACTTAGCGAGTAGCGTCGTGATATTAAAGTTGTTTGACCCTAGATTTTATAGAAGTGAGTCTCGATATTCCCCTCGTTATTCGTGCTCTGAATCGGGAGCTGACGAGCAAATGGTTTCGTAGTTGGTTGCCTATACGTCACATTAGGGGTTACTCTTGCTGTAATTTCCTATGCACGAACGTACTACTCGAACGAGGACTTTGCCGATCATGCAGTCCCTCCAACCGCGCGAGAACCGACATATGGCACCTTTGATACGATTCGAGAACTTAGCGCAGTAGTAGCTACTACGAGCTCATCTCGAAGAACCTTTGGAAGGCCTTTTGTGACAGCAGGTTGGATTGTGGTGATGGTGACTCTTGTTGTCCTTAGTGTTGAGCTCTCCATCCTGTATCTGGTCTTACACGTGTGAGGAGCGAGCAAGCGTTTCTTGGCCTTGAACCAGTGATAGCAAGGATACATTGAGGTTTAGTACCGTATGAGCTACATTTCTAGGTGATTAGTGACATGGGGCCATTTTCAAAGTGGTCAAGCAAGCATGCAGGTGTCGTGGAGTGTATGGATCACACATATTCACCCCAATCAATGCCTTCCGCAATCTCCCAGGCTGTGTTTTGCGCTTCTTCGATAGTCTCCTCTCCAACACCCCATGACGGTATCTGCGGGTCTTCTTCTTCAGATCGATGATATAGACGTTGGAGTTGGAGTATGTCCTGAAGATATTTGAGACCATCGAGGACTTCAAGCCGATCATATACGTTGGACAATTTGCGGACAAACTCAACCTAAAAGTCGAGAGTCGGACTCGCTCGGAATTAGGTTGTATGAATAATATCGCACCTGTGGAACGCGGCCCTGGACTAAGACGATGGCCAGAATACTCCTTAGGAGGCCGACCCAAGTGTCGTTAATGATTTCTCCACGAAGGTCTAGCCAGCACCTGGGGAACACAGCGACGGATGAACCCCCATTATCCCTCTCCTTGCCCCTTTGGGGTACTGGGAAGGCTCTGACGGTGTAGTGTGGGAGATAGGTCGAAGCCACAAGTCGGGAACGGCTGTAGCCAGTCCAGAAAAGCACGGGAACAGGCCCCGTCCAGAGCTTGTGAGCAACAATGCGGCAGTCCATCAATAATTCCTGGGAAAAGAGTCAGGACAGAGACAACCAAGATTCAATGGACATACTTTGACTGCTTCCGCAACAACACCATTGGACCCTGCCAGGTTCACCTTCCTGTACAGGGAATCCAGTAGCTCTGCATCATGAGCATGACCCCCTCGTTGCAACTGCGACAGGACACTGTGAAGGCTGTCTTGGATGCATTTCAAGCAGTCAATTAAATCGCCTGGTCGCTTTGAGAGTACACAAGCTGCCGTCTCCCCGTCGCCATTGAATCCGTGTCCTTGCCCTTCGGCCTCAACGTCTATGTTGATATCGGCAACGCCGATTGTTTCCCTCATAGAATATTGACTGGTACTCGAAATTGAAGGAGAGGATATAGGGTCTTCAGCATCGTCCGTGAGGAACCTGACTTTGAAGGGAGTCTCTAGTATGTCGTCGTCTGTCCTCATGTCAGCACTGGAACGCTTGGTTATGGAAAGATACTACGCACCGATGTTTTTGCTGATATACCCGTACTCATCGAGTAGCTTCTTTCCAAAACCCGAGCGCCCGTCGAGCTTGAAGTCGAGTTTATGATCTGAGAACCGTTGCAGGAAGACTGCCATATCTCCGTCTTCAACCCCCATCGGCCATTCCATCCAACTGCTTCCACTTTCCAATTCCACTGCGAATTCGTGTGCATCTGGATATGCGGTTGAAGTGATGTCACCTTGCATGGCCTCGTGGAGACTTTCGGGATATTAGTTGAATGACAATGATAATGCGGAGTTGCTTACTGATCCATTAATTTGTACGTTCTTCCGGGATGTGGCTTCCACCCGGTCTTAGTAATGATACCACGCGCTTGCAGCCGTTTGGCTGCATCTCGCACAGTCTCATTTCCAAATGCAGAAAGAGCAAGAGCGGCCTTCTCTTCGTCGTAGTTTTTCGCGTCAGTCGCAATGATCGACTAGTCGACGTGAGTTCGACGTGAGTGGCAATTTACAAAATGGAAATTGGAGTGACCCACATGGATAGCTGAACTAGCCACAAGGAGCCTTGAATTTGGTTCCTGGATAGACGTTATAGGCGCATTATCGACAAATGCCTGCGTGTGGAGTGCCTTTGCTCTAGGCTCAACCCCTTCTTCCCTCCAGCACCGATCCCGTTCTTGATTTTCAGAGGGAAGGCCCTCAGCAATTGAAAACTTTAGATGCAGATCCTTGCACGACGCTGGCAAGGTGACTCTAGGGTTTGAGGGAATCTTGGCAAGGGCAACCCCCGTCCGGCTGGAGGGGGTCAGAGTAGCGTGGATCGACTAAAGGGTTTACTCACATCGCATGCTTGTCGATATATTTCCGAAGGAATTCAATATGTTTCACGAGATCGCATCCACCAAGCGCATTGGGGTCCTTGTCGGGCAGATAGTCGCTCCCAAGGTGGGATTGCCAGAGATGGTACCACGCATCCATCAACCTTTCCATGTACAGGGCGCTTCCCGCAGTCTCCTGCAAATGGTTGTAACGGAGCCGACAAGAGTTTTGGTTAATTGTGGGAAATACTTGGGTGACCGGCGCCCACTCCATAGTGCGCTTCCTATGACGAGACCGTGCACGAATCACTGCAACTGCGTCAAGGAGGAGTTCGTCATATTCAGGCCTCCAGTTGAACCGTTTTCGTCGGACCGCAACCTCTTTACGCTTTTGCAATTTCTTGTTGAGTGTTGTGGTGACGGAACGTGTAACATCTCCCATCGAAGTCACAAGAGCAGCAACATCTTGGTCACCCTGATGTTCTACAATAGGCGGGAGAACCGACATGCTGGAACCAGGCAATGTCACGTTGGTGGCCGGTGGAGTATTACGAGAAAAGACCTCGTTGAGATTGGGGGCGGGTAGTTCGGAGATGGCGTGTGTCGTCTTGTCAGCGGTATCCGATCCATCAGACGCGAGTGAGATCTTGATCAAACGGATTAGCTTCTCTTTGTCGAAGGGACCAATGTTCGTAACGAAACGGCCCCGAAGGGGCAACAACTTGATCGCCTGACTGTCATTGAGAGGTTCTGGATATGTCTCCTTGAGGAGGTCAAGCCATTGTCTTTCCAGCATCTGGAGGTGTCTTGCTGTCTTGTTTGCCAACGCCATCCGCATCTCAGTTTCTTGAGATATTTTCCTTCTTGCGCCATTCTCTCGCCTGCGCCGCTGCTGGGAAGCTATGTGTGCTAGTGCGCGATCGTGGAGGTAGGCAAGATACTCGCAGACGACCGTTTCTGGGGCACATGTGAGGTAGCAGGCTTCGAGCAAGCGGCTGGGAGTATCGTCGTTGAGGGGGGTGTGGCCGGTCTTCCAGTCCACTATCGATCGCAGATAAGCTATTTGCACTTGCGACAAGATATACTTCGACCGCCAACCACGAAAGGAAGTCAAAGTAGCTATCACTCCATGACTGCAACTGTAATCTCCAGTGACACTTCGAGTTTCTTGCGATCCCAAATCTACTAACGACTGGACTGCTTGGCGGTCGGACTGTAGCTTGAGGAAGTTCCAGAAGTTAACCGCCTCGTCCATAGTATTCAGAGGCGCGTCTCGCTGCAATGGCGGGTCTTCATCTCCAACGAGCGCGTAGAGGTACTGGGGGGCGATTCGGTTAAATCTCCAATATTTTGGAAGCTTCCCGGCTTTTAATCTTGGTGGAATGAAGGTATTGAACATGGTCGGATGCGATGCGCGAGGCTCAACCACGATGTCCGCACTCTCAGATTCGGCTTCAACTAGTGGCGTGACGAACTTGATATTGGCGAGAACTTCGAGCAGTTCCAGAAGACGCGTTTTGCTTTTGTGACTCCTCACCTCCAAGCCGTTATAAATTTCTGCGTCCAATGTGATCAATGGTTGGGAGAGCAGGTCGGGGTCCGTTTGGGCGTGTTCAATGTAAGGGATATAGCGACGGAGAGGAACGACGGCGCAGAAAGACCCAAGGGGAAAGTCCGTGAACCAGTATTTAACCGAGATGATCCTTTCTTGAATAGAAATGACATGATCCGACGGATTGGAGCTGAGTAGGTGGTTAAGGGTAAAAAGGTGGAGCTCTTGTGCACGTCGTGCCCTCCCAATCAGATATCCAGCCATCTGGCGGAGGGTCAAGGGGTCCTCCAAGAATGGACGGCGAGCTCCGTAAGACTCCGGATCGGGCAAAGGGAGACACTTTTGTCGATCCTGGGGAGAGCGTGATCGCTTCTTTCGAACAGACTTCCTCACTGGTCGAGGGTTTGGGAGGATGTCTGCATCGTTGATCGCGTCAGACGGAGGAGCAACTGTGAGAGTCTTTAATGCGTTCTGAATCGAGAGGATGTACTGATGAACGTCCTCTGGAGACACTTCTGGGAGGTGTGCGATCGTGACGGGCTGCTTCAAGGAAACGCGGCGTTGAAGATCCGGCGAAAGGGTTTTGATCACCTTGATTTGGCCACTCTGTTCAAGCATCCCAACTATCTTCGTGACAGTCTTCTTGTCAGCCCGCGCATCGGCTGACGCGCTGGTCACCACTCCTTTGCCTTGTAGAGCCTTGATATGCTCCGCCCACAGAAAGCTCAGCTCGTAGTTGACAGTGACGACACCCCCCCGTGTACGCATCAAACTGAGCAACTCGTTCATCCGGCGAATGTCCGAGATGTTTGTAATATTCTTCGTTTGCGCCAAAGGCTTCCGACTTGCGATGCGATCCGGCGTATTTACACTTGGGATCTCTGTGGTGTGTACGTCTGCCGGAGCTTCGGATGTCGACGCATCGGTGGCGCCTGGAACGGTTTCGTTGAAGATTGTGGCCTCAGCGTTGGTGGGTGGTTGGGAATGCAACAATCGTGGATCGATGGGCTGAACTTCATGGGCCGGAAACGACGGGAACATAGGGCCGGAGCATGATTTTGACGTATGGGATGCACTCGTAGGCAAAGCATTGATCTCGGATGAGTTCTTCTGAACATGCCATTTTCGGGGTTTCACGGCAGGTCCTGTGATGCTGACCTTAGCCTTCTTGCCTCTGCCACGGTGAACGGATGCGCCAAGCGAACTATCGGTCGGAGCTGGAGCCAGAGTCTCGACAGCAACGGTTCTCTATAGGGCTGTAAGTTAGGTGGTGTGGATACAGACAGAAAGGGAGTGATTACCTCTTCCACATTCTGTTCGCCAGCTGTTGCCTGAGGTATTGCTAGTCCTGCTTCCAGTGCAGGGGATTCTGGTGCAGGAGGTACTGCAGATGCAGGGGCACCACCTCGCTCTAGAGTAGATTGAAGAGGTTCGATTGCTGCCTTTTTCGATTTGCGAGGCTTTTTAGGAGCGGGGGCCTCTTTAGGTTCCAGTGATTTGGGAGGCCGACCTCGCTTGCGGCTGGGACCAGCATGGGCCACTGGGGGTGGAGCAATTGGAACAGATGCGAGAGCCGCCACTCCTGGAACAGTGGTAGGAATAGCAAACTGGATAGTGACTGGGGTTGCGATAGGTGGTTGCGAAGTTGTAACATCGTCCGCTACTGGAATAGGATCAAAGTTTGGCACAGAAGCCAGTGAGGTGGGCACTGCATCGGGAGCAGGTAAATTATCTTGAGAGGCTCGCTTCTTCTTTGACGGGCGATGCTTCGCTGAATGGTTGTCTGCGTCTCCTTCCATCTCGTCCGCCTTTCGCTTGCGAGGTTGCTTGGGTTTTTCCACTCCCGAGTTCCCCCCTTCAACCACCTTAGGTTTCCTGTTCCTCCGCTTTGGCTCCTCTCCAGGCGGGTATTCCTTCCTCGGCCGCCCTCTCTTGCGAGCACCATTGACGATCGGGTTCTTCCCGGGCTTTATCTTTTTCACCACCGAGTCTCGTTGTAAGATAGGCTTTTTCCCATCACTGACTGCCTTTTCATGAGCCACCAACTCCTGGTCGCTGGTGTAGAAGTGCTTGCGCTTTATCTCCATGAACTCATCGCGGTGGTCATCGTTGAGATAATCGAAACGATCGTCATTCAATTTTTGTGAGCGGAGCAAGGCGCGATAGTGTTCCCAAGTGTAGTAACGTTGGCGTCGCTGCTTTCCTGCAGACTCCATCACAAGACACACTTGAAGATAAGACATTGGTTTCGGTGGAATACGCCCGGCTGCCCTTGTCATAACGTGTTCGATCGTACGTCGGTCCAGGTGATCCATCAATTCGGATATTTCCTCCAGGCATGTTAGCCTTAAAGACGAGAATAAGTACGAGAATAAGTACGCGTACCTTGATTGTGAGCCCTTCAGGGTGGTCATGGATAACATCGATAATTTGACGCTGCATTGGGAAGTGGAATGCTAGTGGATGTGCTGGATACTGCTTAGTAATGAGACAAGTTATGACGGTGAGTCTTACCACTACGTTCGTAGACATCTCCATTGTCTGCGTCCTCTGGAATGGGGCCCAACATAGAAGCAGGTACCCCAACTACCCGATTGTCACTAGACAGCTCGCATTCTGAAAGAAACTCCTCCGAAAGAGCAATTCGATCTCCACCCTTGTCATTGAGCTTGAACTTCCTAAGAGTTCCACTATCAATCATGTCATGGACCCGAGACGTGAAGAACCGGCGGTCATGCTTGGTAGGATCGATGTATCCGCAAGCAAGAATAAGATTGTGGAATGGTCGCGTGCGATTTGGAGATTCGATAAGTAGGCGAACAAGTCGGGCTTGAAGTAAGGGGACGTTCGTCACCTCGGAACCAGGGATGAAAATGGTTGGGTTGTCAGTCAGTTGCATGGAAGTCCCCTGGGTTACATTCAATGCTTCCTTTTCTCCATGGATGGACTCTTCACCGGTCCATATCCGAATAGAGTCGGCCCATCGTTTGTGAATAACCCAGTTCTGACTGGTGCCTTTGACGTATTTGATTCTGGTCAACCACTAGGTCAGATAAGCACTACATATACAAAGTGGAAACGCACAGAAGGCCGAGGTCCACCAATTGGGTGATTTGATAATGAATCGAGCGCGGATCGTATCCAGTGAGAGGTCCGAGATCCTTGGTGGCAAGTCCAAGGGCACGAGTTCTACATACAAGTTGAAGAATGGTATACACTGTCGGACTTAGTTTTGCTGGCTGTTTGGTGAGCAGTCAGATGTGGCCTCATCGTATCAGCTCGCTGAGAGTCTGTACTTGCCCTTTCATGAGATCCAGTAATAGCATAGAAAGTTGCAGCTTTGTTTGCGGCGACGCGAAGCTGGTCACCGTACTCTTTCTCCAATTCAGGCAACGAGGACGATGACTCGTCCGTCAAAGAGGTCAGCTCAACCGGGGGCGCTGTTACATCCTTTTTGAGTGCAGGAGGTGCGATCTGGACGGCTGGTGTACCCTTTGGTACTGTACCGATCTGGATGGAAGGGTGTGCGGCCATGACAGACCAAACAGAGGCGACGAACTTGTCATCCACTTTTTGTTTAGCGTGCAAGCTTGTGCAGAACTCCGTCACCAGCTCTTTGAGACGAGAGACAGCGCATCCTGGTCGACGTTCAGTAAACGGTCATGGAGCGGTTCGAACCGGCTGCGAGACGGATTTGGGTGACGCGATCGAGGAAACAAGACGCGTACCTAGTTCCCCCTCGTATGCGATTTCGGTGAGACAATATTGCACGAGATCGTCGAGCATTCTAAGGCGGAAGGGGTGGAGAATGAATGAGAAAGTCGCAGTCGCAGATGGCGTGAAACCGCGAAGATAGGACACCAGTCGGTGACCAGGAATAATATAGCAGAAAATATTATACGAGCAGTTAATGCTGCTTAATAAGAGCAAGCGCGTAGACCAAGATGGAAGTGAGACGGTCCAAGGTCAGCGGACAAACAGGACAACATTTCATAGCCAACCACTTCAGCCAGCCTCGCCGGTGCCCCTCCTCGGGAGAGTATTCCAATTGGTTCAAGTAAACCAGATTCGTCGAAATTGCTGTGCGGAAGGAGTTTGAGGTCGATGACCGGATGACTTGAACCAGAATATATTTGGTGGTTCGGGAACAGTATTCAAGTCCATGAACCAAAGAAATGTGAACTATATGAACCAGGACATAAATACAGTTGGAATAGGCTACTTTCTGAATGATAGATAAGCTCACACAGCAACGACCAAGATGTGAACTGTGGTGGTTATTTTGCCACTGGGTAATCAGTGAACTCTCGCCTAAGCAAAAGAGCGTTCTAGTGTCGGAATGTGCTGTGCGACGACTTATCGTCCCTAACTCGATGCTTCTTCGGGTAGACCCACTCAAGGTTGGGGTATATCGAAAGGAAGGGGGTAGAGGCACTTGCATGAAGGATGAGGGTATCAACAAGTACAAGGGCATCACGGTAGGACCTCTTCTCTTCGTATTCGTGGAGTTGTCGAACTCGTTCTGACCGACGAGGAAGCGATCATGGTTCACAAAGTGACAGGAAGGGGCTGGACAGTGGAATAAACAAACAAGATCGGTGTAAAGCTGGGGGTCCTTGTGAGTTCCATATTCAAAACCGTCAGTGCAATTGCCCAGAGGGGGATTCATAACCGAGCGGGCTCCATTAATGAGATGCCTAAACGCATAATTCAGTATCCACTATAGCATTTGGACTTTATATATTGGGTGTTGTTTCACAGGTGCGGTTACCGGGGTTGCTCGCTCCGTTATAGTATGGGAGGTTACCGAATGCTCAAATCATAAGCGTGCTCAAGAAAGAATTTTCGATGATGGTAGTTCCTCTAGGTCAACACGGTGTAAGATTGAGACGGAGGCTTACCTGTCAGGGGAGAACGCCGGCACCATGGGCGGAGAGAATAGTTTCGAAATGGTCCTCTCGTAGAGTATTATGTGGACCCAGGATGGTGAGTATGGTTTCAGTTGAGGAGAAGACCCGCTGCAGCCAAGTGAAAAAACCGCTGAATGAGAGTCATATAAGGGCACCTGGGAGTCCACCTGCTCACTCGACTACCTGTCCTCCCAAGGTAGAAGAAATGCACGCACTCGGCTTACACCTGGGCAACGAGAGAAACTCCATGGTGGGGTACAAATTTGGGGGCGCCCGAATAAGCCGCGATTACAATATTGCGCCATTTGCACGTAAACTCTGAGAGAGGCTCTATAAAGCGACTAAAGGTTATTAACGAGACAGCCGGCGACTTCTAGCCAGTGCTACTCTGAGCTTGATCAACATTGGACGGCTCTTGGCCAAGATAATGAGTTTGACTAAAACCAGCGCGTTATACATATGGCTAGAACAGGGAGCTGATATTGTTATATAGTGATACAACCAACTCGTTCAGAGAGGCCATACCGTTCTCAGTGTGGCTAGATTTGAACCAGTACTGTTCCGGAGATACCGAAAGATATGGCTAGATGTTAATATGGTTCAGGGTCCTCCCTCCATCGCTGAGTTGGTGTAAACCACGTACTCCCTCGTCCGCAGGGGACGGAAGAGCACACTGAGATAGTAATGACCATGCAGTTGCTGAGCGTTGAGGA
>Ga0307513_10012048_pt1 | contig 10698 bp, 8 predicted proteins | sample 15_EM_MG_FD_202174 | JGI IMG/M metagenome (GOLD analysis project Ga0307513, IMG submission 202174) | Populus trichocarpa ectomycorrhiza microbial communities from riparian zone in the Pacific Northwest, United States - 15_EM | ecosystem: Host-associated > Plants > Roots > Unclassified | place...
GGCCACCAACGCCGGAGCATCCCCCGCCGTGAACAACATTCCGAAGCTGGCTCACCACGTTTTTTTCTGGCTCAAGAATCCGCAGTCGAAAGAAGACCTGGCGCGGCTGCTCCAGGGGCTGCGCACGCTCGCGAAAATCGAGACAGTGCGTGCCGTGCACTTCGGCGTTCCGGCGAGCACCGAGAAGCGCGACGTCGTCGACAACAGCTTCAGCGCATCCGAGATCCTGTTCTTCGACGACACGGCGGGTCAGAAGATTTACCAGGACCATCCCATCCACAAGCAGTTCGTCGCCGACTGCTCACACCTGTGGGAACGGGTCGTGGTGTACGACGCGATCAGCGCCTGACGGCCGCGCGGCAGCGGGCTATTTCATCACGGCATTTTTCCAGACGTCGTCGCTGGCGCGGCAGTAGCGATCGAGGAATTCCTGATGCGCCGGCATGCTCGCGACGGCGCGGCTGATCGTCGTACGGATGCCGTCGAGAAAGCGCGCAAGGTCCGGCTCCTTCATGCCCTCGGTCATGCGGTTGTAGTTCGCCGGATGGATTCCCTGACCGAACATCACCTGCACCCATGAGTCGAGCTGGAACATTTCGTTCTCGCCACGCCAGGCATGCGCGCGCTCGCGGAACATCCGGATCCTGCGCGCCAACAACTCCGGAACCTGCATCTCGCGGCAGGCGCGCCAGAAAGGCGTGTCGACGCGATCGGTGACGTGGTAGTGAAGGATGATGAAATCGCGCACGGCTTCGGCTTCGAGCCGCACGTCCTCGTTGTACTGATCCACGAAAGACTGCGTCACACCACCAAACGGGAAGTAGTGAACGAGGCGCGACACGCCCGTCATGATGAGGTGAATGCTCGTGGACTCGAGCGGCTCGACGAAGCCGCTCGAAAGCCCGAGCGCGACGACGTTCTTGTTCCACGCTTTCATGCGTCGCCCCGTGCGGAACTTGATCACGCGCGGCTGGATGATCGTCTTGCCTTCGACATCGCGCAGCAGTTTCTCGGTCGCCTCGCTGTCCGACATGTAGCGGCTGCAATAGACGAGGCCATTTCCGACGCGATGCTGCAGCGGAATGCGCCAGCGCCAGCCGGCCTCGTGCGCGATGGCACGCGTGTACGGCACTGCCGGCCCGATCGACTCCGTCTGCACGGCGACCGCGCTATCGCACGGCAACCAGTGATTCCAGTCTTCGTAGCCGGTCTTGAGCGTCTGCTCGATCAACAGTCCGCGGAAACCGGTGCAATCGACGAACAGATCGCCTTCGACGACCTGCCCGGACTCGAGCACCAGCGCCTCGACGAAGCCCGATTCGGCGTTTTGGCGAACTTCGCGAATCTTCCCTTCTACGCGCCTGGCGCCATACCCCTCTGAGAACTTGCGCAGGAATTTCGCGTAGATGCCGGCATCGAGGTGGTAGGCGTAATTGACCTCGCCCTGCGGCGGGATCATGAACTTGTGTTCCTTCGCCGCCTGCAGCTCGAGGCAGTACTCGCCGAGTTCGGCCGTGATGCCCTGCGCGAGACCGCGCATCCAGAAGTGATGGAACTCGCAGGCCCAGGCGGATTTGCCGTTGATGCCGAAGGAGTGGATGTAACGATCCGAGCCCGTGCGCCAGCCCTCGAACGAAATACCGAGCTTGAAGGTCGCGGCGGTGGCGCGCATGAACTCCTGTTCGTCGATCTGCAAGAGCCGATGCAGCGAACGGATGGGGGGAATCGTCGATTCGCCAACGCCAATCGTGCCGATCTCCTCGGATTCGATGAGCGTGACGTCGACGATGCCGTGAAAATTACGCGACAGGACGGCGGCGGCGAGCCAGCCGGCGGTGCCGCCGCCGGCGATGACGACGCGGCGAATATCGGGGTTATGAGGCATGTCCGATTATATCGTCGGCGACTGGTGCCGCACGTTCGCGAGGCTCGCCGCGCGTGCATCTGTAATATCGAGGGCGCATGAACGTCAACGACTACCTCATCGCGCACGCGGACAAGGATTGGGCGCAGCTTCTCAAGGACTGGGTGCCGCCGCTTCCGCAACGCTACCAGGTGTGGCTGGTGAATCGTCTCGGGGAGCCCTTCGTTGTGCTCGACGACGACACGGTGCTGAGGCTGGATGTCGGCGCCGGCACGTGCGCCGCTGTCGCGCGCGGCCGCGAAAACTTCGCGCAACTACTCGACACTGGTGACGCCGCGGATCGATGGCTCAGGATCCGGCTCGTGGACGCCTGCCGGCGCGGCGGAATGAACCTCAATCCGTTTGAATGCTACGGCTTTAAGATACCGCCGACTCTCGGCGGCACATACGAACCGTCAAATCTCAGGCCCACCAATCTGGCGATTCACTATTCGTACCAGGCGTACATCTGCAAGCAGACCGACATCTACTGGATTGCGCCGGAATAGCCGTCAGGAACGCGCCACGACGAAAGTGTTCACGGTGAGCCGGGCCGTGCGCGGGTCCGGGTCGGGAACGAAGCCAGCGGCGACATTGACCGAATGCAGCATGCTGCCGCGGTAGACCAGCAGGCGATTGAACGCAGCGCTGTAGCTGGCGATTCGCTCGAACAGTGCCGTGTCGCCGTCGACGTATTTCGCCGGCGGCATCCCTGTTCCCCGAACCTCCGCATTCACGGTCCTTATGTACTGCTCCTCGACATCGGCGGTCATGATCTCGAGTCCGGTACTTCGATGCCGGTAGAAAGAAGTGCCGCCACTCGCGCACAGATAGTGAAGCAGCGCGAGCCGGTTCTGGTCCGTGGAATCGTAGTGAGGCACGCGCTGAAACGGCACGAGTTGCTCGGGCGGTACTGTGACGAGAGAAAAACTCGAATCAGTGATGGCAAGCTCGGCGTCGAGTCCGAATGTGGATCGAAGGAGATCCGCCAGCGATTCAACGATGCCGTTGGCGTATTCAGGTGGCGCGGCGGAGCGCAGGCCCGGGTAGTACAGCGATGTCCGGCTGTAGTTATTGCGCTGGGCCGCCGTCTCACGCAGCGAATTCGCCTCGGGCCACGCGTCCTCGATCACGAGCACCGGAGCGCGACCATGACCGACGTAATCGACACGACTTTCCACGATGGCTTCCCGGACCTGGATGAACGCGGATACTGAATAGTCGGCAGCCGGGCGGCAAGCCTCACCGCAATTGGCTCAAATTGCTGTGCGCAAAAAAAGAAGGACCGCTGCTTGCGCAGCGGTCCTTCCATGCCATCAGGTTCTAGAACCTTAGAACTTGTAGCGAACTCCCAGCGCATAACGCGGGGACTGATCTTCCAGGCGATACACCTGCTTCACTGACCGGGCGTGCCAGCGAATGTCTTCGCCGGTGAGGTTGATGGCTTCGAACGACACCGCGAGGCTGTCGGTGAAGTCATAACCCACGCTCAAGTCGATCTGGTCGTAAGCCTCGACGTAGATGGGGTTGCGATTTCCACCGCCGACATTCGTCTGCGCGAGGAACTCGTCACGCCAGTTGTACGCCAGGCGGGCCGACAGGCCGAACTTCTCGAACATGAGAACAGCATTCGCGGAGTCGGACAGACCGAGCAACGCGAACTGGTTCTCCGTCGGCGACAGTGTGTTGTCGAACTCTACGTCGCCGCGAACGATGGTGTAGTTCGCGAGAACGCCGAAACCGCTGTCACCGAAGAAGTACTGACCACCCATTTCCCAACCGTGGATCTTCGCTTCCTTGTTGTTGATGGGTTTCGACACGTTGTACACGTAGTCGGGATTCGCGGCCGTCGCAATGACGTCAAACGCCTCCATTGCGTTCGCTTGCGGCGTCGAGCCGTCAAATGCCGCAAGCCCACCTGTGGACGGGTTCTGAAGCATGACAGTTGCCGTGAACAACGAGGTGTCGTCGATCGCGCAAGTGCCACCGCACTGCGCGCCGTGGGTCTGCAGATAGAGTCGCGCCGCTTCGACGTCCGGACCCGCGGTCGGATCCTTGATGCCGAACAGCGTGCTCTCGACGACTTCGTTACCCGTGAAGTTGCTGACGCGCTTCTCGAACACACCCGCCGACACGTAGCCCGTGTCGGAGAAGTACCACTCGAGAGACATGTCGAGGTTGTTCGACTCGAGCGGCACCAGAGCCGGGTTGTTTGAAGTCGCCGATGCCAGCGTCGTGCTCGGGACCAGCGTCGAGCCGTTCGGCGTGCCGGGGTTCGCACCCGCGAACAGCTGACCGTATTGCGCGCGCGCAATCGTCTTGCTGTACGAGAAGCGGCCCTTGAGGCTATCCGTCAGGCCGATGTCCAGGTCGACGCTCGGCAGCACGTGGTTGTAGCTCGCGTCCTCGCTGAACGAAGTCGCCGCACCAGCGCGATCGAGCCGGAAGTCGTTGTTCGACAGCCAAACCATCGCGTTGAAGGCCGGGACGACGATCTGGGCAGTCGATGTGACGTCGGTTTCTTCGTAACGCACGCCGACGTTCAGGTTCGCCGGCATCGAGCCGAGCTCAGCCTTCATGCCGACGCTGAAGTACAACGCTTTGACGTCTTCCTCGACGAGGTTGTCATTGTCGTACAGCGGGTCATACCGCAGCTCGCCATCGGTCATGCTCGCGTCGGACCAGTTCGTGTAAGGGCGCGGCGCGCGTGCCACCAACGTCACCGGGTCGCGACCCGTGCCGATCTGGCCACTCTGCATTGCCCACAGGCCGAGCTGCGTGGCATTGCCACGGAACGCGCCGGTCGGTGAGCCTGCGGAGTTGAAGTCACCAAACAGGCCGCCGAGGTTGTACGGCGTGAGCATGTCGACCATTCCGGTCGCCTGTGACGCGTCGTTGACGCTCCACGTGCCCATTTCGAGGTAGCCGCCCGAGGTTCTCTGGTGCATCTCCACCTTGCGGGTGTCGACGCCGAACTGGAAGCGGCCATTCTCGAAATCGATTTGGCCATCGATGCGGGCCTGCTGGACGTCGGTTTCCTGCTGTTGGTAGTTGATACGCAGTACCTGCGAACCCAACGTGTTCTGGTCGAACGTCGCGTCGGGGTTGCCGCCGGCGTTGGCGATCGCCGCAGCCTGATTCGCGAACAACGTGCGCGACATGATCGGCAGGCCGTTGTTGAACTCGAACTGCTGCGTCCAGAAGCCCGAACACGACGCCACCGGATTGCCGTTGGTCGCGTTGTAGGTGGCCGGCGGATTCGTCGTCGGGCAGTTCGTGCCCGCGAAGCTGAACGCCGTCTGGCCGCCGCCCGTGACCGGGTCATTCGGGTCGCTGGTCGCTTCCGAATCGTGGAAGTCGAGCCCGAGCTTGAAGGAATCATTGACCTGCCAGTCCGCGTTGAAGCCGAGCGACTTCAGCTGGTTCTTCTGCTCGTTGCGCTGCTGCTCGAAGCCGAAGTCCTTCTGCGCGCCCGTGAGCTCGTGCAGGAGAACCGGCGTCGCGACGTCTTCACCCGTGTCGAACACGATGTGGTCGAAGCTGCCGTTGCGCTGCATCCAGATGGTCTGTTCGCCGCGGTTCTCGGCCAGTTCCTGCTGAGCGAACGTGTAGTCGAGGGTGAACGTCAGTGCTTCCATCGGCGCGAACTGAACGACTGCCTGTCCGTTGATACGCTCTCGCTCCAGATCGGAGAATGCGTAGCGAATGTCGTTCGGGATGCCGTACAACTGACCCACTTCCGGCGCGTTTTCGATGTTCGCCGTCGGACTGATCGTGGTATCACGCGTCGGCGAGAGAGGATTCGACTGCGTAGCGTCCCAGCCGCGAATGTTCCAGTTGTTGACCGTCGCCTGCACCGAGCCGCTTTGGCGCTTGGAGTAGCTGGCGTTGAGTCCTACGCCGAACGTCTTCGCGTCGTTGGCGAAGCTGAAAATACCCGACGCTTCCGGCGAGATGTTGTTGTCGAAAGGAGCCGATTCGTCGCGAGCTGCCTTCACGCCCACGCTCATGACCATTCCGTCATTGTCGAAGGGGCGAGCCGTCCTCACATTGACCGTGGCACCAATGCCGCCAGTCGGCAGATCGGCACGGCTGGTCTTGTAGACTTCAACCGCGCTGATCGCCTCCGAAGAGAGATTGGCGAAGTTGAACGAGCGCGAGCCGGCACCCTGACCACCAGTGATCGTGTCGCCGCTGCCGTAGGCATCGGCACCCGGCATCTGGCGGCCGTTCAACGTAACCATGTTGAACGCCGGACCGAAGCCACGCGCCGTAACCAGCGCGCCTTCGCCATTGCGACGGTCGATGGACACGCCGGTAATGCGCTGAAGTGATTCAGCCAGGTTGGTGTCCGGGAACTTGCCGATGTCTTCGGCGTTGATCGAATCAACGACGCCAACGGCGTCGCGCTTCGTCTCCATCGAAGCTTTCAAGCTTCCGCGCAAGCCGGTGACGACCACTTCTTCGAGTTCTTCAGTCGCTTGTTCTTGAGCAAAAACGGGGTTGATGAGAACCGCGCCACCAACAATGGTGAACAGCGCTCTCGAGGTTATTGGAAAAGCCTTAGGATTGAATTTCATAGTCAGATGTCCTCCGCACTCGTACATCTATTCATTGTGAAAACCAGGATTAACCTTGGAACGAAAGAAACAGGAATTAACCTTGGAACGAGAAAAGGATGTGTCGAACTAGTCGACCGAACGGCGGGGGAGCTGCATATTCCGCAGACTCAATAGGCGCGACAGAACGGCGCCCGAATGGCTTCGAACCAGTAATGCGCAAGATGCGCGTCCCCCTCGTACTGCAGCGGAGGATATTCACCCTGTGTACAAAAGTCCACGGCTAACTGCTCCGGAAATTTTTGTGCCCATGGCCAAAAGCCCAAATGTCTTTATCCACAAAATCATGTCCTTAGAGGACAACCAGGGACAGCTGGGGAAAGAGGGGGCGTCGCTCCCTGGGACGGAGGGCAGAAAAAAACAACAGTTTCAATCGACCGTGCGCAGCAGCGATGCTATTTAGGGCCAGGCGCCCTATCGCGGTAACGTTTCCAGGTCGAAATCACGCGGAATCGCCCCCGAATGGAGCGAAGCAGGCGCTATTCCAGCGGCCGGTTATCTGCCCCTTCCTGCCGGGCAATCTCCGGTGAAACACGCGACGGCACTTCACCGATTCAGTTTGTTTATCAGCATTGCGCGTATGTGGCGTGCCTTCGTGTCGTCGATGGGACCGAGCAGACCTCGAGCCTGCTCCGGCAGGTGCGCACCGGCATGTTCCGACGGTCCGAATACGTAGTACTCGAGCACGTTCTTCCACGCCTGCTTTTCCCGCTCAGGTCGATCGCGCATGGTCCACATCGCGTGATAGAGCGCATTCATCGGCGTCGGCACGAACTCCGGAGTCGAGCTCCACCAGTAGTTGACGAGGGTGTTGAATGGACTCAACCCTTCAACGTGGTGCCACCACATGCTCGGCACGAAGACGGCGTCACCTGGCTCGAGCTCCGCACCTTGGCCCGCGGCCAGTGCGTCACGAAAACGTGGGTACTTGCCGAAATCGGGATTCGCGAAGTCGACGAGGCTGACAGCCTGACCGCCGGGCGTCAGCTCGAGCGGACCCGGATACAGATTGAATATCTGCTCGGGCGGGAACAACGTGAACCGCCGCCTGCCGACCGCGCAACAGGCGATGTTGTTTGGCGCGTCGTAGTGACACGAGGCGATGGTGCGGTTTCCGATCCAGATGCTCGGCGGTGGATCGATGCCGTGCGCCGCCAACTGGAGATCGTTGTCCTTGCGAAAACCTGGCATGCACGGATCCACGAGCAACGACGCGATGTAGTACGTCGGCGGGCGTTCATCCTGCAGGTGCGATTCGATTTCCCCGAGGATCGTGTCCAACCGCTCACGACGCACCTGGAAATTCAGCTGGGTGAAATCTTCCGTGTAGAAAGGCCGCCCGGCGATGTGTGGTCCACCAAAGTTGAAGTCGACTGGTTTGCCATTGTAGAAAGAGGCCAGGTATCGCCGCGCTTTCTCGCCGGATTCGAGGCCCGCACGCACCAGGCCCCAATTGCTCGCGACGCCCTTGAGAACCGCGGGCCGTCCGCTTGCCAGCAGCTCATCGAGCGGAAAATGGCCAGGGCGGCACTCGAGAACCCGGATTTTTTCGGCGACCTCAACCATTGAATACCGCGAGCTGCGAGGAAGACGCATCGCAGTATAAGCCGGCTCGTTGGCCGCCGAACTCACTGGATCGGGGGTGTGCCTTCAGCTTCCGCCCGCCGCCTGCGCTGCCTCATGGCCATGAGCTTGCTTACGTTGCTCACGGAGGCGAGCGCGAGAATGGCACCTTGCAGGAACCCGGAACGGTGCAGACGGAACAAAGATTCGCTATCGAGCGCGCGCAGTTTTTCCTGGCTGATGGTGTGCAGGCCGGCGAGATTGACGGTCTCCTCATCGCTGAGTTTGACTTCGAGTTTGATCGGCTCGATGAGATCCAGGGCCGTGAACTCCGCGAACATCGCCTTGCTGATGTCCATGCCCTCGTGAATTCCCCGCAGCACGGCAGCGATCTGAGTCAGGTATGAACTGTTGCCGCCGGCGGGCATGAACACGGGTCTGCCTTCGGTGAAACTGACCCGGGGATTGTCCAGATCAACATGTATGACAGGTTCCTTGCGCCTTTCTCCATCTGTGAGCCGTTCCTGGAACCCGATCAGGAAAGGGCCGCGCGCGACGATTCCGGGAAGGTAATGTGCGTCCCATCGCCCGGAGTCGAGAAACAGGTTCTCGCCTTTCTCGAAGCCCAACAGGGCAATCGATTGATATTCACCGGTGGCGGAATCCCTGCGGAAGAAGATCGGATACTCGCGCTGAATGTCGCTGAATTCCGTGGGGAACGTCAGCACGGTCGCGACGTTGTCGCCGAACTCGGCGCCGTAGCGAAGGATCACGCGCAAATCCTTGTGATCGATGTTGTTGAGCAGTGCGTGTCGCGGCATGCGTCAGATCCTATAAAAAAAGAGCCAGTCTCAGGCCAGAAACCCGTTTATTGACAGGCGGCCGGTGCGTGGGTTGAGGTCGGGGATGAAATTGCTGGCCATTGCGCCGGAATGCAGCGACGTCCGGCGATAGACCAGTAGCCGGTTGAATACGCCTTCCTGATTGACTAGCTGCTCATACAGCGGCGTGTCCCCGTTTATGTATTCCGCGGGAGGGCTGTCCGGCCCGTCTTTCTCGGCCAGGACCTGCCGCATGTACTCCGAAAAGCGCTCTTCGTTCAAATACTCGAACCCGGTGGCGCGGTGACGATAGAACGCCGTTCCGCCGAGATCTGTCTTGAAAAGGTAGTGGATGAAGGCGAGCTCGTTCGAGAGTAGCGAGTCAAAATGCGGGATGCGTTGCAGGTGGATGAGGTCTTTCGCCGGCGTCGTGACCACCGAGAAATGACAATCCGAAAACCGAAGGGCGCTCGCCACCAGCCCGAAATAGTCGGCCAATACACCACGCAACTGCTCGAGCATGAATCGCTGGTAGGTGAGCGGCACCTTTGAGCGCACGCCGGGATAGTAGCTGACCACGTCACTGAACACCTTGGCCGCCGCCAGCTCAACCAGCTGATCGGCATCGGCGACCAGGTTGTCGATGACGATGAGCGGAGCGCCCTCGCGCCCGATCTTGAGTTTCTGGATGCGGAAATCCGGATGAAGGACGAGATTCATTCGAGTCCGGCCAATTCTCGTGTGGATTTAAAGCTTTGCATTGGCTTTCAGGCCGCCGGCAACAGTGGCGACTCGTGTTCATGTCCGGTTTCGATGCGCACGATCTTCTCATCGTTGCCCCGCTCGGACCACTCGTCAGCGCACGGCTCGCCACGAGCGTCGCTCAATCTGTAATCATTGCCATCATGAAACTAGCCAATCTTGATCGTGTGGCCCATCAGCAAATTCGCGTTTTGGAGGAGCGGGCGTTTTCGGCATGCAAAGACGCCACCATGTGCGCGGTGACCCTCAGCGAGATCCCGCGCCTGGTCATCGAATATCCGATCGCGTTCACCAAGGGTGATGAAAACGGCCTGGTCGTTCCCGTCGCCCTATTCGGCGTAAATCCCGAGCAGAATATGTTCTGGCACGAGGATCGATGGAACAGCGTCAGTGTGCCGCTCAATATTGGCCGACTGCCGCTGTTCGTCGGCGTCGCCGACAACCCCGCGGGTGGCGAGGGCGCGAAGGCACTGGTGCCGTGCATCGATCTGGAAAATCCGGGCGTTCAGGAATCAGACGGCGAAGCGCTGTTTGAAGCCAATGGCACCGAGACGCCCTATCTGCGGCACAAACTCGCATCACTTGCCGAACTGGTGGATGGCGAACAGAGAACACGCGCGTTCATCGAAAGACTGGTTGCTCTCGAGCTGATTCAACCGATTCAGCTGGAGCTCAAGGCGCCGAACCGGCAGCCGCGCAAGATCACCGGTCTCCTCTCGATCGATGATAAGAAACTGCGGACGCTGGATGGCGCGGTTCTGGCCGAGTTGAACGGCCTGGGTTATCTGCACGCCATGTATGCGATGTTGTCATCGCTCGGGCATCTGCAGGTTCTCGCGCGCCGCGCCGGCACGCCGCCGGCCACGGGCTGACGCACAAGAAAAAGCCCCCGCCACTTTCGTGACGGGGGCTTCTTTGTTAGGACCCTGGCAGTGACCTACTCTCGCATGGCAGCTGCCACACTATCATCGGCGCGGAGCGTTTTCACTTCCGAGTTCGAAATGGGATCGGGTGGTTCCCGCTCGCTATA
>Ga0307513_10012050_pt1 | contig 10696 bp, 7 predicted proteins | sample 15_EM_MG_FD_202174 | JGI IMG/M metagenome (GOLD analysis project Ga0307513, IMG submission 202174) | Populus trichocarpa ectomycorrhiza microbial communities from riparian zone in the Pacific Northwest, United States - 15_EM | ecosystem: Host-associated > Plants > Roots > Unclassified | place...
TTCGGTGTTCGACGCAGTGTTCATGAGCATGACGGTCTATGCCGGCGCCAGCCAGATGGTCGGCATCGAGCTGTTCGGCAACAAGGTCCAGCCATGGCTGATCGTGCTGTCGATTTTCGCCGTGAATTTCCGCCATATCCTCTATTCGGCGTCGATCACCCGCCATATCGGCCATTTCTCGGCGATGCAGAAGGTTTTCACCTTCTTCCTGCTGGTCGATCCGCAATATGCCGAAACCGAGAAACGGGCTGAACGCGGCGAGCCGGTGACTTTTGCCTGGTATCTCGGTTTTGCGATGATCATCTACATCCCTTGGCAATTCATGACGTTCCTTGGCGCATTCTTCGGCCAGATGATCGGTGACCCCCGCGCCATCGGCCTCGACGTTCTCCTGCCGATCTATTTCATGAGCCTCGTTCTGGGTTTCCGAACGCGCGACAACTGGCTTCCGGTCGTGGCGGTCAGTTCGCTGGCCTCGGTCGCTGCCATGCACGTTGTCGGCTCGCCCTGGCATGTCAGCATCGGTGCGATGGCCGGCATTCTGCTTGCCGCCTGCCTGCCGCTGCCGAAACAGCGGCAAGAGCCCGTCACGCTCGAAAACGAGGTCTGATCATGGACAGCACGGAACACATGCACTTGATCCTGATCATCCTCGCAGCCGCGCTGGCCACCTTCCTGACGCGCATCGGCGGTTATGTGATGATCACGCAGATGAAGCGCATTCCGCCGCGCATGGAAGCGGCGCTGAACGCCGTGCCGGCCGCGGTGCTGTCGACGCTGGTGGCTCCTGCCTTCGTTTATGGCGGCTGGGATGTAGCGGCCTCGATGCTGGTCGCTTTTGTTGTCGGCCTGCGCTTTTCGTCGCTCTGGATGCTTTGGGCCGGATGGCTGGTGGTCATGACCATCCGGCATGTTTTGATATAGTCGGGCCGGCCCTACACCGAAGAACGTCCCATTGTCTGCGTCGCCATCTCGAAATCGATCTTTCCGGTCGGTCCTTTCGCCTCGACCATCTTGACGCTTTCCATCTCAACGGCGAGGCCTGAGAGCGAGAACTTGGTCAGGTACGGCAGAACGAGCGCGACGATCATAAGGCCGAGCAGGACGGGCAGCAATACTGCCATGGCTGTCTCGTCCAGCACTTTCGTACCTGTCCTGACTTCGTAGAGCCTGGCAATCCAGAGCGCGATGAACTGCACGAAGATGATCGAGAAGATCAGCCAGCTTTTGAATTCCGGATTGCGGAAGTGACGGCGCTCGTCTGTGATGACCATCGCCACCAGCGAGTGGTTGATCTCGGCCTGTGTCCAGGACGGATCGAGTTCGCAGCATCGCCTAAAGGCTGATTTTGCGGCGGCATAACGTCCCTGTTCCCTACTGATGATCCCTTCGAGGAAGAAGGACTCTGCGGTGGCAGGTCTGATTAGCCGCGTTGCTCGTACCTCATGTTGTGCTTGTGTCAGGAGGTCGTGATCTTTGGTTTCCTCGAAGCGTCGGATGAGGACTCTCGCCAGCAGCAAGAGGATGGAAACACGTACATTTCCTTCCGCCCATTTGAGTGCGCTGCGTGCAGTGGCTACCGCCTCGAGGCCTTTACCTGCGGCAGAAAGTGCGAGGGTCAGCGATGTCACGACTGCAGGCTTGTTCGGCGCCAATCGTGCTGCGCGGCGGGCGGCGTTGAGCGCCTTGTCCGGTTGCTGCACGATACGGTAGTGGTTGCTGATTTCAACCTGAAGGCCGACGTCATAGGGCTTGATTTCAATGCCCTCCAGAAACACGCGCTCGGCATCATCCTGCGCTGACAGGAAAGTATAGAGCGCACCAAGATCGGCATGATGGCCGCGTTGAGGGTCGAGTTCGATCGACTGGCGAAAATATCGTTCCGCGTCGTCGAATTTCTTTTGCCTGAAGGAGATGACGCCTAGGCATCCAAGAGCCTCCGGCGATCGAAATAGGTCCAGTGCTTTCCGGCACAGCGTGGCCGCCTCGGGAAGCCGGCGGTCATCCTCGCCGTTGACGATCATCCATGCAAGGTTGACCTTGTCAGGCATATTGCTTGGGTTGGCAGCGACCTTCTCGCGGAAAATTGCCTCGGCGGTCCGCAAGTCTTGCCGTTCAAACGCGATCCATGCCCTTTCACTGAGCAGGCCTTGGTCAGACCGGAATGCCGGATCGACGGTTGCAAGCACATGCTCTGCATCGTCCAGTGCGCCCATCATCCGTAGCGCGGCGACCCTGCCTTGCAGGGCCGAGACATGCTGCGGCTCTTCCTCGAGGATCGCCGCAAATTGACGGACAGCCTGCTGGTAGTCGCGCCAGCTGGCCAGTAACCATCCAGCCTCGGTCTTCAGGCGGATTGTATTGCCGAAAAGCGTGATCGCGCGCCCAAGCAGGGATTGTGCGTCCTCGTGGCGCTTCAGGTTGCGCAAGGCGAACAGTTGCCAGAGAAAGTGATCCTCGCCTGCGCCGGGATGATCGAGTACGTCCTCAAGACGCTCAGCCGCTTTCGCAAAGTCGGATTGTTCCGTGGCAATCCAGACGCCTTCGCAAAGAATGCCGAGAAATTGCTTGTCGTGGATCGACTTGGCCATGTCCCACACAGCTTCTGCAGCAGAAAATCGTCGCAGTAGTCGAAGCGAAGCAATCCGCCCCTGCAAGGCGCCAACGTGTGCACTGTCAAAAAGTAGCGACCGTCCGAACGACTCCGCCGCCAGTTTGTGTGAGCCGCTTTCGTGGAGTAACCAGCCATGTTCGCAGTTGAGTTCGATGCTATCCGGAAACTCGGCGAGCAGCCGGGTTGCAAAAGCCTTGTAAACATCGTCTGCTTGGCGGGATTGTCGTTGTGCTACAAGCCAGTCAAGAACAAGGTCCCAGTCGTTTTGGACCAGTGGCAAGAGTTGCTGGAAGATCGCATCGGCACCCGCGAGATCGCCATCTGCGAAATGTTTTTCAAACGCACCGAAGAATTGCTGCAGCTTGGTCCTCTTGTTCGGCATCGCGCTCCACCCCGTTGCTCGGTTTGTTTGAAAAGCTGTCACAGCATGACGAAGACGCCACCCCCCTTGGGGCGGCGAATGGATTATGCGCGGGAATGGCGAGACTGAGAAGATGGGATATTGGCGCTGCGGACAAACGATTCCGCTTGCCGCTAACGGCTACGAAATCGGGAGCTTTGAATTGCTTAAGCGGTTCGGCAGGTCCAGCTTTCAGCTGGAACCAGTCTTCACCGCGACAGTGGCGCAGTTGCTGTCCTCAGCCAGTCGCGCACCGAATCCCCCTCGATCAAGGGCGTCAGCTTCGTTCGCGTCTCGGCGTGATAGGCATTCATCCAGTCCCGTTCCTCGTCCGTCAAAAGCTCGGTCACGATCAGCCGGCGGTCGATGGGGCAGAAGGTCAGCGTCGTGAAGCCGAGCATCGGCAGATCGCCGCCTTCGATATTTGCTGCCTCGAAGACATGGACGAGATTTTCGATGCGGATGCCGAAGGCGCCGGGGCGGTAGTAGCCGGGCTCGTTCGAGAGGATCATGCCGGGAAGCAGTTCCTGCATCGCGGCGCGGGAAATCCGCTGCGGACCCTCATGCACCGAAAGGTAGGAGCCGACGCCATGGCCGGTGCCATGGGCAAAGTCTGCGCCGGCCTTCCACAAGGCAATTCGCGCCAGGGGATCGAGATCGACGCCGCGCGAGCCCTTTGGGAAGCGCGCCGTGCTGATGGCGATCATGCCTTTCAGCACCAGCGTGAAGAAACGCCGCTGCTCGTCCGGCACGGTGCCGATCGCGACGGTGCGGGTAATGTCAGTGGTGCCGTTGATGTATTGCCCGCCGGAATCGATCAGGAACATCGTGCCATCGGCAATCGCCTGATCGCTGTCGGTCGTCACGCGATAGTGCATGATGGCGGCATGGGCGCCGGCGCCGGAGATCGTGTCGAAGGAAATGTCCTTCAGCGGGTTCTGCATGCGCTCGCCGACGCTGCGGCGGCAGGCTTCCAGCTGCTTGACCGCCGCGATCTCGGTGATCGAGCCGGGCGTCGTTGCGTCAAGCCAGGCGAGAAACTCGACCATGGCAGCGCCGTCTTGCAGATGGGCCTTTTCCGATCCTTCGATTTCCGCGCCATTCTTGCGGGCGCGGGGCAGGCGGGCCGGGTCGATCGCCTCGACGACCACGCCGCCATGGGTGCGGATAATCTCCGCCAGCGCGAAAGGCGCATGATCCGGGTCGATCATCACTTTGCTGGCACCGTCTGAAATCGCGGCGATGCGCTCCTCGAAGGTCGAGGGCGCCATCATGTCACAGAGTTGGGTGAGATAGGCCTCTTCCTCGATGCCGGTCTTGCGCTTGTCGAGGAACAGTTCGGCACGTCCATCGGCATGGATAATGGCGCGGGCCAGCGGATGCGGCGTGTGCGGCACGTCGCTGCCGCGGATGTTGAAGGTCCAAGCGATCGAGGAGGGGTCTGTCAGCACCACGGCAGCCGCGCCCGCCTCGGCAAGATCGGCGGACATTTTGGCGAGCTTATCCTTGGCCAGAATGCCGGAATGATCGAGCGGCTGGATCTTGACGCGGCCAAGCGGGGCTGCCGGCCGATCCGTCCAGATCCGATCGAGCGGGTTGTGGTCGAGAAAGACAAGTGCGCCGCCAAGCCCGGCGAGCGCCTTCTCGAGCTTGCGAACCTCCGCTCCGGTATGCAGCCAGGGATCGATCCCCAGGCGAAAGCCCTTCGGCGCATTCTTCTCCAGCCAGACGGATGGCGGCGCACCGATCAGGTCACCACCTTCGAAGACCGTGCCGTCGACCTGCTCGGCAAGCTGCGTCACGTAGCGGCCGTCAACGAAGACGATCGCCTGCGTGCGGGTGATGAGTGCGATTCCGGCCGAGCCGGTAAATCCCGTCAGCCAGGACAGCCGCTCCGCGCTGGCCGGCACGTATTCCCCCTGGAACTCGTCGGCGCGCGGCATCAGAAATCCGTCGACGCCAAGGTCTGCAAGAGCAGTGCGAAGTGCGTCCGTGCGCTCCCTGCCGAATTGCGGGGTGGAGGTGACGTCGAAGGACTGGAACATTGGGTTTTCCTGAAGAAGGGCTGCGGTCGTGTCCGGGCAGGGATCGGAACGAATCCGACCGGTGATATCTTCAGTCTAGCGGAAAGGCAGTCGTAGGGGAAAGCCTGTCGTTCGGCCGTCAGCCATTGAGGAAACGGTCGATGGCCGATCGCGTCAGCCGCTGGTTGTTGCGGTACCAGTCGTCGCTCGAAAAGAAGACCGGCTCGCTCTCGTCCCAGCCGCTGCAGCTGAAATCGGACTGGCGAGCAAAGAAGGCGATGAACTCCGCCTCGCTGGTCCACCGCGCGATCGGCTCTCCGGTTGAGTGGCCTCCATCGTAGGTATCGGCGAGCATGACGCCGTTGCCCATGCGGATCAGGCCGTGGCCGCAGAACTCCTTGTGGAACTGGTGTACGAGGCCGTCGCGCTGCTTCTGCGTCATCAGCCTGCGCCAGAGGGTGCGCGCAAGCGCATCCCCATAAGGCGAGGTGCTTAGCTGGTCGCGCAGCAAGATGCTGCGTGGGCTCGGGCCGTCATCGGTCATCTCGGGAATTTGCCTCTCTTCTACAGGCGCTACTTTCGACTTGTCCCGCATGGAGCGGATAACGGTCGTCAGCGCCCAGACGATCAGAAACAGGGCAATCAGGGGAATGATCGTTGCGAGCATGCGGACCTCCGCTGCGGACTGACTGTTTAATTATCATACTTATGCGCCCTGCGCATGGCACCCATGCTGCAAAGGCTCTATCTCATTTTCTGCACGGGTTTATAAGCGCCGCCAACGAACACGGACCACAATCTGTTGTTCCCGCGAATGCCGAAAGGCAAGAGCTGCATGGTCTGAATGTGATTGGTCGTCTTCTCCTCCTCCCTCAAGGTGGCCAGTTTCGGATCATGAAGGGTCCGCTTGAGCGCTCCTCCTCCTCAAGCTCGCGGACATGGTCGGCTTGCCGACCAGCGGGCGGTGCCACTGGCATCGCCTTTGTTTCGAAAGGCCGTCTGTCATGATCGACAGGCGGCCTTTTCGTTTTTCAGGATTTGGTTTTGCCGGTGATCAAGGGCGGTCGAGATGGATCGTCACCCAGCCATTGCGCCAGATGGTGCGCACATGGCGAAGATGCGCGCCATTATAGGCTGACAGCACCTTCCAGCGCTGCGAGGCGAGGATGCCGGACAGGACGACCGAGCCGCCGGGGGCGAGATGGGACGCCAGCTGCGGCGCCATCCGGATCAGCGGTCGGGCGAGGATATTGGCGATGATCAGATCGAAAGGGCCATAGGCGGCAAAGGCCGGCGAATGGAAGCCGGGCGCGGTGACCATTCTGACACCCGTCGAAATACCGTTACGCCGCACGTTTTCCGCGGCAACACGGGTTGCGATCGGGTCGATGTCGGTGGCAAGCACCGGCACGGCCTTCAGCTTGCGCGCGGCGATCGCCAGCACGCCGCTGCCGGTGCCGAGATCGAGGACGTTCGTGACCTTGCGCGAGCGCATCACCGTCTCGATCACTTCGAGGCAGCCGGCGGTCGTTCCGTGGTGGCCAGTACCGAAGGCCTGTCCCGCGTCGATCTCGATGCTGACATCACCCGGCCGGATCTTGTCGCGGTCGTGGGAGCCATGAACGACGAAACGCCCGGCGTGAACCGGCGACAGGCCCTCAAGCGATTTGGCGATCCAGTCCTCGTCGGGAATGACCTCCCGCTCGATCTTGATGCCTGGAAAATGCGGCTCCAGCACCTCGGCAAAACGGACGCGCATGGCGTCCTCTTCGTCCAGGTCCAGATAGAGCGACGCTTCCCAGATGTCCTTCTTCTCGTCCATTTCCATGGTCGCGATGGCGTAGCCGTCCTCCTCGAAGGCTGCGCTCATCAGGTCGAGGATGATCTCGGACTGGACTTCCGTGGTGGTGACGAACAGGCGGATATCGGCCAAGATCTCTTATCCTTTGAAAGGGCTTTGCGTCGCGCTATCACGAGGAACAGGCGCAGGTAAAGCGCCAAGCCCTATTTCGCTCTTCCCCATCACGCGCGGGAGCGTTGTGGCTGCCGGTAAACGGCGTTCAGGTCCGCATCAGCCCTTCGACAGATTTTCCAGCTTCTTGACGGCGGTATCCGGATTCTCGCCATAGGCGATCGTACCGATGAAGCGTCCTGTCGCATCCAGAAGGAAGACGGATGCCGTGTGGTCCATCGTGTAGTCGCCATCCGGTTTGGCTTCGTCGAGCGGAATTTTCTTGGCGTAGACGCGGAAACCCTTGACCATCTCCATGACCTTGTCGGCAGGTCCGGATATGCCGGTGATCCGCTTGGAGACATTGGCGACGTATTGGCCGAGGATCTCGGGCGTGTCGCGCTCCGGATCGACGGTAATGAAATAGGCCTGCAGCTTCGTGCCGTCGGGATCGACCTTTTCGAGCCAGCCGTTCAGCTCGAAAAGCGTCGTCGGGCAGACTTCCGGGCAATGGGTAAAGCCGAAAAACAGGGCTGTCGGCTTGCCGATGAAGGCCGCCTGCGTGACCGGCTTGCCGTCCTGCGCGACAAGATCGAACGGCACGCCGAACGGGCCGGATGTAGCCGTGTCCTTCGATGCAGTCATCTCATAGGAGAGCCAGCCAAGCACGGCGGCAACCACGAGCACGGCGGCCCAGAGTATGATGCGAACAGCTTTCATGATGATATCCGGTCCAGAGGCCAATTTTGCCTTCAGATAGCCCTTTGCGTTGCGGGGCGCAAACCCCGCGACACTGTAGCGTCAAAATGTGGCAGTGGTTTCATGTAACACGGCTTTCAGGCACATTTTGCCTAAAGACACCAGGCCATCCCGTTCTGGGCCATGGCAAGGAGAATATCGGTCCCGTGGTCCAGCCAGCCGCGGAACGCAAAGGCTGACAGCAGCACGAAAGCGCAGCCGCTCAAGGCGATGACAAGCGTGGTTCGCAGTTGGCCAGCTTCCTTTTCCATGCCGGAAGTCTAGCATATCTGCATTGGTTTGGAAGCGCCTACAGTGAGGGGCAGAGGCTCAGGCAAACCCGTAATCCTTCCATTAAGGTTATTATTTTAGCAAAGGTTTAATCTGTCTTTGCGATCGTGTATCGGCGTCGGGAGGCGATTCGCCCTTCTGAATGACATGACGTCAGCCGGTTTTCTCGAGTCCGGATATCGCATTCATCCCCCAACCCAGCCCGTCCCATCCTTGGATGGCCTGCCAGCCGGATCGATATCTGATGAATTCGACGAAAAAACTCGACAAGAAATTGACTGTCAACCAGCGCCTGACAACGCTTGGCGTTGCCGCATTCTGCGGCTTCGGTTCGATGCTGGCGATCGGCTGGTATCAGAATTCCCACGTCGATGCGGCGCTGGAAATGGCCGTGGATGCACAGGCGGCCATCGAGAATGCCAGCGCGCTGCGCCTGGCGAACCTCGAATTGGTCCTCGTGGCCATGGATACGATCATCGACCGCGAAGAACGGGCAGTCCAGCCCGAGCGTTTGAAGACGATCGAGCAATCTCTCAAGATTATCAATGACGGAAAAGCCGCGGCCATTTCTCTGGCAAAGGATCTCGGCAAGCCGGAGATCATGTCGACTTTCGATGCGGACATGACGGCGCTGACCCAGGCGATCCAGGTCGACCTGAAGAAGATGGTTGAAAACGGTGCGCCGGCCGAAGCCTATGCTGCGCTTGACGATGCCATCGATGGCGGCGGGGAACGCCTGAATGCCACGATGAACAAGCTGACCGAAGAGGCGGGCACACTCCTCGCCAGCCGTGTCCAGGAAGCGACAAGTCTTTCGGCGAATTCCATTTTCTTACAGTTCGTTGTCGGCTTTTTTGCCATGTCGTCGCTTCTCGCGCTGCTTTATTTTCACGGCAACGTCCTGCGCCGCGGTATTTTCGCCGTTCGCGACAGCATGAAAAGCATTCTGTCCGGCGATTATGGCGCCGCGGTCGAATCGGTGAACCGCAGCGACGAGATCGGCGAGATGGCCCGCTCCGTGGAAATGTTCCGCAGCGCAGCCGTCGAGAAGCAGACGCTGGAAACTGATACGGCTGCGAGCCGTCGCCAGAACGAGGCCGAGCGTCAGTCCAATGAAAGCACGCGGTCCGAAGAGGCGCAGCAGGTCAAGGCTGCCGTGAACGAGCTTGGCCGCGGTCTCAACCGCCTTGCCGACGGCAATCTGATGGCGACGATCGAGGCCACCTTCCGGGCGGACCTCGAACCCCTGCGTCTCGATTTCAATCAGACCGTCGCGCGCCTTCAGAGCGTGCTTGGAAACGTTCAGGACAATACGGTTTCCATCCAGTCGAACAGCCAGCAGATGCGTGGTGCGGCTGACGACCTTGCCAAGCGCACGGAACAACAAGCCGCGTCGCTCGAGCAGACGTCCGCTGCACTGGACGAGATTACCGTCACGGTGCGAACCGCGACCGCGCGTGCTGAGGAAGCCAGCAAGATGGTTGGCGAAACCCGTAGCAATGCCGAGGAATCCGGGCGCATCGTCGGCGAGGCGATTTCCGCTATGGCCCGCATTGAGGACGCATCGACTGAAATCGGCAAGATTATCAATGTGATCGATGAAATCGCCTTCCAGACCAACCTGCTGGCGCTGAACGCCGGCGTCGAGGCGGCACGGGCCGGGGATGCAGGCAAGGGGTTTGCTGTCGTCGCCCAGGAAGTCCGCGAACTGGCTCAGCGTGCCGCCGGAGCGGCCAAGGACATCAAGGCGCTTGTCAGCCGTTCCAGCACCGAAGTCGGAACCGGCGTCCGGCTGGTCCGGGCGACGGGCGAGGCGCTGGGCATGATCGAGAAGAGCGTCGTGCAGATCAACGAACATATGACATCGATCGTCAACGCCGCACGCGAACAGTCGACGGGCCTGCAGGAAATCAACACCGCCGTCGGCCGGCTCGACCAGATGACCCAGCAGAATGCGGCCATGGTCGAGGAAACCAATGCCGTCAGCCACACGCTGGCACAGGATGCCGAGAGCCTGACCTCGCTCGTCGGACAGTTCCAGTTGCGTGGCGGTCAGGAACGGCAGACGCGTCCGCAGCCGGTCCGCGCCGTATCGACATCTGCAGCCCTCCGTCCAACACCATCGCCTGCGAAAGCCCTGATGGGCAAGCTCTCGGGCGCCTTTAACAGCAGCCATGCGGCTCCGGTGGCCAAGGCCTCCGGTTCCGCCGAAAACTGGGAAGAATTCTGATCATGAACAACAATGCCATCAAGCAATCCGGTGCCTATCTGGAAATCGTTTCCTTTCATCTCGGCGATCAGGAGTTCTGCATCGACATCATGGCGATCCGTGAAATCCGCGGCTGGGCCCCGGTCACGCCGATGCCGCATACGCCGCCCTACGTGCTCGGTCTCATCAACCTGCGCGGTGCGGTGATCCCGGTCATCGACATGGCCTGCCGCCTCGGCATGAAGATGACGGAGCCGTCGGAACGCTCGGCGATCATCGTCACGGATATTGCCGGCAAGCTGGTCGGCCTTCTGGTCGAGCAGGTGTCGGACATGATGACGATCAAGAGCGAAGCCCTGCAGCCGGCCCCGGAAATCATCCCGGAAGCACAGCGCGCCTTCTGCCGCGGCATCGTGGCGCTCGAGAAGAGCATGGTCTGCTTCCTGAACCTCGATACCGTAATCGCCGA
>Ga0307513_10012051_pt1 | contig 10693 bp, 8 predicted proteins | sample 15_EM_MG_FD_202174 | JGI IMG/M metagenome (GOLD analysis project Ga0307513, IMG submission 202174) | Populus trichocarpa ectomycorrhiza microbial communities from riparian zone in the Pacific Northwest, United States - 15_EM | ecosystem: Host-associated > Plants > Roots > Unclassified | place...
GGTGGTGCGCGACTTCGATCACGAGCCGGTTGCCAACGCCCGAGCCACCCTCGAGGTCGAGGGCGCGACCTTCGACCTCGTCACCGACGGTGACGGCCGCATCGACCAGCAGGTGCCGCGCAATGCGCGCCACGGCACGCTGCGCCTGCCCGATGTCGGGCTCGAGCTGGCGCTCGACATCGGCATGCTCGATCCGGTGGACGCGGACGCCGGCTGGCGTGCGCGGCTGGTGAACCTCGGCTACTTCCGCGGCGATGCGCGCGACGAGGATGCCGGCAACGAGCGTTGGGAGTGGGCGCTGCAGGAGTTTCAGTGCGACCACGAACTGGACGTCACCGGCGAGCCGGACGACGCGACCCTCGCCAAGCTGCTCGAACTGTGCGGCAGCTAACGGTGCGCGGCGGCAAACGTCGCGCGCGCCGCGCGCGAACGGGGAGGTAGCTTCGCGTGCCCCCTGACGATCCCGAGGTGGTGCTGGCCGCCGGGCCGGAAGGCCAGGTGTCCGCGCACCCGCCGCTGCCGGCGGCGAGCACGGCCTTCGTCGCGCCGACGCTGGCCGACCAGGTGAATACGATCGGGCTCGACATCGACCCGATCGCGTGCCTGAGCCTGAACGACATCCTGTTCGAGTTCGACAGCTCCTTCGTCACCGCGGATGCGGTGAAGATCTTCCGCCACCTGCCGGCGCTGCGCGCGCGCCACACCAGCCTGACCGGCCAGCCGCCGCTGCTCAGCGTGTTCGGCCATGCCGACCCGGTCGGCGACGAGCCCTACAACAAGACGCTCAGCGGGCGCCGTGCGCGGGCCGTGTACGGCGTGCTCACCGGCGACGCGGCGATCTGGCAGGACCTGCTGAAGCATCCCTTCGGCGGCGACGACTGGTCCAGCAAGCCGTTGCGCGCGCGCATGTCCACTGCGCTCGGCGAAGCGCCCGGCCGCTCGGCTGCGGCGCTGATCCCGGACTACCTGGCATTCCTCAATCCGGACCCGGTGCCGAAGTCGGACTTCCTCGGCCGCGGCGCCGATCCGGGTGGCAAGGCGGACGTGCAGGGCTGCGGCGAATTCAACCCGCTGATCATCCTGTCGAAGCCGGATGCGAAGACGCAGACGAAGGCGCAGCGCGACGCGTCGAACACGCCCGATCGGCGCGTCGTGGTCTTCCTGTTCAACCCGCTGCGCCCGGTGAACCCGGCGCTCTGGCCGTGCCCGCGCGCGACGGAAGGCCCGGCGGGCTGCCGCAAGCGATTTTTCCCCGACGCGGCGAGGCGCCTGGCCGCCACCGAGCAAAGGCGCGAGCACAAGGTGCCGCAGCCGGGCGACGACGACCCGACCGTTGCCGGCGACACCTTCGCCTGCCGCTTCTACCAGCGCATCGCCGGGCCCTCGCCGTGCGAGAAGCTGCTGCGCTCGTACCAGCTGCGGCTGTTCGACGACATCGCCGTGCCGCTGCCCTTCGCCCCCTTCGTGGTCGCCAGCGGCCGCCGCGTGATCCCCGGCCGGGCCGATGCCGATGCGGTCCTGACGGTGCACGACTTGATCGTCCCGTCGACCTGCACGGTGCGCTGGGGGCGCCCCGCCGCCGGCGACGGCCCGGACTCGCCCGACCCCACGCCGGAGGACCGCTTCGACTTCGAGCTCGACGTTTTCGTCGACCTGCCCTCAGAGGACGACAACGACGCCGTGGCACTTCAGCGTTTGCACAACCTCGGCTACGTGCTCGGCCAGAGCAACGACGAGGACGTCACCGCGTTCCAGCGCGACTACGCGTCGCGCCTGCCGGCGGCGACGCTGGCCGCGCCCGGCACGCTCGACGGGCCGACCAAGGCAGTGCTGCGCGACGTGTACAACCGCGTCGAACCGCTGGTCAAGACCAACGACCGCTTCGCGCAGGGGTAGCGGTGGTCGACCCGGTCGTCGCGCAACCCACGCCGCCGAAGACACCGCTGATCGTTCTCGTCAATGACGGGTTCGGTCGTGGGCTGCCGGATGCCGAAGTCGAAGTCGTCAACTTCCGCACCGAACTGAACGGCACGTCGAAAGACGTGAAGAAGCAGAGCAACGCCCAGGGCCGTGCCGAATTCGGCCTCGTCGATCCGCGCATCAAGTTCGACATCAAGGTGCGCAAGACAGGGTTCGGGCCACCGGCCAAGCCCTTCACGCCGGGCGAGAACGGCACCGTGCGCCGCCCGCTGCTGAAGGGCCGGGCGATCGAACTGGTGCTGACGCGCAACGTCGGGCGGCTGATCGTCGTGGCGCGCGACGCGACAGTGCAGCTCCCGCTGGCCGGTGCGAGCATCGGTGTCGACGGCATCACCGGCTCGCCGATGCCGCTGTCCGGCGCCGACGGGCGCGCCGGCAGCTTCGACGTGCCGGTGGGCGTGCCGGTCCGCTTCCACATCGAGAAGGCGAACTTCGGCCCGCAGCCCGGCGGCACGCCTTTCAACGGTGTGGTGGCGGACACGCACACGTTCGACGACGGCGAGATCTTCGTCGCGACGCTGCTGCTGCACCAGTCCCCGCTGGTCTCGCCACGGATCGACCAGAGCAAGATCGTGCTGGCGGCGAAGAAGCCCCACACCACGCCGCGCCGGCAGCGAATCGTGCTCAGCGTGGACGCGCCGTTCGACGGCCTGGGCGGCGTCTCGCTCGCCGGAACCGGCGCCGTGAAGTTCTTCGACGCGGCAACCGACGGCCGCGAGATCCTCGCCACCACCCGCGGCTTCAACGCAGCAGAACTCCAGGCCGGGTTCCCGCTGTTCGTCGAGGGCGCTGCGGCGAACGGCACGCAGAACGGGCTGACGCTGACCTTGGCCCTGACCGGCGGCACCAAGACCAAGCTCGGGCCGGCCCGGATGACGATCACGGTGGTCGACGCCACGCTCGTGATCTCCCAGAGCCGCACGGCAGTCGGCGCGGACCCGGTTGCGCTGCCGGCGGCCGCGCCCAACCCCGGCGTCAATGCCGGCCGCTTCGTGCATCGGCAGATCAACAACGCTCACGGCCGCGCCCGGCTGGTGGTGAAGGATCTGCAGCCGCCGGACTTCTCCGGCCAGCTCACGCTGGTGCCGATTTCCGCTGCCGGCTCGGGCGGCGTCGCGCTGTTCGCCCACACCGCGGCGGCACCGGCCGAGGTGGCGGCGCCGGGGCAGGCGGCACTCGCCAACCCGCACGAGTTCGCGGCATCCGGCGGCGTCGGCGCCGGCCTGACCTTCTTCGCCGAAGGTGCGGGCGTGAGCGGCAGGGTCGGCGACACCGGCTACCGGCTCGGCATCAAGGGCGTCGAGGACGCTCTCGATCACGTCGCGATGACGGTCGTGCAGTTCAGCGACCTGTTGGCCAGCGTGCCGACGACGCCGCCGCTGACCGCCCGCCTCGGCAATGCCACGGCGCCGGCGCGCAGCACGCTGACGGTCGGCGCCGGCACGCCACCCGCCGCCACCGCCTTCGACGAGGACCTCGTGCTCAACCCGCCGCTGGTGCTGATCGAGAACTCGATCACCGGGGCCGACCGCGTCAACCTGTCGGTGAAAGTGCTGCCGGCCGGCACGCCGGTGCGATGGAGCGCGCGGCGCGACACCCGCCCGGCGCCGAACGGCGACAACCCGGCGATATCGAGCCTCAGCCCGGCGCCACCAGCGCAGCCGACGCTGACGCCGAGCGGGCTGAACGCCACCTTGATGGCCGACTCGGTGGGCACCTTCACCGTTTGCGCCTATGTCGACTGCAACGGCAACAACACGCAGGACTTCAACGATCCGACGAGCGGGGCGCGCATCGACAGGGAGCCGTTCATCCTGATGCCGGTGGTGCTGGTACGCGCCCAGGCGTTCAAGAACACCAGCAAGCAGCAAACGCCCAACGTCACCGTCAGCCCGGCTGCCCCGGCCGTCCCGACCTCGGCGACCGGCATCGCCTTCAGCACCGGCAGCTTCAGCGGGGGGCCGGGGGCGGCGGGCGTCCACAACGATGCGGTGGTCACGCTGATCGGTGGCGGGCGCTTCGGGCGCATCGGTCTCGACAAGGTCTTCGCCGGCTGGGTCAACAATGTCGTCGGCATGAATTCGGTCGCGAGCTATCTGCAGACGTTTCCGCCGGCGGCGCCGGGCGCCCCGCCGGCGCCGCCGCCGGCGACCCACACGATGACGTCCCTGATGGCGACGAATACGGTGGCGGTCACCACCGGAGTCGTCAGCGCGGCCACTGTCGTGACGCGATTCGTGCCGGCGGGCACGCTGGTGCCTGCGGGATCCACGCTCTCCACGGCGGCCCCGGCCAGCACGGCCGTGCGTTCACTGGACGTGAGCCCGTTCACCGACGCCGGGACCGGCGGTCACACGGCAGTCGGCACCGAAGGTCTCACGGCAGCCAGGCCGGTGATTGCGGTCGTGAAGACAACGCTGCCGGCCGCCGGCCACGCGCTCACCGTCGGCGAGGACTGGCGCGTGCAGATGTTCGACAGCCCCGGCTTCTCGGCGGGCAGCGTCAACCCCGCCTTTCCGGGCCGGCTGACGGCCTTCTCGTTCAACGTCGATTTCAGCTGCGATCTCTGCGTGTGGACCAACATGGCCGGACTGCCGGGGCCGACCAACGACCCGGCCAGCCGGCTGTATGCGTCCGTGCAGAGCAACACCTGGCGCGTTCGTTGCGACGCCAGCTTCGCCGCCGCCGCGCCGTTCGCCGCGACGATCAACAACCGGCGAGTCGAGATCACGCCCGATGCGGCGCCGGCCCGGCTGGCGGCCGCCGTCGCCGCCGGGAGCCCGGTCGAGGTGCGGTTCCCGACGGCGCTGGCCATGTGGTCGCAGGATTGCAACACGTGACCGGCATTCACCCCCGGCTGCGCCGCCGGCGGCTGCTGGTCCTTCTCGTCACGACCGGCGCCTTCGCCGCCGGCCGTCCAACCCAGGGAGCTCCGAACATGAGCCCGTCGCATCCACGATCGCTCTCGCTCATCCAGCGCGCCAGCCATGTCCTGCACATCCGCGTCGAGCGCACGCATGCCGAGCCCTGGCAAGCCGGCGCGGGCGGCTGGAACGAGCGCAGCGTGCAGGTCGAGGCGGTCGTCGACGAGTTGCTGAAGGGCCACATCGATGCCCGTCCCGGCACGCGCATGGCGGCGGTCGTCGTGCAGCGGCAGAACCCGTCGCCGATGTCCATGCCCGTTCCCGGCATCTGGTCGAGCATCGCGCTGGACGCCGGCGCCGACCTCGTCGTGTTCGCCGCCACCGAACAGGCATCGCCGGCTCCGCAACGCCTGCTGGCCGAACCGCCGGCGATCGCGGTCCTCGAGAGCGCGTCCGAGTTGCCCGGCATCCGCCTTGCGCTGCGACATGCGGCCGGCGACCTGCACGCGGCGGCGTTCCTTCATGCGGCCGCCGGCATCTTGCTGGGCAGCAGCCTCGTCGACTACCTGGCCGCCGTGTTGCCGGATCCGGCCTTCGCCACCCCCGACGCCTTCCACGCGCTGCTCGTGCTGTTGGAGACCGCACGCGCCCCGGTTCCCGTGCGTGCCGCGTTGATCGACGCCGTCATCAACGGCGTGCCGCAGAACCCGGCCTTCGGCGACCGCCAATTCAACCGCATGGTCGCGACGCTGTTGCGCGTCGGCATCCTGGGCCAGGCCGGGCCGCTGGAGGAAAACCTGCTGACGGTCGACATCCCGGCGCTGGTCGGCCTGCGCGGCGGGGAGCCGCGCCCGGCGTCGGTTGTCTTCGAAGGCGATGCGGCCGCGCGGACGGCGCTGCTGCAAGCGCTGCGCAGCCGGCCGGACAGGCCCGGCGCCGCGCTGCTGGTCCCCTGGCTGGCAGCGCCCTGAGCGACGGCCTGCGGCTCGCTCCCGCTTGCACTGGCCGGCCGCGGCCGGTGGTTTTCAGATTGCGTCCGGCGGGTCGCCGAACGAGCGCGGGTGGTAGCCCTTGATGCCGATCACATGCGCCATCGGGCTGCGGATGTCGCCGGTTGCGCGCAGCCGCTCGAGCACCGCTGCGAAGTCGGCGCGTGGCGACCAGCCGAGCTGTTCGCGCGCGGCGCGGTTGTCGTAGACGCGGTCGATCGAATCGAACATCGTCCACCCGTGCTGCGCGTAGAGCTCCTCCCAGCCCGGCACGCGGCGGCGCACGACGGCGGCCGCGTCGCGCCGCAGCTCGGCGCCGTCTTCGGGCCGGAAGGGCGTCGTCGCGCTGACGATGAAGCGGCCGAAGCCGAGCCGCGGTGCTTCGCGCAGCGCGCACAGGTGGGCTTCGATCACGTCTTCGATGTCGACCCGCCGGTACAGGAACTCGTTGGCCTGCAGGTTGGCTGGCGCGCGCCGCGCGAGAGCGGCAGGGTCGTCGTCGGGCTCGGGGAAGAAGCGCGACGTGCGCAGCACGATGCAGGGCAGGGCGTGCAGGCCGTGCATCAGCTCGCACAGGTCTTCGGCGGCCACCTTGCTGACACCGTAGATGTTCCTCGGTACCGGTTTCAGCGCTTCGGTGACCCACGCGGCCGGGGCGCCGGCGGGCGGCGTCATCGCGCGGCCGAAGGTGCTGGTCGTGCTGGTGAAGACGAAAGCCCGCACGCGGGCGGCGGCGGCTTCTTCGAGCAGGTTCAGCGTGCCGCTGAGGTTGGTGTCGATGAACGCCTGCCGGCTGTGCGTGGCGACGTGCGGCTTGTGCAAGGTGGCGGTGTGCAGCACCGCGGCTACGCCTTCCATGCAGCGTTCGACGAAGGCGCGCTCTGCGATCGAGCCGAGCACGTCGGTGAACGGCGACGCCAGGATGTCGATGCCGCGGGCGTCGACGCCGCGGGCGCGAAAGCTGCGCATCAGCGCTTCGCCCAGATGGCCGGCGCTGCCGGTGACGAGGATCTTGTTCATGGTTTGCAGAGGAGGATCAGTCGGCCATCGTATCGGCTGCCACCGGCGACAGCGGCCGCCGGGCGGCGCCGCTGGCGCGCACGTTGAGCCAGGCGCTGCTCGCGCCGCAGGCGGTGATCACCGCCATGCCGAGCCAGGCCCAGGCGTCGGGCAGGTGGCGGAAGACGAGCCAGCCGAAGGCTGCCGCGGCGGCGATCTGGGCGTAGACGAAAGGCATCAGCATGGCAGTCGGCGCCAGGCCCATCGCCAGGATCAGCATCAGGTGCCCGCCGGTGCCCAAAACGGCGATCAGCAGCACCAGCGCCAGTTGCTGCCGCGGCGCCGCAGCCAGCGCGGCGCCGACGTCGACCGGGCTCAGCGCCAGCACCGGCAGCATCAGCGCGACGCCGACCATGCCGGTCCAGAAGTGGGTCGTGTACGGGCTTTCCAGCGCGGCCAGCCGGCTGGTCAGGACCTGGAACGAAGCATTGCAGCAGGAGCCGGCGAGCGGGAACAGCACCGCCCAGCCGAACAGCCCGCTGCCGGGGCGGATGACGATCAGCGCGCCGGCGAAGCCGCCGCAGACCAGCGCCCAGCGCCACTTCGAGACCGGCTCCTTCAGCAGCCAGGCCGCGAGCAGGGTGACGAGCACCGGCGTCAGCATGTTGATGGCCGTGAACTCGGGCACCGGCATGTACTGCAGGCCGACGAAGCCGAAGGCGCTGGTCGCCAGCAGCAAGGCGCCGCGCAGCGCCTGGAAGCGCGGGTGTTCGCTCCTGAACGAGCGCCGGCGGTCGAGCAGCAGCCAGGCCGCCATCACCACCGCCTGGAACGCATAGCGCGCGATCAACAGCAGCAGAACCGGCAGCGCGCCGCCGAGCCAGCGAACGCTGGTGTCCATGCCGGCGAAGCAGACCGCCATCGCGACGATCAGCGCGATGCCGAGCACCGGGCTCCGCCCCGTCATGCCCGCGTCATGCCCGCTGAACGCGCCCCGCCAGCGCCTCCCACACCGGCCGCAGCCGGCCGGCCAAGTCGGGCAGCGAGCCGAGTTCGGTGCGGCTTTCGCCGGGCGCATGGAAGTCGCTGCCGCGCGACGCGAGCAGGCCGAATTCGACCGCGGTGTCGGCGTAGCGCGCCTGCTCGGCCGCGCTGTGGCTGCCGGTCACCACCTCGACACCGCGCCCGCCGTGGGCGATGAATTCGGTGAACAGCGCGTATTCCTCGATCGGCGTGAAGCGGTAGCGCGCCGGGTGGGCGATGACGGCCACGCCGCCGGCGCCGGTGATCCAGCGCACCGCGTCGCCGAGGCGGGCCCAGCCGTGCGGCACATAGCCCGGCTTGCCTTCGGTGAGGAAGCGGCGAAAGACCTCGTGCGTGTCGCCGCAGACGCCGGTCTCGACCAGGAAGCGCGCGAAGTGGGTGCGCGAGATCAACTGCGGGTTGCCGACGTAACGCGACGCGCCTTCGAAGGCGCCGGCGATGCCCACCTGCGCCAGGCCGGCGGCCATCTGCAAGGCGCGGTCGCGGCGGCCGCTGCGCACGGCGGCCAGGCCGGCGAGCAGCGCTTCATCGTCGGCATCGAAACCGAGGCCGATGATGTGCACGGTTTCGCCGGCGAAGGTCACCGAGATCTCGGTGCCGGTGAGGTAGCCCATGCCGAGTGCCAGCGCGGCATCGCGGGCGCGCTGCTGGCCCGCGGTTTCATCGTGGTCGGTCAACGCCCACAACTCGACGCCGCCCGCGTGGGCGCGGGCCGCCAGATTTTCGGGGGTCAGGGTGCCGTCGGAGACGTTGGAATGCGAATGCAGGTCGGCGTTGAGAAGGTGCACCTGCGGGATTCTACGGAGCGGGGTGGTCGCTTAGCGGTCGAGGGTCATCGTGCGGCCGCAGCGTGCGGCCAGAGTCGGGTCATGCGTCACGACAACGAAGGCCGTGCCGTGCTCGCGCGCCAGGTCGAGCATCAGCTTGAAGACGCCGTCGGCGGTGCCGCGGTCGAGGTTGCCGGTCGGCTCGTCGGCCAGGACGCAGGCCGGCTCGCTGACCAGGGCGCGGGCGATCGCGACCCGCTGGCGTTCGCCGCCCGAGAGTTCCGACGGATGGTGGGCTTCGCGCTGCGCGAGGCCGACGCTGGCCAGCACCTTGCGCGCCGCCGCCCGCGCGTCGGCCAGCGGCAGGCGCCGGATGCGCAGCGGCATCGCGACATTGTCGAGCGCGTTGAACTCGGGCAGCAGGTGGTGGAACTGGTAGACGAAGCCGAGGTGCCGGTTGCGCCAGCGGCCCTGTTCGGCCGCACCCAAGGTCGTGAGGTCGCGGCCCATCAGCTCGACCCGGCCGGCGGTCGGTGCATCCAGGCCGCCGAGCAGGTGCAGCAGCGTGCTCTTGCCCGAGCCCGAGGCGCCGACGATCGCCAGCGTCTCGCCGCGGCTGATGGTCAGGCTCACGCCGTGCAGCACGCTGACGTCGATGAGGCCATCGTGGAAGCGCTTGTGCAGGTCGCTGGCCTGCAATACGGCGTCACTCATAGCGCAGCGCTTCGGCCGGGTTGACGCGGCTGGCGCGCCAGCTCGGGTACAAGGTGGCGGCGAACGACAGCAGCAGCGAGATGACGACGATCGGCACGATGTCGCTCGATTGCGGCTCGCTCGGCATGCGGCTGATGACATAGATGCTGCCGGGCAGGAAGGCGACGCCGAGCGCGCGTTCCAGCGCGGGCACGATGCTGTCGATGTTGAAGGCGATCAGCAGCCCGAACAGCACGCCGCTCAGGGTGCCGATGATCCCGGCCGTCGCGCCCTGGACGATGAAGATGCCCATGATCGAGCGCGGGCTCGCGCCCAGGGTGCGCAGGATCGCGATGTCGGCGCGTTTGTCGGTGACCGTCATCACCAGCGTCGAGACCAGGTTGAACGCGGCCACCGCGACGATCAGCGTCAGGATGATGAACATCAGCCGCTTCTCGATCTGCACCGCGTCGAACCAGTTGCGGTTGGTCCGCGTCCAGTCGCGCACGTTGAACCGGCTGCCCAGGCTCTGCGCCAGTTCGGCGGCGACGCCGCGCGCCTGGTGCACGTCCTGCAGGCGAAGCTGAACGCCGGTCGGGCCTTCGCTGCTGAACAGCTTGGCCGCGTCTTCCAAGGCGATCAGCGCCAGGCCGCTGTCGTATTCGTAGTGACCGGCCTCGAAGGTGCCGACCAGGGTGAACTGCTTCAGCCGCGGCACGACGCCGGCAGGGGTGAGCTGGCCGCCGGGCGCGGCGACGGTGACCTTGTCGCCGAGGTGCGCGCCGAGCAGCCGGGCCAGTTCGATGCCGAGCACGATGTTCCATTCGCCGGGCCGCAAGCCGGCCAAGGTGGTGTCGCGCATCTGGCGGGCGAGATCGGTGACCTTGGCTTCCTCGGCCGGCACGATGCCGCGCACGACCGCGCCGCGCAATTCGTCGCCGCGGCCGATCAGGGTCTGCGACGCGATGAACGGCGCGGCACCGATGACCTGCGGGTTGCGCTTCGCAGCCTCGGCGGTGGCGCGCCAGTCGGGCAAGGCGTTGCCGGCGGCGTCGAAGACCTCGATGTGCGAGATCACGCTGAGCATGCGGTCGCGTACCTCCTTCTGGAAGCCGTTCATCACCGACAAGACGATGATCAGCGCGGCCACGCCGAGCGCGATGCCGAGCACCGAGACGCCGGAGATGAAGGAGATGAAGCCGTTGCGGCGGCCGGCGCGGCCGGCGCGCGTGTAGCGCCAGCCGACGTGCCACTCGTAGGGCAGGTTCATGGGCTGCGCATGCTAACCCAGCCCGGATAATCGACCGATGCACCTGCTGCTTCCCTTTGCCGCGCCGCTGGCCGACGCCGGCCGCGA
>Ga0307513_10012052_pt1 | contig 10692 bp, 8 predicted proteins | sample 15_EM_MG_FD_202174 | JGI IMG/M metagenome (GOLD analysis project Ga0307513, IMG submission 202174) | Populus trichocarpa ectomycorrhiza microbial communities from riparian zone in the Pacific Northwest, United States - 15_EM | ecosystem: Host-associated > Plants > Roots > Unclassified | place...
ATTTCAAAAATCTTCATTATTTCTTTACATTTTTACATATTCTGGTAGCCCTATATCGTACCTTTCCAAATCACTTACAATTGTGTTTGTAGGACCGAAACTGACAAACTTATAGGGCGCACAGTAATGGGTTCTCAAATTTTTGATTTCGGCCCAAAAAGGTTGCGTCGCCATCTTTATTGCAAACAGCAATAAGAGGACGTCTTGAAAATTGCAGGCCTATCTGGCAATATGATATATCATAGGTATGTAATTAGACTAAAACTGTGATACATTAATCAATCTAACTACATACACATTTTGATATATCACACTACATACTGCTCACCCTTCTTTGACCTGCAGTACGGCTTCTTCACGGCACCACCAAAAACACGGCGCCCTCGGCATTGCTTGACGCGCGGGAAATCCCGTTTTGTGCCATCACCCGCTGCTTCCCTAAATGGCACAATTGGCTTGACCCGCCATTCCACATTTGGCACGCTGCACACCCGCTCGCCGTTCTTCCCGTACCACCACCACAGCCCAGCACTTCAGGCCTCAAGCCTCAGGCTCAACTACTGGAAACACCTCGCCCCTCCCCTCATTGAGGGATGTGGGCGCCACGTCATCATCCACGCACCCGCGGACACTTGGAGAATCGGCTGGCCACATCATCGGCCACCAGCAAGCAGGGCAGGGCACCACCGACAAGCGAGGAACCAGGTGAAACTCAGGTGGCCCCTACACATGCTGCCTTGCTCGTAATGCCGTTCCGGCTTGGTCTTGGCCTGGAAGCGACTTTGGGTTGCTCGGGCATCCACTTCCCTTGTCCCCTTTCGCAGCTTCGCTTGCCCCAACATATCTACCAGTACTCGAAAACAGGTATGTAATATACTTATATTTTTTTTATCAACTCGGTTTTCAGATTCCGCTGCATTCGCGTTGGTTCCCAGCATCTAACTGCTGGCATCTCCCCCCCTGCCGACCGGGTGTCGAGGCCCAATTTTGAATGATCTCGGAGCGCGTATGTGGTAGGGGCAGGTAGGAAATGCGAGGGGAGGCACGCTGTCTGCGAGATCCGCCAGGTACGTAGGAACCCCTTCCTCCCTCTCTTGCAGATACTGACAACCACCCTGCCTTAGGACTGAATGTGATTGCCTACGCGCACCCAGTGTACATTGTGACACTGGCGCATGGTACCTTACCAATATCACACGATGGCTTCACATCCAATGCCCAAATGAACTCAGTGCACGAGCGCATCCGAACGCTCCTGCTTTTACACACCACGTTGACAGCTAGCGCACAATGGCTGATGCCTATGCCGCCACCACCGTGTCCAATGGTAACGGTGCTGAGCTGGTTCGAATGAGAGGGATATTAAATTAGTGAATTATTAGTGAATTTCTGAGGTCTCTTGTTAATTTAGATCAGTACTACCTACATAAATGCTGCTTCCTGTATTTTACCTATCCATACAGTAGTTGTTATAAATTGTTTTCGTTTCCCATGATCAATTGATAACTGTGTATTCGATGGAAAGTTTTTGTGATGCCATGGTGATGGGTGTAGTAGACCCAGACTCAGTGATTCCAAGAAATAGTAACCAGATGAAATGACACCAAAGAAAGTTCAGTTGGTACATGGCTGCGAGACATCCCTGTAATTTTAAATCATGGGCACATATTGTACAGAATTTCCGAGCATTATTGCCTCATAAGTTTCTCCTAGTGCTGAAGTCATGACCCCAAATTCCACTGCCATTAATACTTGCGTGACTGTCAATATTTGAGAAATTAACTTGATAAAAGTATCTACTACACATGATGAAGCTAAAATACTTAATATATAGTCGAGTTTAACCAGGTAGAGTATGTCATCTAGGCGCTGGCGCAAAACCGTTCGTGATAGTTCGTGATCCTGTTCGTGATCCTTTCCAAATTTGCCACCATTGCCTTCCAAAACAAACAATGACAAGCCGGAATTTCCTGTGTCTGTCCACCATCGCCACTCCTCCTCTCCTCTCGCAATGCCTCTTTGTCCCCAATGGACATGCTAGGATGCACAAAAAGGTATGTAAGCTTTCTATAGCTCTTCTATAGTCGGTCTACTCACTTTATTCTCTCTTTTAGGCCCACACGCCATGCCAGCAACAACCACTTCGGCCTCTCCCCTCCAACGAGGGATGTAGGCCGTCATTTTGTGTCATTGTAGGGTTCTAGGCAGTCTGGGGGCTGGGAGTAACTAGGTCAACATGATGGGAGACCCATGGTGTGGGAGACCCGCCAGGTATGTGAGGAGGTGAACCCCCCTTTCACTGCCATCTAATGGCGACGCCAACACATTATGACCCACAGGTGCACCCGTTGAAAGCCCATTATGCACTGCCACCCAAATGAATGTGCCCAGTTACTCCAACTGCATCACTCACCCACCGCCATCGTGCACTGCCATCCCCTCGCTCGACGCTTGCCAAAACCCTACAGCCAATGAGGCCTCCCCAACCCCGCCTTCAAGGCTGAGGACGTTCGTGGCTTATCTGAGGCATTGATGGGTGATTCGGAGGGGAAGCGGCGCCCATCGTGGATTTGGACAATGGGTGTTCTGGGAGGTGGTTCAGGAGACGAAGGTACATATCTCCAAACTAATAGTAAGTATGAGCTAACTACTAAACTAAATCAATAGCCCCGAGGGTTGAATGGTGCCGCTCTCGTGCACGCGCAATATGGTATGTGGAAGAGGTTGAGCTCCTGTATGAGGAGATGTGCCGAGTGCTCGCATTCCTGGAGTGGGACGGCATTCGATGGGAGGAACGTGCGCTCCGTGCTCCCCAAAGAGTTAACGACACCAGCCATCCCTCAACTTCTCCGGAGAACAAGGACCACTTGAGGAGGGCCTGAGAGCCTATGCACTACACCAAGCTTCTATACGGTGGGGCTTGTTTGCAGCTTTCGTGAAGCAGCGGCATGACATCCCGGTGTTCATTGAGATGGCAGATTAGGGGTTCGCTGGCGGTGAGGAAGAGGTAGACGTAGTAGACAGCATGGTGTAATGTATGCAGTGGTAGCCTATGGCTATCAAGCCGTTTTGCATGCTTTGTGTAGAGCCCAATCCGGAAGGTATTTCCCGATCAGGATGTGAGGCGGGTGCATCCCAAGAAGGCAGGCGCACTTGATGCGCAGGGAGATGGCCCACGCTGACAGTTTCATTTGCTGAGTTTAAACTGAGACCTAAGGCAGAAACAGTGCCGAGGTATGCAAACAGGCAGGCGGTATGTAGTGTGATATATCAAAATGTGTATGTAGTTAGACCGATTAATGTATCACAGTTTTAGTCTAATTACATACCTGTGATATATCAGTCTGCCAGTAGGTGGTGAAAATTGGGAAGATTGTGTGAAAATCAACAGCAACTTCTATATTTGGCAATGGACAGCATTACCTTCTTCCACTACCAGCTCAATCCTCGATCATTCTACAAATGCCCTCCTCTACCCCAAAGTGGGAGGGATATCACAAGTGAGATTGTTCTCCAGAGTTCCCCTTTTCCCCAACAAAACTTGTAGCATTTATTCCCAGCCAATTTCTTGCCATCTCAGCGTGTATCTCCCCTTTCTCTTCGTCAAGCTCAACGTTCCACTGTTTGACTGGGTTAAAGTTCTTTTGGTTGCATCTCAAGTATTTCGCGGATGCCGAGGGTTTCACATATAGTGCCTTCCTTACCAAAGAAATGCATCCAGCTCTCTCAAAGAACTCGGTTCCTGCAGGGACCTACAGGGACCTACGTCCTCTATTCTGCCCCGGAGGCGGATCGCTACTGACCTGGACCTGGTCGAATATCCCTCCCTCTGCCTGTTCAGCTATGTCGTTTGATGAAGCTCTGGCAGAATTCTCTAGTTTTGTCTCCTCTGAAAGGCCACCTCTATTGTGAATCTACAGAATACCTCCTGTTTTGCGCTCTTGAGGAGTGTTTCCAGATCGATCTGCCTACCCTATGGAAACGCATTTCCAGATTTCTCTAGAAGAACCTCTCCTTTATTTCGCTGGTTGACCACCTTGCTCAACACTCATGCCCGCAGGCTGGAAGCATGGCCTTACAGAAAATTCTGTCATTGCTAGGGTAATCATCAGTTCACGAAAACGAAACAGTGTTCACTGACATACAGAAAGAACAAAACGATTTTGAGCTTAATCCCTTTGTTGCTTTACCACATCTTGTTTGAAGGTGACAAGCAAATTAGGGATTGTCAGGGGTAACCCTGGGGTATTTCAGCTGAACCCCTACCCTACCCCTGTAAAACCCCTACCTCTATCAAGGGTAAGGGTTTTGGAGGGTTTGGGTAAGGGTTTCTGAATACCCATGGGTTTGCTTCATTACCAGGGGTATTCTTCTAATTTAATGTAAAATAAAGTTTAAAAAAATATTTTATTTATTTTGAATAGTGAAAACACATTGACAACACTCTTATACTATGTATAACTGTGATAAAAGTCCAAAACTAAGTTTTTAAATTAAAAAACAACATTTTTTGAAGTAAATAAATGTGATTTATGTAGAAAAATTTGTCCTTATAAATACCCCTGACCCCTGCTGAGGGTAAGGGTTTGTCAAGGGTTGGAAATCCCAACCCTTACCCTTACCCCCACAGACCCTACCCCTGACCCTGCGGGTTTTGAAACCCCGGCTCTTTACTGATTAGGCGTTCAAGATGGAGTTACAACCTCATTGCCAGTTTCTTCTTCCATTTAACCTTGGCTTCTATTCATTAATTTCTCTTGACTTCGAACCCTCCGCCGTATCTCTCAATTTCTTGCCCCCCAAGTCCCTTTCTCGTTGCTGCAGGCGCATTGTGATCTTCAACCTCTTCGAGATTGCTAACGATGCTAGGCCCATGACCCTCTATTATTTTTTTCTTGCTCTGCACTTCTGCACAAACATTCTTGATGGCTCATTATGACGCTGGCAGCGATTCGCCAACCATATTGAGCCCATTTGTATATCATACCAGATTCCCAGCAAAATGCCAGGTTGTCAGTAACCCGTGCTCATAATCCTTGCAGCCGTGTTTGGCCACCAAGTTTCGTCGTCACAAAGACCCGCCCAACAGCAAATTTCAATAAATCATTTCCGTGGTGCTTCGCGGCTGAAGTTTGAGGGCGAATAACACCCCTCGCACCACGAATACCTATATCGTGTGGTGCTTCGGGGCTACTATCTATCGAAAAGTTCACGACGTTTATTTCTTTGAAAGGCGTAATTCAGCGCCAGTGCATCTAGTCCAGAAATCAGTACAACTGCTTCCGAGCTTCACACAATGACCGCGTTATCGACTTCCTGTTGGGAATAGTTCACCGTCATTCTGCGCTTGCTCCATTCTACACGCTCGGAGCATGTTCCTGTTTCTCCACCACATCTAGTGACATTATATCGCCGTATGCTCGATGGATCTGGTCGAACCAATAGAGATTCAGACGAGCCCAGTCCGCCTTTGGCTCGTTCTCGTTGTAACAGTCCCAGCCCGAATTCGTGGTCGTCGTGGAATTCATTCCTTGGTACGTACAGCATTCCTATCTGTTGGGTCGACCACGCCTTCGAAAGCGGAAGCAAAGTCCACGTAATCATCGCCCTCGCTATTCAAGATGTAGAATGCAACAACCCCAAGTTGGGTAAATGGAACTAACCTTATCGAATAGGTCCCTGGACCTTTGCATGAATTCGGGGCACTCGACACACAGAGCAATGGTTTGGCAGGCCCGACAAAGGGGGGTTTGGACGGTTCGCTGAGAGTATGTATGTTCCTCGTTTATTTTTGAAGCAGGTACATGAGTTCGGCTGCCCCTCAGTGAGGAACGTTTGTTACTAGATGTGGAGAGAGTCACTCTCGACACCATGATGATCTGAATCTCGCTTTCTCAGATAGGGTCAACGGGAAATGAAGGTTTGACAGTTGTGAGTCGTAAGTTATCCCCACCATGGACCGACTACTCTGAAGAGGGCCAATCCCTAGTCTCAAAACCAAACGTAATGGATAAAACCGATTTAGAGTTACCCCTGTGAATTCCATTGTCCATTAAATCACTACATTTCTGCGTACCCTAAAACCAACCTAAAACATGTACTATAGCGATTGGAGGCGAGTTTAGTTAATCCCTGCAGTGTGGCGTACCTCTTTTTTTTTGACTGCATGCACCTACATCACTCGTTCTCTCAACTGTTCACACCTTCGTCAGTATCTGTAACAGGTTCTCATCGTGACGACCAAGTTCCACCTTTTGCATTGCAGATAAAATTGAAACTTAATTGGATTTCAACTCACCCACTGGCACGTACATGTAGTGAGGCTCTTGGAGAAATAATAACCTGTTGTGATGGTTTTATCCCGTGAGACATCTGCATCGCCTTGAAACCCTTTCGCGCACTTTTCCTAGATGATGTCACCGTATTTCCGCCTCGCAGGGATTCGACTGCGTTGTCTGTATAAGGTGAAACATTGTGTTGTAGTCGCATGGGCTTAGCGAGGGCATCCGACCGGGTGAATGATTTGTCGCGTTCTAAGAGATAGTTAAGAGAAAATATGAAGGCTCCTAAGTGTGCGTTTACCAGAGAGGCTGCAGATGAATGACTTCTCTCCAGTATGGGCATGAGGGCAAAGTGTGGTGTTTGGGCCAGTCCCCTTCATAGACATGAACTACATTCACAGGTATAGTTTGATTTATGGACCCCAATATGGTCTGCCAAGGGGGCCAAAGGTCAGCGCCATGACCTACAGGACGCTTGCCAAAAGCGGATAATGGTATGCGCATGCTAATTCTCTCAAGCTCTGTCAAGTCGAGAAATTTGAAAGTTTCAAATCGAAAATGAAAAGTAGAGCAGTTACGTACCATTATGGATATGTGCAATCAGCGTTAGCAAAAGCGTGAAGACCACCCCGCAATCCTCCCATTGACACGTAAAAACATCGTTCTTCTCAAGCTCTTCGGCTTTAAACTCCAGGTGCACTGGAGATCCAGAACGCGAAGCTGAGACCCTATATGATCCTTCCAGATGTATTTCGCTCATGTTGGATATATCTTCGGTGTCAGAGGAGTCGAACACAGTCGGTGAAGGCGATACCCCAAGGGTGATGGCTGGCGGGATGGGATTTGGGTAAACATTTTTAGGACAACGTTATGACCCTTTTCCATAAGATCTGGCAGAGAGAATGCCTTGGTCCAGGATAAAATTGGGAGGACAGAAATTATCTGAGGAGCAGAGGAGGTCAGCTGCCTGGTCGTTTCAAACACGAAATGGCAGCAACTTCTATATTTGGCGATGTTGAGAACCCTTCCTTTCCACCGCCATGATGGATTCCGACAAATGTCCTTCTCCCTGTAGAATGAGGTCTCAATTCAACAACCCATTTCAACCTCATCGATCTACCAGTTGGATGGGTTGTTCTTGCTCGTACCCCGCTGGCGTCTTGCCTATATGGCTCGGATGCCTTCCTCAGGAAATGACTGGAGGCAAAGAATCCGGCTCCCATGATGGACTGTTCTGTATTCCGCCTCAGAGGGAATCGCTGCTAGCTTTTATCTTTTCAAGTGCACTTGGATTGTGCAACTACGTCTCAATCCTATGGCTGTCCGTTTGTATAAAAATTCCGAAAATTTACATGAGTGTGCGCGGAAATATATATTGTGTGCGAAAAATTTTGTACAGTGCGCAGAATAGTTGTAACCCCCAAAATATATAATAATTGTACCCAAAACATTTGTTTAAGTGCGCAAATATTTATTTGCCTGTGCAGATATTATTTGGCCTTCCCGCAAACATTTTGGCTTGCGCGAAAATGTTAAGTCTATCAGCGGAAATTTATTCACTATGCGCGGAAACTTATTGATTGTGTGTGGAAATTTTTATTCAGTGCGCAGAAACTTGTTGCCTCCTTCCATTTTGGGTATGCTGACTTGCCGTGTTTGTGTAATTGATCCAGTGTTGGCAGCTTCGGCACACTAGGCGGAGCTTTGAGTGTCAACACTTGCTTCGTGATTCTATGTACTGTACCAATTGATGTTCTTTCTATGCTTTTGTCCTTTTAGTTAGATGCATCCCATATTCCAGCTGCTCATCATGGCTGATGAGGTGCTTTTATGTAGTAACTACTTGTACCACGAAACGTAGCAAGCATAATTTCCATTCATAAAAAATTCTGTTTTCTTACATGTATCTTAAATAAAACTAATAATTTATTTATATTTAAGGGAATAATACTACATTATAAGCAGTGTGCAGTGACCATGCCCATTGAGAATGGGAAGGTGATGGAAGGGAGAGGAAGATGATGGAAGGGAGAGGAAGATGATGGAGAGGATGATAAAGGGAAAAGCTTACCTCTATCGCTCTTGTGAGCCTCCGTTTTCATATCACTGGGCCGTGCTTGCCATGCTCCTGCTCAGCGGCTCATGTACGTGGCTGTGCAATCATTGTGCCCACATCCCTCAACGAGGGGAGGGGCAATGACATGGCGGCTCTGTGGTCGTTTGTGGCGCTGTGACGTGGCACACGACCCCACTGCTGCTCGACCGAAGCCCCTCACAAGAGGGCCCAGCACGAACACGGCCTCACAAGGGCACGTGTCGCTTTCCACAGAGTGGGGATGGGGGATGGGGGGGATGGGATGGCAGTAAGGTGGTGGTTGGAAGCAAGGCGGTCATAATTACTAATTGATGGATTAATCTCCGCCCACTGTGCCAACACTGGATCAATTACATAAACACAGCAAGTCAGCATACCCAAAATGGAAGGAGGCAACAAGTTTCTGTGCACTGAATAAAAATTTCCACGCACAATCAATAAGTTTCTGCGCATAGTGAATAAATTTCCGCTGATAGACTTAACATTTTCGCGCAAGCCAAAATGTTTGCGGGAAGGCCAAATAATATCTGCGCAGGCAAATAAATATTTGCGCACTTAGACAAATGTTTTGGGTACAATTATTATATATTTTGGGGGTTACAACTATTCTGCGCACTGTACAAAATTTTTCGCGCACAATATATATTTCCGCGCACACACATGTAAATTTTCGGAATTTTTATACAAACAGACAGCCATACAATCCATGATTATTCTACGGATACCTCCCGCCAAGTTATTATCTCGAAGTGGGGTTTGACATCCAGACTACGCTATGGAAGTGCTCTTCGAGATTCCTCTGGAGGAATCTCCCTTTCTCGCTTCCCCCCTTCATACTCATCCTTGAAAACTGGCCGTTTGCCCTGTACTTACACTAAACCCTGGCCACTGCTGGGGCTGTTCTCTCTTGGTCCTCTCTGACCTCATGTCGTACAATATCCATTGTCACGACGCCTCGTCTCATGGTTTCGCTCTGAGAATTCTCCTAAACGAGGATAGCTTCATTTTCACCAACGAGATCCGTTAGTCCGCTAAATCTACTACGGAGAACAAAGAGCGCCCTACAACCACCCGTGATAACCGCACCCCTTGGTTCTTGCACGCCCGTTTTTCTTTCCCGTCGCTGTTTCAGTCTCATGAGCCTTGAGCACCCTTGAACTCCATCGGAGAGAGGCTTGGCCCTTGGATGATCTCAGGAACAACAACGTAATAATGCCAGCGTCCACGTGGATAACAAACGATTGAAGCTAATTGAGTTTCGTTATGATGCCCAGTACCGCGTCGAAGACTAAAGTATATCAATCCCTTGTCGTTGTGGATGCCGCGGGCGCTTTCTTTTTTTTGTAAGTTGCATTTGAATACTCGAGGTCTCGATTGCTAATGTGAAGGAAAGAAGAGACTTGCTATGTAAGCAGTGATCAGCTTCTTTGACATGTATAGCCTTCCAATGCCTCGCATTCCAATTGATTTCCACGTGTTGTTCGACCTCTCCAACTTGAATGCAGGCTGTGGCTTCCATAACCAGCCTCAGCCACAGGGGCTGTGCACGAGGACCTACATAAGCGCCTGTGGACCTGACCTTTGTTCTGAATATCGTTCGTCCTCCTTCCTCCTAGCTTGTACAGAGAAGGGACCGAATCTAGTATAAACACCGCAAGTATAGGTCGTTTTGTCACAGCTTTAATACTGGCACCCAGGTAATTCCACCACTACCAGTAGGCAGCATGTCTCAATACTTTCCGGACGCGACTATCTATGGTGGAGTCTTCACTTCATTCTCCGGTTGTACGCCATATTTCTCTACTGGGAACGGTGAGTTTGTGCTTCTTCAGATGCATGTTAATAATTGACGGTGAATAGGCATCCAGGCTTTGAACCACATGATTTCCCATGGCGCGATGCGGGATTCTTCCGAGCGAGATCCACCCCCTCGATGTCATCCCGGAACGCGCGAAAAGGCCACCGAGGACATTGTATACTGGATCGAAGAACCGATCCCATCATCATCTGTTCTCTGGGTTAATGGATGTGCAGCAGCCTTAGACGCTATATTTATATATCAATACTGGGGTTAAGCCCAACATACATGATCAATGTATATGGGACTAATCCCACCACCCAAAAAAAGAGTAAACCAGGGTGTATGCCGGGGAGCCGGGGCTCATGAGGGTGACAAATAGGGTTTTTGGGGTGAGCAGGTAGGGTGGTTGATATGCCGAGGGTGCCGGATGGGAGGGCGGGGTGTGTAGTAGGGTGGGGGTGTTGAGCAGGGGGTAGGGGGCACTAGTAAATAGATGACAACAATGCCAGATGTGG
>Ga0307513_10012053_pt1 | contig 10692 bp, 4 predicted proteins | sample 15_EM_MG_FD_202174 | JGI IMG/M metagenome (GOLD analysis project Ga0307513, IMG submission 202174) | Populus trichocarpa ectomycorrhiza microbial communities from riparian zone in the Pacific Northwest, United States - 15_EM | ecosystem: Host-associated > Plants > Roots > Unclassified | place...
CACCCCGAGCCAGAACAACGAAGGAAATTCGGTGCCGTGAGGACACGGCAGGAGGGGGAAGGGAGCGAAAAAACTCAACCAGATGTCGGAGCCCTACAAAGGCAAATCCAGGAACTGTTGGACGAAAAACAACAATCACTGGAAAGGGACGAAAAAACCCGACGGGAGCTAGCCAACTACCAGAACACGATCGGACGGATGCGCGAAGAACTGCAAGGAGTTCGCAGAACGATCGCGGGTACTGGTTTCAGCCTAGCAAGGTTGAGGAACGAAATGGACACCAAAGAATGAGCGAACGAGGAGCTCGAACACAGGAACCAAAACCTCCGCAAAGAACTCAGAAGAGCTGGGCAGAGGTTGTTAGATCTGGGAGTGTAGCATCGTGGGACCGATGCTAGAGGGAGACGGGAGCTAATGTCACAAATCGTGACTAAGCAAGGCAGATTTGACATGACTCATACTTATGAGTCATAAGGTATGTTGGATTTTACACTATGACGTTACTTGACTCATAGTTCTCACATGACTATGCACTTGCGAGTCATTGTTATATTATGATTGGTTGATTGTTTCATGACTCACGATTGTGACATCATATGATGTAATGATTTTCGCACATGACTCATACTATGAGTCATGGGTTTCACGCATGTGACTCGTTTGAGCACATGACTTGGTATATGAGTTATCGATGGATTTCGCGCTATGACTCACTATGAGTCATAGAGGTTTATGTAGCGCGAGGTGATGAGTCACCAGGGTTAGGGTTGTGGGAAGATGCCTATATAAGGCGCTTGGTTCCGACCAAGAGATAGGATCTTCACGCAACCATCTAAGTACTTTTCTATACTCAAGATATTGCAAAACAATTACGCTTTGCTCTCTTTACATACACTCCTCCTCTACGAGAGCCTACGCTCTAAGAACCCGGAGACTATTGTCATAGTCTCGACGGGTCGCTCGAACATAGAACTATTGGGATAGTTCTATCAAGTACAACAACCCACTCATCTTACTATCTGACAAGATAGTATCCTTCGACGGATCGATCAGACTAAGCAAGCCAGTTCCGTACTATCTGAAGAGATAGTACTTCCCTACGCCATTATAGAAAGCAGACTTGCTCACTATAGAACATAACTGTCGTTGCCTGTTGCCTAAACTACCTAACAATAGGATTGTTACAGCAAGCCCGGTACTTTTCCTCCTGGATCAGCAGATCCACCACAAACCTCATTCCAGGGTATCTTTTTTCTTTTATCTTCAAGGTCTGGTGGAAATGCTGACCCATTAACTCATACATTCCCCCAAGCGCCCATGCCTCAATCTCTAAACATTATCATGAGCTACTGTGAGGCAAAGTAGTTGTCTATATATATATTAAAATGCAACCCGGAGGTCTAGGGTAAGCTGGATGCAAGTTGGAATACTGTAGATCCATTTGGAGTAAGATCCTTTTGAAGCTCCAGTCCTGCAAAAGAGTCTGATCGAGAAGCGAACACCCAGCTGCAGGTATAGCCAATATCACAAAGGGGAAACACCTTGTAACCCTCGGTGATCGGCTTACTTTGGCATGCGATAGGTATAGTGGCTACAGCCACCAAACCGAATCATCATCTCATTGACGGTGACATTCGAAGCAGGGAAATAGAATTTTTGACATCAAGTCCAAAGCATGGTATTTAGTGGCTCAAGCTTCTGAAACCATTCAGACCGTGAGAGTTGCATTTTCAGCTCAGATATATGTAAATATCGCTTGATCTGACTGAAGGGCTCGAGACTCATTACCCGAAAAACCGCCCTTTCACCTTCTCTTTTCCAAAATCCGCTACTCCGACACTCCCGCCTTGCTTCCATAAACAGCGAAAGCCCTAAAGAAACCTTGATTTCTGACTCCGTCACCTTCTTCCATTGCCGGCCCCACGGACGCCATCCCCCTGCTGCCCCTTCACCTAACTTTCTCTCCACTGCCCCTTTCTCCTTAGCATACAAATTTGTCCCTTCCACTAGGACATTTATGACTTCGGAATCCCAAAACAGTTCAAAGACTCGCAATCCAGTAACCTCAGACTCACAGTCCTCCCATGGCAGTAATGGTTGTGCAATATGGTCAACACATAGACCAAGCGGTGTATACGGCTGTCTAACCACAGGACTATTTGCCTTTTCTGTGGGATTTGCTTTGCCTGTTGAGTGTGGAGAGAGCGAAGAAAGCGGATCTCGGCGTTTTGTTGAATAAGGCATGATATTGACTTGAGTGATCGGGAACTTCAATTTTCCTTTGGACTGATCGAAGATGACTGACATTGTATTCTTACAATTAGACCTTGCTTTATTCGGGATAGTGTTATTTGTTTTAGGTATTGATCAGTTGGGCGCGAATATTACTGTTTCACACCACCCAAGGGATACGGAGGTACAGGGCATAAGTTTTGTAGGTTACACAGGGAGTGAGGGCAGCAAACCTCACTTGTGGAACCTACAAAACTTATACCCTGTACCTCCGCCGTAAGCAGATAGTTTGAGACCTTTGTCACTTTAAAGCCTTCTGATTGGCTGAGTTTCAGACTTGCTTTTGAGGGTTAGGTATGTGCCAAATTCTCGTGTTCTCATTAGTTGGGAGGTTGGAAGATAGTTGAAATATGATATCACCTTTGAGAAAGGTTAATAATATCATATACAGCCACATTCGCAAAGTTCTCATACCCTCCTGAGTACTATGTGTAATTAGAACCACTTTGCTAACCCTGTCCCATGATTATTCGGTATGATAAATGGTCATAAGGGTTTACAATGCTCCTAGGGCTATATCCCAAAAATAGTTATCAGAAGGCTTCTGGTTGTCTCGTTGTTGTAAATAGATACCGCTCTTGAGGTACAAGGGGTGGTATGAGAATTTTGCGAACGCGGCTGTATGATATGATATGTACTTTCCTATCCAGTGTTCAGGATTTTACTGTTCTTTTTGCATTCTTTATGTACAATTCTTGGTTATGATATTTCTAATAATTACATTACACCATCTTGATTTCATCCACATTCTTTTTAATTTATGTTGTAGGATTTCAGGATGAAACATGTTCGCACTCATATGTTCTTATATTGTTTTCCTATATTTCTCTCACACCAATGGACATGCCCTTTTCTATATGCAAGATGCTACCACCCATCTTGCTTAGAAGAATTAAGAACCAGAACTTCTACTACTTTTAGAGTTCGTAATGGGGCAGACAGGGCCCCAAAAAACATGAGCCCCTGGCCCTTTTCCCAGCCTCACCCCACTCAACTACCTGGGGCCGGGTGTCTTTTTCAGCATTCCTTACCCCAGTCCCCGCTCAGGGCCCCGCCCTATCCATACACTAGACAGGTTCCCATTAAAAATAGGTGTTAACAAACGGGACCGTCCCGGGAATGAGTGCGGGTCGGCTCCGGATAGGGTCAGGGCGGTAATTATCCGAAAAATATCCCCGCCGGCCCCGTGTAAAGGCAGGGTCTGCCGAGTGTAAACCCACCCTGCCCTGCCCCCTAACAAACACTAACTACTTTCCTTTCCTACTATCGTACATCCACACTTTGCATGACTTGCAATCACGTATCACACTTGTGAAGTATTATCCTTATAGAATAGATTGTGTCTTTGGTGTTCACTGGCATATTTCAAACAACAAATATGTCAATTCTATCAAAGTACGATTTCTTTGAAGAATTACTATATAATATACAATATATAGGAGCTGACACCCTATTTAATCTGTAATCTATGAGCAGAGAGTTTGAAATATTTGTTACTTTAGAGACTTTTGCTTCTCTAAGTTCCAGATTTAGAATCTTGAACTTGCAGGTTTGATATTAGCCAAACTGTCTATCTCAGATAAGTTGTAAGAGTGAATCCTGGGTCAAAAGTATTATTATTTTTGCAAGTAATCAATGATATCATGTATGATATGACATTTTACAAAGAGTCAATACAATAATAGTATGATATAATATCATACAAAAAGGGTTATACTATCATAGTGCGATTCTTTTATTCGTGATTACTAATATCTTATATGACATTATAATATCTTACAAATATATATATAATTTGTGATGCGTGTTTTTCATGAAAAGTTACTGATATCTAGGATAATCTACAATCTTACAAATAGTTCAATAGTAGGATCCTTTATTGGCCAAAAATGATACTATATTAGATATACTGTGGATACATCAGGACACTGACTGGCTGAGTGCCAGTGCCTGAGCATCTGCATTAGCAAAAATAATAGCCTGCATTCCAAGAGTTCAGGGCATCAGACGCACAGGATGCCAGAATGCGAATCCCGAATCCCGATGCAACGATGCTACTATACAACTCCCCAGAGACAACTGGATGCAGCACCTAATTCTCAGGACGCCACCTGACACTGGACTACCTCTTCTGAATATAAACAATGAGTCACACCTCTACCAGTTTCTGACCTTAGTTACCTTAGTCATAATAGATTTCAGGCTATTAAACTATTATATTTACTACTATTCTACTATAGTTCTAATATACAGGCTAATCCCCATAGAAATATCCATACTCAGACTTATAAGCAGCCTGCTGACAAAATACCCGTTCAATCTCAACCCCCCCCCACCAGCTTCCTGGGCCCCCTCCAGGTAGGACCCTGTAACATCAGGACTGAAGATCACGGAGGAATAAATCTTATAACTTTGTGAAGCCGGCCATGAGCTCAACAACCTCCCATAAAGAGTATTAAAACTGGGCAAGCAGTTGTGGAGAAATCTTGTGTCGAGTAAAATATCGCCAACTTGATACCTAATAGACCCTTTGTAGAAGACAGCAAATTCCTGAGCCTTGATGTGACAGAGACATATCTTATACTCTGGGGAGGCTGGCGTCGGAGGCCCAACCATTCCCCACAAACAGAATCAAAATCCGTCCCGCGGTTGTGGAGTAATCTGCCCTCCAGTAAAAGATCACTAGGGCTACTATAAAGAACCTCTCCACAGAAGACAGCAAGTTCCTGAGCTTTGATGCGACAGAGAGGTATCTTATACCGTTTGGAAGCCGGCATGGAGTTCAACAACACTCTGTAAATAGAATTCAAATCCATTAGCCGGTCTTCGAGTATTCCGCCATTGAGGAAAGGATTTCCTGGGTTCTTATGATAGTAGTATTGAGATCCCCTCAACAGAACCCAGTGATTTCCTGTGTTTCGATGCAACAGAGATGAACCTTATACCGTTGAATGGCTGGCATCGAGTCCAACCATCTCCCGCAAACAGAGTCAAAATCCGTCGTGTGGTTGTGGAGTAATCTGCTATCGAATAAAAGATTGCCAGGGCTAATATCAAGATCCTCTCCACACGGGACAGCGATTTCCTGAGCTTTGATACTATAAAGACCTACCTTATACCATTGGGTAGCTGGCGTCAAGCCCAACAACCTCCTGTAAATAGAATCAAAGTCGGTCCTGCAGTTGTGGAGGAATCAGCCTCTAATCAACAGATTGCTAGCCCTGAAACTTCATATATAACAACCCTGTAGGGATGAATTCTATACCAGTATGGAGCTGGAAGTGAGCCCAATAATCTCCAGCTATCATATTCAGAATTGATCAAGTGGTTGAGGTGGAGTATGGAAGCTGGTGCCCAGAAATGTGGATATTGAGTGTGATGATGCAAGAGTATGAGTGAGTTGGGTCGCAATAGGGGCTAAGTGCCAAGAACACATTATGAACAGCCTGAGTGCCAGCCTAGAGAGTGTTCTGGCTATCACACAGTTTCAGACTAGAATGAGCTGGCATTTTGGCTGCCTCAAGGATAAAGTTCTGAAATAGAACTGTGAGTCTAGCTAAGCCTGAAAGTCTTTAGCGCAAATTTAAGATTAAGGGTACAATGAGTTTCACACCTAGCGCCTGCACTAACCATGTTTTCTTTGCCAAGAAATACCCCAGGCTCACTCTGAGAAGCCAGTGTGAGGTGGTAGCTTCGACGTGAGGTATTCCGACAGCTAGGACCTGAATCGATTTATATCGGAGAACTCGCTAAGAAGACGCGAGTAATGTAGGCTAGATATAATAGTATACTTCGAGATAGATCGTCGAAGTATTGGTAACGATAAGATAAAAACTTATTATATTGATAAGATCTGTTCTCCGTGCTTGTTTTCTAATAGAAGCGAAGATGCTTCGATATTGATATTCCGCCTCTGAGCAATCGCGGTATACATGCTAACTCTATACTAATCAAGTATCTTGCCCGCAACTCTGCGAACTTCACCTGAGTGCGAACACTCGTAGACCCTGAAAACTGTCGACCACACCTTTTGCTCCCATGGCCAACTTATCGGTTTGCGCTTCTGTTATTCATGAGGGTGTGGAGACCACGTCAGGTGTCAGCTCATCCACTTATCTGTTGACAATAATGGTTACGAGTTATCTTACCCTCATGTTCGTTGAGAGAAGTCTAACCCGCCGGACTGAAGATGGCCAATCTTCTTTGGTTGGTTCTGTCGAGAATTCAACGTGCAACTGCATGTTGTGTTCTGGTCTTCCGGTATTATACGACTTGTCCTCGAGATCGTACCTATAGGTTTTTTTCCTTGGGCTCTATCTTTTACCAACTTGTCCTCTGTGGATGCACCCGATCCACTTACTGGGCATAGTTACCTCCTTCATACCCTACACATCTTTGTAGGTACAAGGGGACTAACTTTCGTGCAAAACGTCCCATTACTTTCAACCCACTATTCTGACTGTCTGTCTTCAAGTGTCTGTAACCTTATGCGCCGTGATCCAACTCACCTCCCTCTACATGCATAAGGTGTCCGAAGGTCTCCCCTCATGTATCCTGCCAACAGGATCCGGTCGGATGGACGGCCGCGACGTATACGGTGTTATAAGATGTTTTCCATTGATAGTGGTCTTTGGTGTTGGGACACAACTACCCAGGGGGCTAGTGATGACGCGCAGTTCCAACGCCGGGGCTGGAGGGGGGTGTTATCTTTTTCCTTCAAAGTTCGTGGGCGTCAAGGTAGGGTAACTTAGCCCTGTAAATCCTTACGGGGACTCCGTGCGCCTAACAGACTGGTAGGGTGTTAAAAATAGCTGGAAGCCTGTGAATATTCAAGGGTGGTGGTAAATCATGACGTGTGATCGTCTTGATGCTGGAGTCTGGATGCATAGTTGCTTAGTGTTATGTGTCTGGATGGAACACCGGTTGGCCAGATACACCAGACATAATCAGATATGGCGAAACATTGCAATGCAACTTAGAACACACAAAACACATGAGAGGCAGAAATTGTATCGCTTGGGTTAGGACACAACCCTTACTGATCAGACACAGCCTCAGTTTTTGCTGATGTAGTGTCCAGTGTCCTCCAAACTGACTTTGCATCTCATGTGTCCTGAGGTAGGCTACAACATTTACTTGCATTAGGCTGTCTCAAATAGAACTCTTCTACCTCAGCATACTGCGGAAGCTGAGAGCACTTCTCACCCCACTCCAGATTTTGACTAAAACACTAACTTTATTGCACATCAGAATATACCACCACCTCACCCTGTCTTTTAAGTACCTTCAACCCACTCAGTTTTCTGTACTATACCCTCTGAGTATCTTCCCAGTTTTCTCAGAGTATACATAAGAGGACTTTCTTGCCAAACAAAATAAAATGAGTGCTGGTGCCAGATGAGAAAGCCATCATACTCTTAATCTCAATGTTCTGCTAAACATACAACAGGAAAGGAATTCTATTTTGAGAATATAATCTGTCAGAAAACAAAAATACCAACTTACTGGAGTTTGAAAGTGAGTAATAGTGATAATATTCTCAAGTCTAGCAGAGCTCATGGTGGTTTCTCACCAGTTAGCCTCTAACACGACACAGCTAAATCTTCTTTCATTACAACAGTGAACATTTACCCCGTTGGGAACTAGCGACAATCCTACACTACAACTACTCAACTGATCCTAGATTTGATACATGAAGATTACTAGGCTCAACACCAGCTATATACCGATATAGGATCCATCCCTATGGGGGTATTATTCATAAAGTTAAAGGGGGTGGGAGCTTTGAACTAGATAATAGATTTCTGTACAACCTGAAGACTGATTTTGAATCTATCACTTGGATATAATTAGGCAGAATGCCAGATACCCGCCAGCATAAGGTATGTCTTAGTAATATTAACACTTATGAATCTACTGACCCTTTTGAAAGTCGTCTTTACAATAGATACTCTAATGATCATTGAACTCAATAGCTGATTTATCCCCTACTGCAAACTCAATTCTGAATCTGTACTCACAGATTGTTGCGCTTGGTGGCAGCCAGGAAGTGGTATAAGTAGTGTTCGTTACAGGGCGGGGGGGGGCGGGTTTTCACTCGCCAGACCCGGCCCTTATACGGGGCCGACCAGCATTCATTCCCTGGACAGCCCCATTTGTGACCACCTATTTTTAACAGGGACCCATCTGGGGTATGGGTGGGGCGGGGGCCTAAGCGGGGACAGGGACAGGGAATGCCGAAATAGACACCCCGGCCCAGGCCGGTGAGTGGGGCGGGGAGGGGAAATGGGCCGGGGGCCCACGTTGTTCGGGGCCCCGTTCGCCCCGTAACGAACTCTAGGTATAAGAAACATTTCCGTCGCATTAATACTTATGAGGTGGCTGATCTTTGTGGAGAGATCTTTCCAATAGATACTTTGACAATCTCAGAACTCAAGAACTGATTCCTCCACAACTACTCGACCAAATTTGAATCTGTAACTGAAATATCTTTAGGCCTGACAGCTGCTATGCAATGGCATGAAGTACTTCTGTGGCATATCACCGCTCATGAATCTGCTGATTCTTCTGAGAGTAGTATTTACAATAGGTACTCTGGCAATCACTGAACTCAATAGCTGATTCCTATACACTAGTTCAACTAATACTAGAGCTGATACCTGAGAATTATTATACTTAATGCCAGCCACTACAAGGGGATATAAAGTATATCCAGAGATCGTGATTCTTCATAGAAATATAGCATCTCAGGGGATACACAGTCAGAAGTCTGCTATGGAGTCTTGGTTTTTTTTATCTGAATCGACCCATATATTAGAACAATAGACAACTACTTGAACTAGATTTAGTAGTTTGCCTCTTTGAAATCTATTATGACCCAGGTAACCAAGGTTTGACAGTGGTAGAGAAGGGACTCTTGGCTTATTTCAACAAGAGGAGTAGTGCCAGAGAGTAATATGTATTCAGAAAATTAGGTACTCTGTTGGACTAGGCCAAAGCTATGGAGATGAATTGTATTATGTCCTAAGTATTACTGGTGGGGTGAAATACTATACTATTCTCAGAATCAGGGGCTCTATTGCAATGCGTCTAGTAAGTAGTGTAGTAGGGTACTTGCATCTGAATAGACAGAGGATAAATAGTTGAATCCTGATTCCTGAGTCACATTTTGGTATCGTTGGTATCAGATGCTGAGGATGCTAACAATGTGGAGTATTATTTTGGCGAATTTAATAAACTCTACTACTAACTGAAAGTTTTAATGTAATTGAAAAGAAAGTAGTATCACATATGTATAGTTCATTATGAACAACAGAGAGAAACTTAGACAAATTTGAGAATGTAGACTTCTTTCTTACTAATCATAGAATAAGGATTCAACAAGCCAAAAACACTATCATTGCGTGGCAGACCGAAATGTTCCATGGTATGAGTCTGGCAAATCTAGTGTTCCGAACAGGTCAGACCAATAGTAAACCAGCTCATAGGCAGTATACGGGGTCAAGGCAGGCCACCTCTGTAGGTATTCTAGGCCAGTATAGGCCAAATTGAATTTGACTATAAAAGTCTATCAAGCCTGATAGGCAGATATTGGCCCAGGAATTAGTGTTGAGAATGAATCACTTTAAGAATATTAAGAGCCTCTATCCCCTTGAGAGTTTATCACTTTTGATTTCTTCCCGGTTACCTTAGGTTATCGCTTCTTAATTTAGTATACAATGTGTAATACTCCACCAGCTCAATAAAGCCTTAAAGATTTACTACTAAGGCTACTGGCACTACTTTATCTTATTATTTGTCCCTTGTTCTTTACTTCCTCAGCAGGAATCACTTTAAATTCCCAAGCACATAAAGTGAAACTAGTGTATTTTGGATATTGTTTTGTAAACCATTTATGATACAATCGGCCCCCTGTCACAAATCGTGACTAAGCAAGGCAGATTTCACATGACTCATACTTATGAGTCATAAGGTATGTTGGATTTTACACTATGACGTTACTTGACTCATAGTTCTCACATGACTATGCACTTGCGAGTCATTGTTATGTTATGATTGGTTGATTGTTTCATGACTCACGATTGTGACGTCATATGATGTAATGATTTTCGCACATGACTCATATTATGAGTCATGGGTTTCACGCATGTGACTCGTTTGAGCACATGACTTGGTTTATGAGTTTTTGATTGGTTAACGGAATGTTGTGTGATGACTCATATGAGTCATCGATGGATTTCGCGCTATGACTCACTATGAGTCATAGAGGTTTATGTAGCGCGAGGTGATGAGTCACCAGGGTTAGGGTTGTGGGAAGATGCCTATATAAGGCGCTTGGTTCCGACCAAGAGATAGGACACGAACCATCTCTCCTCCACCTCCGGCGATTGAAATCTCAAC
>Ga0307513_10012054_pt1 | contig 10691 bp, 9 predicted proteins | sample 15_EM_MG_FD_202174 | JGI IMG/M metagenome (GOLD analysis project Ga0307513, IMG submission 202174) | Populus trichocarpa ectomycorrhiza microbial communities from riparian zone in the Pacific Northwest, United States - 15_EM | ecosystem: Host-associated > Plants > Roots > Unclassified | place...
ACCCCCCCCCCCCCCCCCCCCCCCCCCCCCCCCCCACCCCCCCCCCCCCCCCCCCCCCCCCACCCCCCCCCCCCCCCAAAAAAGAAACAACAAAAAAACCTTAGATCTGGTGCTACGATTTGAGAGGGTTACTCCAGCGGGTCCATTTGATCCAGTCGCTGTTTAACAGCGAGGTTTCGGGATTGGAAGCGCCCGCTTTATCATATTAATTTTGCCACAACTCCGGTTTGGCTGGATTTGGGTATTGTGGTCGGGGTTTGTCTGCATTTTTTTCCTCTTCCTTTTCCACTTGCCGGCGTTTTGGCGATTTTGCAGGGCAGACGGAGAGGTACCTCTCTGCTTCTGCCCTCCCTCTCTCTTTCCCCCTTTCCTCGGGTTCGGCGCTGTCTTGCTTGCTTGAGGGTGATTTGAAATCATGGCGGTTGATGGGGTTTCGGTTCGTTTTGTCAATTCAAACAGATTCTGAGTGATGTGAGGTTTTGGCCATTGTGTTTGGTTTGGGGCATTCCCGATATTATACAATTATCTCTCTCCCTCAAGTTTGCACGGTGAAACCGGTTCGTTCGATCCTCCCCGCTTCCTTTTCATTAAGCCGCCAGGTATGAACTTGGTGTGGATATCGTTTTTCTTTTCTGCTCTCTATTTCCCTTTCCTCCCATTCGGCGGCAGCACGGCGTCAATCACTGGCTACTGAGAGATTTAATTTCCTTGGCAAATCAATTTTGGGAACTATTCTATCCTTTTATCAACTTTCAGTTGCCCCTTTCCACCTCGAAATCTCGAGTTATTCCTTGCATCCAATCATCCTCTGCCTCCACAGGCGCAAACAACACCACCACATCCTCCTTGCCACCGACCAATCACGCCGCCTCACCCACTGCTCGGCCCCCCCGACCTCCTTCCTTCTCTGCCTCTTTGCCCTCTCTTTTCGCAGCGAAAGGTGAAGCCGCCTCCTGTTATTATTATTATTATTATTATTATTATTATTATTATTATTATTATTTTTTATTTTCAACCCTCTCTCCTTCTCTCTTGACTCTTTTTTTCTTTTCTTCCCTCCTCTTAATATTACTCGCTGCTTTATTTTGGCTGCTTAGTGCTTGCCCCCAAACTCTTTCGCTAAAACACTCACACATTTCCTGGTCCTCAGTGGTCTCACCAAACCTAACCTACTCCTCTCGCATTCTACTCATCCACCTCTCCCTCTCTCACTCCACGCCGACCGACCTACACCCCCCAGCACACTTCTCGCCTCACCTCACCTCACCTAAACCTCGAACCCTTCTCTCTTCCTCCGCCTCAAATACGGGTATTATAGCTTTTCTATTTCCCTCAGTCCCCTCGGCCACGGTATTTTCCTTTCCCTCTTCTCCACTTCCTTGCACACTTTCCTTGGACACTGCTTTTAGTATTACGCACACGCACATACCGGTACGCTCCCTTCCCACTCATTCCTTCATCCTTTCCCTATACCATCTTCACTTGGTGTTAAGGCGATTAAATCACCTGTTACTACCCGTGGAACTGGAACGTACTACGCTTTCTGCTGCATCTCCGTCTGTCTCGTGCTGTGTTGTCTGTGCTTTGCTTGGAAGTATCATTCCTGTCACCTCCATTCTGGTTGGCTAATCTCGTTTATTCCCTCCCCTGTTTCGCAGGACGACCATCATCTTCGACACCGCACCGCCCACACCTATTCATCCACGACAGCAGCTGAAGGAACCGCAACACCCTCCTCCCACTGATATCTCCTTCGGCATCTTAGGGTCACCTTTTAATTTGCTTTAGCCGCCTTATTTCTTCCTCGGGCCTAGTGCACTAAGATCAAATTTTCAATCTGTTATTTTATTTTTTTACACCTTGCGCTGGCCCATTCACCTTAAAGCTTGGTTGGCTCACTTCTTGGATTGAAGCTTCCTACTTATCAATTTTATAACTCTCTGCGGGTAGTTTACCTTCTCCCTCCAGGCTTGTTTTCTTAGGTCGGTGATTGCAATAATGCTGCTAGTCCGATATTGTTTTTTTCATAGCTACAGCTACCAACTAACCGGGTGCTTTAGTTCACGTGCTACACACTAGTCATGCGAGAAGTAAATTTTAGTATTCCAAATGTCAACAAGGCTTCTGTCAGTATCACCACGGCTCTATACGACCGACGCGCATTAGATTGCACATCAACACTGCCTCTTATAAATTCTCTAAACCATTTAGCATATCTCACTACCTCTTCAGCTCGCATCAGAGATATCCTTACGGTTGATGGCGGTGTGGAACGGCTTGTTTGCATCCTGAAGGCGGGAAGGAGTAAGGATTTGATGAGCATGTGGAAATGGAATCTGGCCTTCCAATGTGTAGTGAATATCGGTGTCCGGGGCTCCGAGAATGTACGGACAAGGGTGGTGGAGGCCGATATGGTTCCAGTGATTGCGACAATATTAGACAACTACATTCAGGTTATCGATAAATTACAGTCAAAGGCAGAGGCCGCAAGTGCCAAAAAGTCAACTTCAGGCAGCAGCACCCGATCGAGGGAAAACAAGATTCACTCTTTTTACGAGAGGAACGATAGGTCCGGTGGCGGTGAACGAAGTTTCCGTAGACAGGCACCTCCACCTTCAATCGAAATTCCAGCTCCTATTTCTCAGCACCGTGCAGAAGCTCGAGGGGAGTCTGCCGCCAATCATCCACGGATCATCTTGACGGTTCCTGGTCCTTCGGAGAGAGGGGCTTATGCCCGCCAGTCGCACAATCACGGTCGAACGCACGACACTCGCCATCATTTTAATACTTACCATTCCGGCACTCAAGCACGTGATCAGGGTGGATTGCAGCCTTTGGCCGCTGCGCTTCCTGCTATGGATATGGGTGTTGGTGCTTTTGGTCTGAGGCCTGTTCGGGATGTTGATCGACTACCCTCTATGCTGCAGGCCGGTGGACCTTTGCAGCCGGAGTCACCGACTACGCCTAATCCTCCCCCTCCCGCATCTTCTAACAGGGCTTCACGTCGTAGTAGCAGGCCATCTATTCGTCATCAACGCTCTATCTCGGGGGAGTCGGATGACGCCGGTTCGGATGAAAACTCGGCCCCTTCAGGGGGTATGGATAGTGGGAATGAGCCCATTGTTGGTATCCAGACTGGAGAAGATGGGCGTGAACCGATCATTGGTTCTGTGGATACTCCTATGACAATCGCAGGTCCCCATGGCACAGATGGCCAGGACGCTGAAACATTCAATATCACCCACCGATCTCCTATAGATGGTAGTCTTATCAGCCCAACCGCCAATGCCAGTCCGGCAATTGGTTTCTCACCTACTCCAACCGTCAACCCAGTTTTGACTATTCCCTCCTCCTTTCAGGTTCCCACTCGATACCTCACTGATAACTCGTCTATTGTTCTACCTTCAATGCCTCAACCGGAGGATGTCTTGATGTCACTGCAACTATTAGCATATGTTTCAAAGTACTGCAATTTGCGCTCCTACTTCCAGAAATCCCACTTGGTACCAAAGCTTTCTATAAGTCGCGAAATTCACCTACTCGATGACGATCCAAACAACCTGGGTGCTAAATCGCAACCACTTACTGAGGAGGAGGAAGAGGAGTATCTGTTGCCGGATGACTACAACATTTTTCCCCTTGTTGAGAAATTCACCGTTCGTCACCACGCCCCGGACATGCAATACTGGGCCGGAGTTGTTATGAGGAATCTTTGCCGAAAGGATGACTCTCGGGGAGGAATCCGGCAGTGCGCATATTACGAGTGTGGAAAATGGGAGGAATTCACTCGACAGTTTGCAAAGTGCCGGAGGTGCAGACGTACAAAGTACTGCAGCAAAGAGTGTCAAAAGAGTGCCTGGGTTTACCACAGGCACTGGTGTGTCGCGGCGCAGCAATAACAGGGCTACGGTTGGTAATCAAAAAAAATTATTTCTTCGTTTATGCATGCAGGATGACTTGTTAAGATCGGCTTTCCCTTTTCCGTCACCTTTTCTTCCTTTTCCTCATCATATTTTGCTTTCCCGGCGGTCATGGAGTTCTTATTCTTGTCCTTAGTTCTCGATCCTGTTTTCCAAACATCTTTTTATTTCCTTTCTCGTGATTAGTTTTAAAATTATTCCTGGTCTTGGAGAAGGGGTGTAAATTGCACGTTGTGTTTATTTGTTTCCTTCTAGCTTTATATCGTGGTTGCATAGGCTTGAGATTTCTCCTTTCTCTTTTCTTTTCTTGATTATTCATTCGGATTATTTAGGATGCTGAGCTTTAGTTTGTGCTGTTTAAAGCTTATGTTAATTGATTAGCACAATACCGAAAGCAAGAGCAACGAGGGGAGGAAGCCGGAAAAGAGAAGCTATCTCTTTCGATTCTTTTTTTCACTTTCTTTGACTCTTACCTTAGCATGCATGTCATCATCTTCATCGTCATCATTATCACTCATACCCACTCACTCACATCTCCTTTGTAACCGCACACTCTCGGATAACAAAATATTAAAGTTAGCACGGTAGCATATTTTTTTATAAAAAAAAGGGTTGGAGGGGTCCGCATCCTCTGCATCTTATTTCCTTTCAATTTTTTCCAACGAGTTTCTGAATCTGTTTTCATTCTATTTTCTTTCTCTTTCCACAAAGATTGATGGATGGATGATGGTGGATTTTTTCCAAGCCCTGGTTGTTATATAATATTACAGATGGGGGGGGGGGACTCGATGAGCTCCCGAGCGAGTGTGGTGTGCTTGCGAGTGAGATAGTGGGGGAATCAATAGAGGTGTCTCTTTCTTTTAGCCTTGCTGATATGGTGGGGGTGGGTGTTGTACCTCTGTGATATATGTGCTCGTGGATGTATGGCTGTGGGCTGGTCTGACCTAAGATAGCGCCTTGCAACTGCTATCTCTCTGAGATGTTGTGGAAGATGCCCTTGTAATTGGTTCCTTTTACGCGTTGTGCGGTCGCTGTGCCGCAGGCCATGCTAGTCGTTAGTAATAACAATAATCCGGAGCGCCGGATGACAGCGGCGAGTGACTGTCTGTGCAATTCAATGTGTCATCCTCTGCCGAGGCTAACCTACCGTATTTACCGGTTCGTGGTCCGAAGCTGGGCATCTCACGTTGTATGATGTATATCGTACTCCATGAAAATGATTACACTTTGCTGGTATCTAGGCTTTCCCTCCCTGACGGGCGACCTGTATTATGTGTGGTAACCAGGAAGGATGGACGGGGGAGTCAGATTGTCAAAGTCAGCATTTGGGATGACCCTGGAGACGGAGGGAGACTACCGCCCTGGGAACAGCTTACAAAGAATCAGGAGAAGTGGAAGGAAACCATGCAGGTGGGGAAGGGAGGGGGGAGGGGGTCAAATAGTGATGGAAGTGAGATGTTCAAGGAAGCAATTAAAGTTAGGGTATAAGTTACGCGATAAGTTATGATAGGTGGAATCTAGACTAGGTATGATAGCATCTTACTTAGGCCCTGTTTGGCAGGCCAACATTTGTAAGGTTAACCGTGATTGGCAGCACATTGTTTGAAAGGGGGTAGAGTTTGGGAACCTTATGAACTGCAGGTTTGAAAGCAGTGTATAGTATAGGGTTTAAAAGAGAGTTTTGAAAACTTAGTGGTATGACATGATAACGGGTAAATATAGGGGGTTGCCTTCTAATACAGTTTAGAAATGAAAGAACGTGAACCATGTGGCCCAGAGAAATGCAACAGTGGCTGTGCAAAAATAATTGCCAAGACGGTGAGTGATATATTGTGATGTAGTGTAAATAATGAAAGGGAGAAAAGGATGAAGATTAATTAGAGAATGAGAGTAGTATGATACTCTGTGATAACTTTTATATGTTCCTGTTACCCCACCAGAGGAGATTTTCTAGGAAATTACTTTGTAGACCTGATATTCCTTTATTCATTAACTACTTTCCCAAAACTATAGGCTTCACCTAGTACTTTGATGTTGACCCTGCTTTTGTGTAGACTTCCTAGCTTGCAAGTAGTATGACTTTCCTAACTGTACTTCTTGACCCTGGTTATTTCATATTTGTTAATCTTCATTGTGTATCAGCAAAAATCTTTTTTCTCCATACATATAGAGCTTGCTTTTGGATGAATTGCGTCTGCTCTTTGTGTCCTATTCTCCTAGATCTTTTGTGTCTTCTTTGTGTTTCACCTCTTGCATCTGGTGTCCCCAGATGCCCCACTTTGCCTCAACAGTGTACAACGCGCTTGTTGCGCTGCCACCCCCTCCTAGTCCCTTTCCTTTATATCCATCCTTTTGATTAGCAAAAAAATCAACCTGTGCCCTGCTGTGTACTGCCCTCCCTGTGCGCCGGACGTTACCGGCGCATAAAACGTAAACTCCAGTTCTGGGTGTGGACGCAACCAGAAGCAGTTCCCCCCAGCAACCCTGCGCCCTGCGGACAACCCTACCGTCCCGTTACACCCCATGCACCCCCCTGCATGCTACCCCTTTCCTGACATCCTGCGACTTCGATCTCCTGCTTCCTAACAAGCCCTACAACCCCCCCCCCCCAGGACCGGGTTTCCTCCTATGATACTGTTCTACCTCCGGATTCCGTCCTGAGTTCCCCTCCCTATCCCCTCTCCGTCCCGCACCCTCCCAGATACACTCCTTTTCGCTCTCTACCTCTCAATCCCATTGTGTATCTTCGCACATCCAGCGGGCATGCTCGAGCTCTTGACCTTTTCCCTCACCACCTCCGGATCCTGATGTTTATTCTCGGGTGTCCTGCGGATGGCCCCAACAAGCCATCTCTTCGGCCGGATGCCTCCTGCAATCCTTGTGGTCGGCCGGGCGCCCCTACAACTAATCACGTCCACCGGACGTCCTCTACAGCCCATCTCGTCCGCCGGACGTGTCCTGCTACCTATCCCTTCGACCAGACGTCCCATATAACCTCCTGTCGGCCGGATGTCCTACCATGTGCTCCTGGCTTTTGACCGTCCGTCTGACACATTTCTAGTGTTCATTGGGGGGCCTCTGGGGCCTTGCAACCGGCAGGCCCTGACCTCAATTGCCCGCCCTGGTCAATAGCCCGGGGTGGGGCGTTTTTTTTTCAACCCCTGCCCCTGCCCCCGTGCAGGCCCCCGCCCCGTTCAATGCCCCGAACAGCCCCCCGTCAAAGAACTTTCTCCGCCCGGGGCCCTGCATCTTCGTATATTCCCCTCTCGAACATTGCTCTTTTGATACATGATTGAGTAATTGTGTGAGCATATACTAAAAACCACATACCTCAAAGTATATACGGGCATTTATTTCCATGGAGTGATTCATATAATATGAACCGGAATAATTCACAACACCGATTGGACGTCGGAGTTGCCTAGTCTAGTAACGTATATTGTCTCAGCAGGCCATACGCCTAATTCATAAGCCCAATTCATACACTCTATTCACAGGTTCAAATCATATGCCCAATTCAGAAGTCTTATTCATCCGCTGGTGCCATATGCCCAAATCATACGCCCAAGCCTTACGCTCAAATCAAACCCCCAAACCATACGCCCAAGCCATACGCTCAAATCATACGCCCAAACCATACACCCAAACCATACGCCGAAATCATACGCCGAAATCATACGCCGAAATCATACGCCCAAGCCATATGCCCAAACCATACGTCCAAGCTATACGCCCAAGCCATACGCCCAAGCCATATGCCCAAGCCATATGCCCAAGCCATACGCCCAAGCCATACGCTCAAGCCATACGCCCAAATCATAACCACAGTTGTGCTATGGAGTTACTGTGTTCAGAGTTCATATAGCGAAATGGTGAGGTTAAAGAAAGAGTGTATTTATAACAATAAGAGTTCTATAAAAGGTAATTATGCTAAGTTAGATGTGACTCGCAGGTTTGAGTTAGTCGTATGATTTGTGTAAAAGTGAGAAAAGACTGCCCCGTCCCCCCCACCACATGGGGACAACACCATGGAGTAATAGAAAACAAGAAGAATGAAAGTTATAATAGTTGAAAAAAGAGGTGAATTAAGAGAAAGAAAAAGACAATCCCCGAATATGCTTAGGTGGTAGCGCTCTCACCAGCACCAGCTCCGGCCCTCCCACCACCACCTCCGGAGCGCATTGGCATCCTACCGCCACCACCGCTCCAACCACTCCCACTAGGGCCTGCAGAGCGCCTACGAGCCCCACTCCAATCACTCCAACTCCTACCACGAGTCGGCAGAACTGGCGTCCGCGGGGTACGACTACTAACCCCAGCCCCAGACGGCCCTGTTCCAGCGGGGTGTGCAGGTGTGCCTCCGACGGCCCCGGTCACCACCCGACTACTACTGCCACCACCCCCCTCAGTACCCACATGCCCGGTATCATGGTCTCCCTGGGCACCTCTCGTATCACCTTCCTTGCTACCACTTCCATCTCCCATACCAGAACCCACGCTCCCAACCAAACTTTCTTGTCTAACAACTCCCCCAGCACCCCCCATAGTACCACTACCATCAGTCCGGCGAGTGCTCCCAGGGCCACCATACAAGCGACGGCGTACAGGTGGACGAGGGGTATCGCAGTCGTCACTGTCGCTGTCACTACCGTCATTGGCAGGGGGTGAGTGATGGGAAGAAGCTCCTTGCCGACGGGGAGGGGCACCACGCCGAGGAGGTGCACCCCCAGGAGGAGGAGGAGGGGGAGCACGCCTGGGAGGAGGAACACGGGCAGGACGAGGAGCACCACTGGGACGAGGAGCACCACTGGGACGAGGAGCACCACTGGGACGAGGAGCACCACTGGGACGAGGAGCACCACTGGGACGAGGAGCACTACCAGGAGTATCAGCAAAAGGTTTATTCATCTTCCTGTGCGTCAGACGCACAGGAGGCACAGGACGCACAGGATGTAAACTCCCATTCTGGATGCGACGTTGATCCGACGCCGCGTCCAGAAGATTCGCTCAACGTCCCGTTGCGTCCTGACAACGTCCTGAAACGCACCCTACGTCCTGTGCATCCTGACGCCTTCCGACGGTAGGCCATCGTGTCCTGACGCCATCCTAGCGTCTGTTGTATGCGCCTTCCCCGTCCCGATACCTATACCCTCTGCACTATTTACCTGATCCTTCCGGACACCGGTTACTTCTTGTCGCGCCTTCCAGACTCATGATACTTCCGCCCTCCATCCGCACGCGCTGATCACATAGCCACTAGTCAGGACCTCTTCCTCACACTCTCCCATGTTCTAGATTCAAGTTCGTTTTCTCAAAATTATCGTGATATTGCTCATAATATATTGCAGTCATCCCGACGCCCTATACTATAGTATCTACTATGATACTATGTGACTATTGCATATCACCTTTATTACCCCCGCTTCTGCGCGTCCCATCACTAGAAAAAAAAGTTAAATCTACCTACACGTACCACCTCCCCTTAAGCACCCTCCGTGGTATTCGCACCATCCTGCCGGCCACTGGTTTCCTCCAGCGCCCCCGACCCCCCCGGCCCAGCTTCTCAGCTCTGGGAACCCTCCAGGCTGAGCGATAAGCGATTGCTCATTTGAGAGTCGACGGCCCCCCCTGCGTTGTCCAGACTTCCATGATTCGACTCATCCGAATCCAGGAACGTTAGCTCCCAGTCAATCGACGTTTGACTGAGATCCAGTGATGTTTCCGTCTCCTGCAACGGATTTTGACTATCCTCGAGCCCCCCCAGGCCGCCGACATGGGTGTCAATCCGCATCTGTCTCGGTAGGGCAGGATCTCCTGGAGTCTGGTTGCCTAGCTGACGCATCAGTTCTGCATAAATGGCGTCGTTATCGTCTGAGAAGCTCTCTCTCCTCTCCTGCCGGATGCTATGCTGTTTCTCGAACCTCTGTGCGATCTTCTGACGAAGGTTTAATATAAACATGTCCTGCGTCGCCCAGGCGAACCCCCGCCACGTGTTCTTCTGCCGGATAAAAAGATCTTGCGTTTTTCACGATTAGTGGACTCGGTTATCAAAAAACAGGCAATGATTCGGACACTCCCACCTCCAACTACTTCAGGATTGAAGCTTTTTTTATTTTTTATTTTTTATTTTTTATTTATATATATATCATATATTCGTTGTTAAGGTACAAGAAATCGCATGGAGCGCTAGCTATGGCGAAAACAAAACCCAAAACCCAAAACGAACTAACAAAGAAAATATCCGGAACATATCTCTTCAACTGGGGTCCGTACCGGTCCCAGGCCCACATACGGGCATGAACTTAAAGCAAGTACAGCAAGAAAAACCCTTCCTTAACCAGCAGATTGCATAAAAAACAAAAATATAAACCTAGCTTTCTTGAGAAGACATAAAGTACCCAAAAGAAACTACATTAGACGAGCGGGAGGAAACTGAGCTAGCCGAGGATGGTGGGCGGTAAAACATGCCCGGAGGGAAGGCCGTTGCCATAGCTCGAATGAAGCGGTTGAGCACGCCCAACAGGGCAGCGGAGGACCAGACGGGGGCGTCCGGGCCCAGCTCGGTAACCGCCTGAAGGTGGCAGAACCTGGCGGGCCTCTTGGCTGAACAGTGGAGGATAGCGTGCTCGAAAGACTCAGGGGCCTCGGCGCAGCTGGGGCAGGTGGGGGGGCCATCGTCGTCCCAGGAGGGGTGTGCGCGAAGGTAGCTCTTGCCAGACCTCATCTGGTGCAGGCGACCCGCGTCGAACTTGGAAAGGCCCATGAAGGGGT
>Ga0307513_10012055_pt1 | contig 10691 bp, 3 predicted proteins | sample 15_EM_MG_FD_202174 | JGI IMG/M metagenome (GOLD analysis project Ga0307513, IMG submission 202174) | Populus trichocarpa ectomycorrhiza microbial communities from riparian zone in the Pacific Northwest, United States - 15_EM | ecosystem: Host-associated > Plants > Roots > Unclassified | place...
CATTTATTGAATTTGCATATAATTATAGTATGCATTCTACTACTAATTATTCATCATTTAAGATTGTTTATGGTTTTAATCCTTTGACACCATTAGATTTGATTTCTTTACCTGTGGATGAAAGGGTAGTGTTGATGGTACTAAAAAGCACAGGTGGTAAAGGATTTACATGCAAAGATTTGACAACAAATAGAGAAAAAAAATAAACAATATGCACACAAGGCTAATAGAGGACGAAAATTGGTGAGGTTTGAACCAGGTGACTGGGTTTGGGTGCATATAAGGAAGGAAAGGTTCCCTGAACAAAGGAGATCAAATTTGATGCCTCGAGGAGATGGTCTTTTTCAATTCATAGAAAGAATTAATGATAATGCCTACAAAGTGGATCTACCAGGTGAGTATGATGTTAGTGCTATATTCAATGTTGTTGATCTTTCTTTGTTTGATGTAGGTGATGATTCGAGGTTAAATCCTTTTGAGGAGAGAGGGGATGATGTGATCCAAGCACCAAAGAATCCATTGGAGGTTTCGATTGGTCCAGTTACAAGGCTTAGAGGTAAGAGGTTCAAATAAGCTTTCAATGGACTTCTTCAAGATACGTGGGTTAGGTGGACTTCAAGAGGATATTAAATAATAAGGAGCAAGCGGTGATTAATCTTATTCATGTTCAAGAGGGGCTTGTTGGTGGAACCAAGACCATTTCATAAGGATTGGGAGAAGAAGACTAGATTTGGACAGTTTGACCTTTAGATACCTTTGTGATCATAACTGGAGCTACAGGTCGAAACTAGACTTCCATATCTTTCCAATGGTATATGGAACGCCTTCTAATTCTTTGAGACAAGAGAGAACCATCCGTTTGAAGTTGGGTTTTGCTGCTGCCAGACAGAATGCAAAAATAACCGAACTTGTCTTATTAAATTAGTTGGGCTATTCAACTTTCTTTATTTCATGAGGAAACACTTGTTTGGGTTTCAAACTTGTTTATTTTAATTACTTTGGGCTAGTTTTAGCTTGGGTTGATTATTATTTAAATTGAGTTTATATGTGACCTATTAGGAAAACTAGAGTTTTTGGCTTGGGGTATAAATACTATTGAGAATAATTTTCAGCATACTTATTTTTTGGCTAATAATATTCTGATTTTTGCCGACTTTTGATTATCAATCTTGGTTCTTGATTGAACTTTCAACTCTTCAAAGAATTAACCAATTTTTGTTGTGAATTTATATACTCTTTTTGCTCTTCTCCAAATGTAGGCGTTGTGATTGAGTTGATTTATAGTCTTGTTGCCTTGAAGCATGTGTTTCATTATGATAAGCTCATTTTAATTTCAGCAAACTTGGGTTAGATAGATCTTGGGTTTGCGAATTCCATTCAATTCCACTAGGGTTCGTATAAGAAGTGATAAGTTCAAATCTATTTTTTCACGAACTTTAAAGGTAAAAAAAATACCTAAAATGAACTTTTCTCATCAAATGGAATCATTTGACACAAATATCATCCATTTTATGGTTTAAATCAGCATCAACAACATTTTTCTTTCTTTACTACTGGAATCCGAAGACCTCTCTCTACTCTCTCAACCAAGGACTAAAAATAACAAAAACAAATTTTTGTACCAAAATTAAATTGAAAAAATATTGAAGTATTGAAATTATATAATTTGCGTTATTTTTAAAGTTCAAGAACTAAAATGCATCTTTGGCGAAATTTATGGCACGTCATCCATGTTTAAAATCTGTCTTGTTTCAATTCATTTTTTTTTAATTATAAGACATCAACATCAATTGGTTTTCGATTAAAACTAAATTAGTGAAAAGATTTAAAAACCAAATAAAAACTTTTTTTTTTTTTGCATAACCCATCCTAAATAATATGTATAAGAATAAACAATGAATTTTTGTATAATTAAAAAACTGACGCATTTTAAAATTACACGTAATATGGATGATCAAGTCTAGTGACATCCAGTCATATAAACAAGGGTGCCAACTAACCTCACGTGCATCTTCGATTTGCTATAAAAATAAGGGTAGAAAGGTAACTTTAAAATCACACGCGATATTTATTATTAATAAACATAAAATTGCCGAAAAAGTAAAAACAAAAGAAGCAATGAGGAAATAAAACGTACGGCATCGGCGAACCTTCTTCCTTCAAGATTCCTTTCCTTCTCCAATCCAATCCAAGGGAAGCCCTCCTCACACACACTCTCACACGATATTCTTCAATTTCTTTCCTCTTCCTCTATATAAAACCAACACATATTTATCATTATGCATGAACATTCATTGAATTTGAAGATTTTATTTTAATTTGATCTTCAGATCTATGTAAAGAAGAGATTGCTTTTGAGTTTGGTTGAGAAGACACTGGAGGCAGCGGTTCATCGATCTTTTCCTGAAGATTTTTTTGTTTTACACGAACAACACGAACCGATCGATAAACCTCTGCATCCAGTGCTTCCCTTACTCCACTTTTTTTTCTTTTCATTTTTTTTCTCTTTCTAAACAAAACAAAACAGTTTGTTTTAGAAAATTGTATTGTTTGCTAGCATCTTAAAATCATAATTATTTATATATATATATAATTTGGATTTGTGAGAGGCTGGTTAGTTACAGGGAGAGCAAATGCAACAAAGCCTTATCGTTTTCCAGTCGCGGCCTTGACCCGCAGACGGTATTTTTTTTTCTTCCATCGTTAATTTAATTATCTTGCTTACACTGCTACTTGATTTGATTTTGATGTTGACTTTGCTGTTGCACTTTTTACCTTGGTGAAAAAAATAGTACGAAGAATGAATTTTATGATGTATGTATATATATATTTTTTTTTTCTTGGAAGATTTTGTTGTTTTACAGTAACAATGCCAGTTTTCCAGGAAATGATGTTAAGAGTTTGTTTGGCATGATTTTTTATTCTGAATTATAATTTAGGATTTTTTTTATACATAATTTGTTTTTATAAAAATGAGTTAAAATATTTTAATTTAAAACATATTTGATAAAAATAAATCAAAGCAATTTTTTTTTGTGAAAAAGATTATATTATAATTATAAATTATAAGCTAAAAAATTTGATTAAATAAAAAATTTGACTCAGTTTAATAATAAACTTTTAATTTAAATAAAAATTATTTTTAACCAAATATATTTATAACTTTTCCTTGAATAAAAACTGAAAAAAAACACAACTTCCGTTATACTAAACATTGCCGTTATAAAAAAAACTAGCTTCTAGTTGCTCTATGAATTTAATTTTGTTAAATTAGCAAAACTGATATGAGTTAGCTAATATAGCTTAGAAGAAATTAATAATGATTATATACTCACTTGATTAACGTTAATTGTACATAATTTAAATCCATCTCTGCTGGACTTTCTCAGTGAATTAGCTGGTTAAAGCTTATTTTGCCATGTCATGTTTAAAGCAATTATCGTCAATGTTTTTATTGATGGTTTTTTTTTTTCTTTTTCATTGTTATTAGTTAGCTCTTAATACAGAGGCGAATGGTTACTCTGGCTTTCATTATTTTTGCCCTACTTCTGGAAATTGTTAGTTTTGGGGTTCAGTTCCTTTCTGTAAAGGTCTAGTGTCTTTCAAAATAGTTTGTGCTCGGGCAGTTCTATTTCCACGCGCAAGGGGCCAGGTGTGGTCATTTTATGTTATCCTATAGCTGGTAGAAGAAAAAATGGTGGATTAAAATTTCTCTGTGGAGAATGTACTCACTATTTTGACTTATTTTCTGTAAAGCACTGGTTGCTTTTTGGTGACTTGTGGTCCCACGGGTATTTTTTATTACTTCGCAGGAAAGCAATTCTGTCAATAAATTTTTTGGTGCTCTTTTTCCTGTAGTATGTTTGGTTAGTTGATATGGAGTCTCCGTTTAGCGTGTGTTGGGTATTGTGTTTATGGTTTAAAAAATAGAGGTTAAAAAAATATTTTTATGTTTAATTAAAATTATTATGAAATAAATTTTTGTATGTAAAATAAATAAAAAACAAGTTTTTATGAATAAAAAATAAATTATTTTAACTTCTACATAATTAAATTTTGAAATATAATCACTTGTAAATCCATGTCAAAAGACAGAAAAACTATTTAGATAATCAAGCTGGAAGCTAAATTAATTTAATTTATTTTTGTGTTTTTTAAACTGTTTATTGTTTTAAAAAATATCAAATTAATATTTTTTATATGTTTTTTTTTAAAAGGTTTTGATATTTTAATTTTAAAAATAAAAAAATCTGAAAAACTATTATCTTAATATTGAAATCACTAATCACAGACTGAAAGGTAAAGCATCCTGTCTTTTGTATAGATGTGGAAAATGTTCATATCTCAACTCTTTTCTTAGGCACAATCACCCATCACCATTGATTGGAGAATTGAAAGCTGGCTAGATTTAGTCCCGAAAATTGATAGCGTGTTTTGCTTAGGTTTTCTGATTGTAGAAATGGCATCTGATGGAAGAAGTAATGGGAGTTACTAGTCCTGAGTATCGGATTAAATGATTTGGTTTCGACCAAAAAACCAACTAAACTATTTTTCATTTTGGTAATTTTGAATCGAGCTGAACAAAAGAACTAAATTTATTGGTTCAGTTTGGTTTTATATTCATTGAAATTGATTAAGTCTTGAATTAATGGATCTTTAATTGGGCTATTTTTGAAAGGGCTTGATTGAATGAGTTTTTAGTTTATAATGATTTTTTTTATTTGATTAGGTTTGGTTTCGTTCGATTTGGTTTAGTTTGGTCTTAAAATTTAGTTTTTATAATTTGAAATTAAATCAAATCATTTTTTTAATCTTCTAACTGAATTTATTCAACAAATTTGAAAAACCATTTGGTTCTATTAATTGTTTTAGGATAATTTTTATAGATATTTTGAATAATTTGATTAATTTGTTCACCTCTAAAAATTATTTAGGTACTAATTATGCATGGTTATAAGACTCAGGCAGATACATAATCATCTTAAGACTTGTTTCATAGGTTGGTGGATCTGGATTTTTTTTTTATTGTTATTTTTGTTTAAAACCATTGTTTTGGACAAATTATTGAAAAGAAATTGAAAAGTTTACGTTGAATTACAATACTTCTTTTTATTAAGTTTCACTGGAGTTTAACTAGATTAATTTTTCAAGTCATTTAATATCAAACTTGTCATGAGTCAGGTCTAGGTCACATGTCAACTTGTCGAGCTAGTTTTGATTATAATTTTGAAACCCGGCCCGACAGGTTAACCCAGAACCCGGCCGACTCGGGGCTGGAACGGGGCCAAGTTTAAGAAAAAAATAGGGAAAGGCAAAACCCGGGGCGACCCGGCAATACCCAGTCAAAAACTCAGTTTCAACTCGTTGACTTTTGTTATTTTTACTAAAACGGCATTTTGATTTTTTTTTAAATTGACCCGGTCAAAACCCGGAACCCGGATCTTGGACCGGGCCGGGTTTAAAAACTATGGTTTTGATACTAAGAAAATGATTGAGAATGTGGTTAATAATGCTTTTTCAAAAATTTTGATTTTTTTAATTTAAAATTATTTTTTTTTATTGTTTTAATGTGTTAATATAAAAAAAATTAAAATAAAAAATTATTATTTAGATATATTTTTTATTTAAAAATACTTTAAAAAATAATCAAAACAAAAAATACATATGAAAACTAAATAAGCATTAAATTATGCATCTTTTCTTTCTTTCTTGAGCACGTAGTCGAAAAAGTTGTTGCTTGTTCCTTTCCTTGGTAAAGGGAGAAAAAGGTACATTTGAAAGAAGTTTCCAAGTGGGAGACGTCATTGCTGCATGAAAGCAAAGGAAAAATTCAGTCATGGAGTCCCAAGTTGGTAGAGAATCTGCTAAATTGATGTGTACTTGTGGAATCTGGTATCAAATTCCTTGTACAAAACTAGAATGGAAATCAATTCTAGAATACTAATGATTCTATGATCTACAAGGTGGACCAACCAAAGTAAAAATCATGCTAACGGGAGCATAACCATCAACTCAAAAGAAAGGAAAGAATCCTGGAAGCTGGAAGCTGGAAGCTTAAGCAAGCTGAGGATATTCTGCAGTTTTGTTGCTTATTCTGATATACTGGTCTAAAAATCTGAAAGTGGATTTTTTTTTAATACAATTAATTCCCTTACTTCTTACTGTCAATTCCATTTTTAGTTACTCGGTTTGACTGGTATAAAAGAATTCTCATGCCCCTTTCATTTCATGGTCCAAGTGGTTTCCTAGTTCCTGCTCCATAACAGATACGATGCATTACCCAATTCTGTCAACCCACTAACGAAAACTTTGTTCCAGGTGCTTCTGTCATAATGATTCCTTCCCACAGTTTTCTTGAATACTCTTGAAATGCTTCACAAAGGGTTGAGAATTCGTCCCCATCTTAATGTGTCATGCTTCGCAAAACTTTGATTTTGGTTTTTTATAAAAGAATGGTTATATTCTTTATGTGTTTTAAATTTTTTGATGGAAAAATTCATTTTCAATAAATTAACACATTTTTTTAATTTTTTATTCCGAAAAGAAAAAGAAACATTGTTTCGGTTACTTAACACGCTCTTAATGATTCAAGCTTGAAGGAAAAAAAATTATAATAAAAATATTTCTGGAGTTAATTTTCATATATATAATTTTAATATGATGATAAACAAGGCACAGGTATCCCATCCACATCTAGATTGGCGCGTTATGAAATGTTTTTTTATCCCTTTGTCTTCTTTAAGATTTAATTAATTACTTAACATAACATGGACTCTTTAATTTTACGTTTTAAAAATATTTTTTTAAAAAATTATTTTTTTATTTACTTTAAATTAATTATTTTTTATATTTTTAGATTATTTTAATGTGTTGATATCAAAAATAAATTTTTAAAAAATAAAAAAAAAATATTATTTTAATACATTTCTTAATAAAAAACACTTTAAAAAATAACCACAAACACACTTACAAACTCATTAACTTTCACAGCTCCTCACCCTCGTAGCCAGGGCGTCGTAGATTATAATTTTTCCTTCATCTTGTTTGGTGTATCACCCATTTGTTGCCTATTCTATTTGATCAGTAACTTTCTTTTAAAAAACACAATATAAGCCCATGTTGAAATATTTTTTTATTTATTTTTATATAAGTTACTAAAAAAAAATTACTTGCTTCTAATAGTCAAGTTCGGTTGTCTGTCCTTATACTTTGGAAGGAATTTAAAAGGCTCCTAATAGGGTAGAATGAATATAATTAAAATTCCATGATTTTGTGAAGCTCACCACTGAAGCTAATCTGTTTCTTTTTACACAACATAACGCTCACAAAAATCTAACTGAAATATACTTTGACCATAACAATTATTTTTAATTAAATATACTCATTCTTTTCTCAATTATATACCATAATCTCATATGCCATAACTTGATTACATTTGAATATAAAAAGAAAGACGAGAAAAGCACAACTACAATCAATATAATAGACGAGTGCATGTGCATCTTCTCGATCTCACAACTCCACTTTTAGTAGAGAACTTGTAACCCTTTCTTATCAAAAACAGGAACGTATCTAAGTGTCCTCACTGTTTAACTTGTCTCAATTCTAGAAATCTTGAAATAGAGTGACCACCTAGTGAGAAAAAAAACCTCTACTAATAGACTAATATGTTGAGAACCGACTTTTATTAGAAGTAATGTGAAATGAACAATATTATAGTGTATATGTCTTGTTGTGAATTGCAGTTGGTTATATGTGACACTGATTTTGTTCATGCAAAATATATTTATAATTAATAAAGGTTTTTTTTATCTTTAATGGTCATTTATTATTTATTAATAAAGCTAATGTTTTATTAATGAATTTAAGGTAAAGATAAAGTCATCAGGAAAAAAATATTTTGTAAAGAAAATTATAAAGTTGTTATAATTTTGAGATTCATATTGTATTAAAACAATGTTCCTAAATGTTCCTGGTCAATACACCATAAAAACTAAAAATTAATTTGAGTTGTTGAGACTATTACATATTATATTTTTTTTCTTTATGAAAGGAAGAATGTGTTCTCATAATCTAATGTATTAGGGATACCTAGAACTAATGTCTTGTTAGATGACATGTACACTAAACTAATCTGCATAAGAATTCCATATGGAGAGATCACATGTGTCTATGAAAAGGCTCACGTGAAAGTTGTATAAGTGATCTTCAAATTTAAGATCACTAAGTTATCTTATAGAGGAAATGTTATTCTATAATCATGATTATATATTATCCTCATCAAAGGTAACAAATGAGCGGACATTGAGTATAACATGAGCTATATGAAGGTATTTGAGTGATCAAAAGAGGATTCATCATTCTTGTTGCAGTTGACATCATGGAAAGCCTTAAAAAAAAAAAGCTTGTTTTATGTTTAGAAAATGGGGTAAATATAAAAGAAGATGTCACCACCTAGTATTATGGTCATAAGAAAATCCTAATTGGCCAACAGAGAACATAGATCTACGGTAAGGGATTGGTTATCCTAGAGGGAAGATACTATCATCATAAAGCATTCTACCTAAGGTAAGCTGTAACGACCTGGCTTTTTCAAGGCCAAAATCACTAGAATTTTTTTTTAAATCGTTCGGTTTCTGGATTTTTTCACCATATCATTCTTCAGATTTATCATTGCATTCTATTCATTAACAAGACACAATCTATGTAGGATAACATTATATTATATTGTTGACATTCCCATAGAACGAAATCTCAATACACGTGCCCATAATATTATATTTCCATACTTATAGGTTTGCAATACATCATATCGACATACTCATAAATTCACATTCTTGTTCTAATCCCGTTATCATCACGATTTCATACAAGAGTGTCGAACAACAAGTTACACAACTAGTACTTTTGTTATCCTGACCTCATGTAATTTCATAACATGACATCCTCATTAGATGAATACCTCATACATTTATACACATCATATCAACTTGTTCGTACATTAACAACATTCGTATTCCATTTTAATTTTTCATTACTAGTCTTTACAAAAGGGGTCAAACGACTAATTGAGTGATTAACATGTCCGTTCATACAGAACTCATATCACCCATAACATGCGAATATATAGTTCTTTTCAAAATGTGTGAACCGCGAAACGAATTTCCTTACACACCATGTTGGTATGATGAACCTGTTACAACACAAGGTAATTTCAAGCATTATAGGCAATTTAAGAAAACATAATAAAGCAATATTAACGTTACATTTCATTCATGGATCAAAAGAGCGTAATTCTTTCATTTCTCCTTACTTATGTAAATACCACCGTTAATAATTCATCAATTACCAAGGCTAATTACAATACTCAAACCTGATCATTCATCTTGAATACCGTTAGCCGAACTAATATTATTCTTTGTTCAAAGCATATCAATCATAGTTCTTTCATATACTTAGTATATACAAAACGTAGTATACATGAATGCATCAGTTCTTAAAACTAACTCCTAACTCTCAAATCCGACTATCCTCTTAGGATGCCATTAGTCGAAGCCAATCGTTTATTCATCCTGGTCATCCACTTACGATGCTATTTGTCGAAGCTAGTCATTTACTTTTCCTAGTCATCCAATTAGGGTGCCATTAGCCGAATCTAATCATTTTTTCATCCCGGTCATCCACTTAGACCTTGATAAGAATATTTACTAAGATGTGTCTCAAGAGTCAATAAAATTCCTCCTTACTTTGGCATCCTAATAACAGTTTTGTCAAATGGTTTTAATAATAGCAAAAACAGTTAGTAAGTTAGTTTTTTTTATGTCAACTACTACCCTCTCCCCCCAACCAAAACGAGACATTGTCCTCAATGTCCTAAGGTAGAAAGATAGAGTATAGAAGACATCACCTGAAATAGCGAACACTGACAAACCTGAAACACACTTAAACAAATATAAGAAATAACAAAACAAAATAAAATGCTATTAATAAAACCAAAGGACACAAGGTTTCACAAACGAAGGCTCAAATCCAATCTAAGCTTTTTATGGCTTTTCATAGTTGACCAATTTATGCGACGCATGGAGGGATCAAGTACATGGATGAAAGATTGTAGTTGGTCAATCAATTGCTCAGCAGTAGCAATATAGATTATGATTTGTTATGCCGAAGATGTTAGAAATTCCTGTTCCACAGCTTGATCAAGAAAAGACAACAAATTATCATAAAAACCATTAACATTTAACAAACCTATGGGTTTATGATGAATATGCAGTTGGGCCCATGGGGAAATATGAAAGATCTCTTCCAATGTGTCCAGACCACCTTGAAAGGCAATAAAGGCGTCAGACATTGTGGAGACCTGTAGCTCCTCTCTAATTATTTTTCCAATGATGTCCCCTTTTGCTAAAGCTTTGGGGACGACCCCCAAAACTTGACTGCCTCCTAAAAATGCAGCCAATTTCTGAATCGGCAGCGGAAATGTTTTGGTTGCCGATGTCTGAATCGGCAGCAGCACAGTGGGCTGCCGATTTCTGAATCCGCAGCGGCGCAATTTTGTTGTCGTTTTCTGAATCGGCAGCGGCAAAGTTTTTGGCTGCCGATTTCTGAATCGGCAGCGCCGCAGTTTTTTATTGTCAATTTCTGAATCGGCAACGACAGTGTAAGATCTAACAAAAATTAGAATTGGACCA
>Ga0307513_10012056_pt1 | contig 10691 bp, 4 predicted proteins | sample 15_EM_MG_FD_202174 | JGI IMG/M metagenome (GOLD analysis project Ga0307513, IMG submission 202174) | Populus trichocarpa ectomycorrhiza microbial communities from riparian zone in the Pacific Northwest, United States - 15_EM | ecosystem: Host-associated > Plants > Roots > Unclassified | place...
TTGTTACCAAGTCAAGAGGTGGCCACCCACTCAACAATTAGTCATCAAATCAATAGTTCTGAATTTTGGCCTATAAAAGGAGGCATTTGCCATGCATTTAGGCATCTTGGTTTTCAGATCAAGATCAAGATCATTTCCTTACTTGCTTTCTTTCTTTGTAGTTTTAATGTTCTAGTTTTATTTCATGTTATAGTTTCATTAATCTCTTGTTTATGCCTTTTATTTCCTTTACTATACTTATATAATCATGTTCTTCTCTTGTTTATTTATGTTTCTCTTCTTCATTATGTTTAGCTAAGTTTATTATGTCAAGGTGAAAAGGTTTCCCTAATGGTGTTAGGATAAGTATAATATAAACTCAATATGGACTTCAATGATTATATCCTTAACAACTTGCTATTAACATGTCTTATCATTTTTATCTTATTAATTCTTAATACCTTACTTGTTAAATGGTTAATCTAAATTTGTGTTGTATAACACTTGGTACAACAAATGCTTGGCACTTTCATAGCCAACTATATGGTATAACCTACATCTGTGCTATGAAAGGAACTTGATTTGTTGTTAACATAAGTTAGCATCATGAATTCCTGACAATATTTAAAAGTTTGGTGTAACTTGAATAAGATAATTAATATGATCATGTTAAAAATTTATAATGAGCTATTAATGACAAATCATTCGATTGGAACCTCCTTTGTGTGTGGTTTCCAGTTGAGTAATAAAAATAGTTTATATTATACTTATTTGAAATACTATTAGTGGATCCTCTAACCTTGACAACTGTTTTTATCATTGTTTAATCTTCACATTAATCTTACATCTCTAAATTCTCTTTAACTCTATTATTATTATTATTATTATTATTATTATTATTATTATTATAGTTAACCTCCATGTGGTTTGACCCCGATCTTGTCGAGTTATTTATTACTTCGACACTCTAGCATTTGGGATAAGACATCAATCTTTTGATCATGTCACTTATGGACACAAGTGTATAAACACGTACATATGGATTAACCTGTTCAAAGAGCTAATCCATGACTTCTTTCTTGAATACGAGAAATAATCTGTAGTCTGATGAATTTTTAAATTTTTCCTAAATCCTCATCTCATTTAAATCCCATACACATTAGAGTGTAAAAACAAAGTGGGTCTGGGCCCCTTTCATTAAAAAAGACAAAATGGTTTTTATGTGCGGTAATTTCCCGGTCTTGGTCTTTGGGCAGTTCCCCTAAACTAATTTCCTATACTCAGAACAGGTCATGAAAGTCATGGTCTTAACTCGATTAAATTCTGCAGAGTTCGGGATTTTTTATAAGGTCCGCATTGTTGCAAAATGAATTATTAGAGAGTCAACTTCTTAAGGGCAAGTTCTAGCCATTACATAAGGAGTGGGCTTACTACTTGGTCTCAGTAAGGTCTATGATATACCCAGTGACTACCTTTCATGAAGGCAGTATAAGGGCTTATAAGGAATGGTTGCGACACAATATAATCATAATTACCAAGTAAATGCTCAGCTCATAGTTAAGTGTTTCACGAATCTGAACCATGACTAAACGTCAGGTGACAGACCACTACTCCCCCACCTAATCTAGAATTGGGTTTATTCTTAAAATTAAAATATGTGAAGGCATTAATCTATATCTGATGTACTTATGCACGAGTAATATGTAAAAAATGCATGATAAAATTAAATTACATAGACTAACAAAATAAATAGGACATCGAATGGAGGAGCTGCCTCCTGGATTGAAGGAGTTTTGGGTTTAATCATAAAATTATGATTTGATGGAGTCGCCACCTAGTTTCATGGTGACTAGAAAACCTATGGTATACAAGAGTCTAGGTAAGGGGACTAGTTGTGCAAGGGAAAGACATACCACCCTAGTGCACCCTACCCATGGTAAACTGCATTGTTGATTAATTGTTATTCTAAGTCATGTTTCTATTTGTTGGTCTCATCTAAGGTTCATGACAGATCTCCCTTCATAAGGAAGTCTCTACCTTATCAAGTTAAATCTTTATCGTTCTAGAAAACCTACGGTCTACAGGAGTCTAGGTAAGGGGACTAGTTGTGCAAGGGGAATACATATCACCCTAGTGCACCCTACCCATGGTAAACTGCATTGTTGATTGATTGTTATTCTAAGTCATGTTTCTATTTGTTGGTCTCATCTAAGGTTCATGACAGATCTCCTTTCATGAGAAAGTCTCTACCTTATCAAGTTAAATCCTAATTGTTCTAAGGTCTACATTTTAGCATCACATTTATTTCCTAATTGGTTTCTTTAATATAAAAGGGTACACTTTACAGTATAATTTTATACTCTCAAATAATAAAGTTTATAACTATTCCTAATGTTTATTGCTATTAATTCATATAATTTAATATCAGGAGTATGCAATATATTGTAAAATTCATACCCCGAATATTAATTAAACCAATTAATTTTTGTGTTATTTTTAAAATTTTAGCCAAATCTTAATGGATGAATAAACTGGTTACGATATCCATTTTGTATCTTTAAAACATGATAAAAATACATTTTTTTGTTTGTTTAGAAAATATACATGAAAAACTTTTAGAAACTAGCCGTATGCAATTAAAACACTTGGTTAATTAAAAAAAATCATCATTTTATCTTTTTTTAACACATGCTAAAAAAACATAAAAAAATAAAACCACACTTGAAGATTCTAGGATCATAGGAATAGTGGCGACACATGTGCTCCACGCGCCACTGCCACTACCGGCATGTGGAATAAAGTACCATTGCTGTTGAGAAAAAAATAGGTGGATCGGGATCTGCTCCTTCTTCTCATTCTTCCTGTGCTGGCGATGAGAGCTACCACCACCTGCAAAACCAAGGAAAATCCATAAACAAAAACAATTTCATCTTTTCTCTACAGATATGTATTTGTCATTTTAGTAGGAAAGACTGACTTATGAAGACCAAGGGCTTAGGGTTGATGTCAACATGATTAATGCTAGTGTGTTGTTTTCGGGTTGAAGGAACTATTGTTGTAGAGGTTGTGGTGTTGGTTTACACAATAAAAAGGATCAATGTCCTTTGTTTTATGGAGAAAGAAGGGGGCTATCGGTTTTGGGTCTGAAAATAAAAAGGATCAAGGAAGGAGGCAACACTAGTTAGTGGGTGTTGTTAGTCCACAATCGGGTTAGAGAGGAAGAGATTACTACTATAAATGTTGTCTTGTTGTCTACTGGTGTTCGGGGGAGGAGAAAAAAACTGCTGGCTTCAACAAAATGAAGGAGAAGAGTTGAAGATGAGTTTCAACCGTGTGGGTTGGTAGTGTAGAAAAGGTGGTCGTTGGTGTTGTTGGATGGGTTGTCACAAGAAAGAGGGAACCATTAATGATGGAGTTGTTAGGTGCTGCTGTCGTGGATCAGAGGCTGGGAACCAAGAGGTCACGGTGGTAGGGGGGATGATGCTCGGTTATTGGAAGGTGAATGAGAGTTAATTATTTGAGTGTATTTTTTTCACCTTCTCTTCACAAGGGAATAATGGGTTTGTTTTTTTCAAAATGGGGGAGAAATATTTTGTGTGCTGGTGGCTATAGGTTTGTGTATGTTGATAGTAAAAGTGGCAATTGGCATTGTAAAAAAGGGAACGAGGAATTTTTTAAGCATTTTTTGGCATCTTCTTCCCCCCGCGTGAGAATCTTTCACTATTTATAGGTAAAAACTTTATCTTCTAAGATTCATTCACTCTTTATAGGTAAAAACTTTATCTTCTTCCATTTAATTGCTTGGTCCCCAAGCAACCTAAAAATTTGATCCTTTATTTTCTTCTTTTTCACTTTTTATCTCGTTTCCCATTTATGATTTTATTTTTTATTTTTTTTATTTTTGAATATGGCAACATCAACATTAACTCAACGAGAAGAATTAATCAAAGATTTTTAAATGTGCGTGTTAATAGCTGAACATGTTGAAAACAAATTTTTTGAATTTTGAATTCTTTTGAAAAGATGATGAAAATGACGTAAATACATCAAGATTTTTTTTTTATTTTGAAAATATTTAGAAAACAAGGAGTCAAAAATTGGATTATGACAAAGTATGTGAAGGAATTGTATATGAATGATAATGATTTTGCTAATGTATATCATGCATGTGAGAATTCAGATTTTGGTAGTTTTTATAGACTTGATTGATATATGTTTAAATAGAATAGATTATGTGTGCCTATGAGTTCTATATGTGAATTGCTTGTTAGTAAAGCACATGACGGTGGTTTAATTGGACATTTTAGTGTCACAAAGATTTTAGATGTATTCCATGAACACTTTTTTTGGTTTAAAATGAAAAATGATGTACAAACAATTTGTGATAAATGCATTACATGTAGAAAAGCAAAGTCTAAAGTCTTACTGCATGGCTTGTATACCCTTTTGCCTATACCTAAGAAACCTTGGATATATATTTCTATAGACTTTGTTTTAGATTTACCTAGGTAAAAAAGATGTAAAGACTCTACATTTATAGTTGTTGATAGGTTTTCTAAGATGATGTATTGATGCGATCCAACCATCAAAGGATCCATTGGAGGTTCTAGTTGGTCTAGTTACTAGGCTTAGAGCTAAAAAGTTCAAAGAAGCTTTCAATGGACTTCTTCAAGATACATGGGCTAAGGTGGACTTCAAGAGGATTTGCAATAATAAAGACCAAGCCTTGATTAATCTGATTCATGTTCAAGAGGGGCTTGTTGGTGGAACCAAGACCATTACACAAGGATTGGGAGAAGAAGACTAGATTCGGATAGTTTGACCTTTCATCACTCTTTTGGTCATCAATTGAGCTACAGATCGAATTTTGATATGATTCTAGTTGGGTTGGAAACTAGACTTCCACACCTTTCCAACGGTATATAGAACGCCTTCTAATTCATTAAGACAAGAGAGAACCATCCGTTTTAAATTGGGCCTTGTTGCTGCCAGATTGAATGCGAAAACAACGAATTTGTCTTATTTAATTAGTTGGGCTATCAAAATTTAATTATTTTGATAGGAGACAATTTGTTTGGGTTTTAGACTTGTTTATTTTATTTATTTTAATTAGTTTGGGCTAGTTTTAGCTTGGGTTGATTATTATTTAAATTGGGTTTATGTGAGACCCATTAGGGAAACTAGGGTTTTGGCTTGGAGTTTAAACTCTTTAGGAATAATTTTAGGTCAGACTTTTGATGATATTTTCAGCATTGTAGCCGACTTTTGGTTGCTCAATCTTGGTTCTTGATTGAACTTTCAACTCTTCAAAGAATTGACCATTCTTTGTTGTGAATTTATACTTCCTTTGCTTGTCTCCAGGTGTAGGCATTGTGATCGAGTTGGTTTATAGTCTTGTTGCCTTGGAGCAAGTCTTCCATTGTGATAAGCTCATTCAAATCTCAACAAACTTGGGTTAGATTGATCTTGGGGTCGCGAATACCATTAAAATCCGCTAGAGTTCGCATCACGTATTTTATAACATGTCATATAATAAATGATGCAACTAATACAATAAACTTGTTCCTTAGAGAGATAATATGACTTCATTCGGTTCTTAGGAGCATAGTTTTAGACCAAGATGTTAAGTATCTTAGCTACTTTTGGAAGGTTTTATGGAGAAAGTTGGGAACTAAGCTTTTATTTTTAAGTACATGTCATCCATAAATAGATGGTCAAATAGAAATAGTAAATAAGACTTTAACTATACTTTTACATACTATTATTAAAAAAGAACCTTAAAAGTTAGGAAGATTGCTCACCATTCATTGAGTTTACTTATAATCAAATTGCACATTTTACTACTGATTTTTCACCATTTGAGATTGTTTATGTCTTTAATTCATTAACTCTTTTGGATTTGATTTATTTACTCATTGATGAAAGGGTTAATTTTGATGATAATAGAAAAACACATATGGTGAAGGCACTTCATGAGAGTGTAAGATAACATATTGAGAAGAAGAATAACCAATATGCATTCAAGGCAAATAAAGGGCATAATTAGGTTATTTTCCAACCAGGTTATTAAGTTTGAGTGCATATGCACAAGGTGAGGTTTCAGGCCCATTAAAAATCAAAATTGCATCTGTGAGGAGATGGCCATTCCAAATCCTTGAAAAGATTAATGACAATGTTTACAAAATCGATCTACTAGGTGAGTATGATGTTAATGCTACTTTCAATATTTTTAATCTCTTTTTGTTTGATGTAGTTGATGATTTGAAGTTAAATCCGTTTAAGGAGAGAGTGGATGATACAAACTAGCCTACCAACATAAAGGATTCAATAGAGGTGCTGATTTTGTCAATCACAAGGTCAAGGGCCAATAAGTTAAATGGGGCACTAAATGGGCTTGTTTAGCATATTTGGGCCAAAACTAACTTCAAGGAGGCTACAACATATATGAGGCAGTCTATAATCAACCTAATCCAAGTGCAATAAAAGCCCAATTCTTCGACAACATGGGCTTAGGGTTGGTGTTATGATGGCAACCTTGTTTGAACAATTAATTCTAACATTACAAGGATATTTTGGTAGAATATTTTAGGATTTTTCAAATTCTAAAAGGAAATTAATAGACATGAGCTATAACAAAGATTTTTATGCTTATTTAGGAGAGAGAAAATTAGTTTTGGGCTGATTTTTCATAACGCACAGTTTTACGCTAACGAACATAATTTTCAATCCAATCATTGGATTGAGCTGCAATTTTGTCAGAGATTTTCAAATGTCTTATTTTATATATGATTATAATCTTAGGTCAATCAAACATCAAGAAGGCCTTACAATAAGGTTCAGAACTTACTGTATGAGACTTATATTAGTTTCTTAGTTGATTTAAGATGTTTTTTCTATTTTATTTCTAACTCTTGTATTATTTTTTCCAAAATTGTTTTGAATGTTTTTTTTATTGTAAATAGGATTATTTAGCTTGTATTTAGTTTTTTTACGGACTTTGATTTCAAAATAATATTGCTAATGTGTGTGTATGATGATACTCACATTCTTTAGTTCTCTGATGAAGTGAATTTGACTTATCAAAGAAAATTTGATTTCATGACATCTTCTTTATACTTCTCATTCATGATTCACTAATCATTAGGTGGGGGTTCATTTCAATAATTTTGGTGCCTTGATTCAGGTAATCTTTGTGTCACATTTCTTATCAAATTTGATTTTTTGCTTTCCACGATTGTGTTGATCTTGATTGTGGGTTATGTGATTAATATCCATGGGGTTCACATCAAATTCTTTGCTAATTGACTCTAAATAAATTTAAAAAATCCTACTCGAATTTGAATTAATAACTTCAAGGCCGCTATCATTTGCGTCCTTTTAAAAATGCATTACTTAGATTCTAGAAATTCAGCTTTAATAGGCCTGATCTATAACCAGGGGCGGAGCAAGAAAAAAAATTTAGGGGGGGGCCAAGAAAAATTTAGGAAGGGCCAAGAAATTTTTTTGTTAGATTTATTAAATATTTACAAGGGAGGGGCATTTCCTTGCAGGGGCCGGGGCCCCTGCCAGCCCCCCCTCCCTCCGCCACTGTCTATAACCATTACATTTCAATCCAATACAATATTGACTAATGTCTAAGCCATAACCTACATATTCCAATTCAATCCGATGTTGTGTGGACCTAAATCCAAAATCAAATTTGGGAGTAAACAATGCCCTCATATATGGTATCTTCATATGAAGATGGGATATAAACTTTACCTAGAAGATGAGAGCAATGGATTTCATTTGGAGAAGAAACAAACAATCCAACCAAGTTAGATCACTTTGATAACTCTTCCATAAAGGTGTTGGTATTGTATTTAATTTAGAAAACAAACAAGCACTCCAACCAAGTCAAAGCAGTTTAATAATTCTCATGTAACACCAATATAACCCGATCATCACAACAATTAAAGCTGATCTGATTGACAGTTCATTCATAAACAAATGTAATTCGTTCATCACTCTAATCTAGGATGATTAGATTGATAATTCATATATGATACCAATATTACTTGGTAACCATTCCAATTCAATCCAAACTAATAAAATTGATAATTATATGTCATACTAATGTTGCCCATTCCAATAACATAAGATATCACCCCAATACATTGTGGTCCTAGTACTATTTTGAAACTAAGAAACTAATGTTACCTAGTTTATTAACATCAATTGCCATTCCAATACATTATGGTTTAAGTAGTCTTTAGAAACTAAAAAGCCCATATAACCTGGTTGTTGGGTTTCTTGAAATATATACACGTAGTGGAAACGATAAATTTAAAAATTTATTGGGAGTCCCGATGATCATGTTATACAGATCTAAAGTTGTTTAGGGTTTATTTGAAGTTTACCTGAAGATCTGAATTTCTTTTTGGCTTTGAATATATTCTTCAAAGCTGGGTAGTTGCAAACCTCAAGTCATCCAATTGTCTAGCCTTTAATGGTAATCTACATGAACCATCAATGAGAAATCTCTTAAATCCTTTTAGGAGAGAGGGATTGCTATATCTTAGAGTGCTAGCTCTTTTCTTTTATGTTTAGGTGTTTATGTATTGTACTTTTCTCACCTTAAAACTCTATCCACAGGAAATAAGAGGCAGACCTTTCTATTTATAAGAAAACCTAAAACCCTAAAATGGAAACATATCAATTTTCCCTTTATATAATATCATATAATTTTTTTAGGCTAATTTTAGAAATTTATTCAATCAAGTCCCTACTTAATTTTTCTAGGTTTAGAATTGTAATTCCCTGTATAAATTACACTCTACTCTTCAGTTTCAAAAACTTATTTATAATCAAGCCACACTTGATTAATCATCCAATTTTAATTTTTAACCAGTGGTTCTTCTATGTATGACCCATTAGGTTCCCTTATAAATTGGCCTAAGTACAAATCACAATCTTAAATAAAATAAGATTAAATTAATTAATTTACTATTAATTCAACAATTGATTGATTTATATTTGAAAATTAAGTACAATGTTTAGAAACTTGTCATGATCCCCTAAATATTAGGAAAATCATAAGTGGTTTGACATAACCTTTTAGAGACTAGTTTCTCGGTATAATTATTATCCCTTCATCGACAATATTTTGATTTAGGCATTATAGCATGAAGTGTGTCTACTATGTCACATCATGTTTGTTCTTAACACCATAGTCATTGATTCTTTGAATAAGACTTGAAACTCTTTACAAATCTCATTCCATCTTGTGCAAAGATTTACAATCAATACTATTTAAGAACAGATGAAACATTTTTTCTAATTCACCAAGAGTGATGAATCCTCTCTCGATTACTTAAATACCTTCATATAGCTTATATTATGTCCAATATCTACAAATCTGTTACCCTTAATTAGGACAATGTATAATAGGATCAAAACATAACACTCCCTATATAAGATAATTTAGTGATTTCAATTCTAAGGATCACTTACAAAATCATCACGTGAGCATCTCCATAGACGCAAATGATCTCTTCACTTGGAATTCTCATATGAGTCAATGTCATTTGACAAGCACTTATATATTAGTTCTAGGTATCCCTCATACCTCAACTTATGAGAATAACTGCTTGTGTTCGCAAAGAAAAGAACATAATATGTATCTAGTCTTAATAGAGTATTGACCAATAATATTTTAGGAACAATACTTTGATGCAATATGAATCCTATAATTATATTTTTGTCCCACTGACTTTATCTTTACTCTAGATTTATTAATCAAATATTTAATTCATTAACCAAACATTTTGTGAATATTAAAAATAAATAAGCCTTAATTAATACATTTAATATATTTACATAAACAAAGTTAATGTCACGTGTAACAAATTGATTGGCTACAAGGCATATACACTAACAATCTTCCACTTGTATTAAAGCCAATCACTCATGTATCAAATACCATATTAATTTACTTGACAATAATGCTTTCACTAAGATATTGGCTTAGTATGAGGATCTATAGGGTTATTTTCAGTAGGTACTTGCTCTATCTTTATATCTTTCCTTTTTATGATTTTGCAATAAATTGAAATTGTTTGAGTATATTTTTAAATCATTGATGAGACTTTAGTTCGTTTGCTTATGCAATAACTCCATTGTTATCACAATATAGGGCTTCTGGATCAACAATGTTAGGAAGCACAACTAGTTCATTAATGAATTTCTTGACCAAACATCCTATTTTGTTCCCTCAAACATAAATGTGTACTTAACTATAGTTGTAGAATCTACTTTGGTATCTTATTTGGAACTCTTCCAACTTACAACACCATTATTTAGAGTAAAATATAACAAGATTTGATTTTCTATTTTTAATATCTTATTGAAAACTAGCATCCAAATAACCATGAACTACTTGTTCATCCCCTCCATAGACTAAAAAATATTCTTAATTCTTCTTAAGTATTTTAAAATATTTTTAACTATGTTTCAGTGACTTTTACCTGGATTAAATTAGTATCCACTCATTATGCTCAAAGCATAAGATACATCTAGTCTTGTACATAGCATCATATATATTATGGATCTTATATTCGTAGTATATGAAATTATTTTCATCCTATCTCTCTCAACTTGTGTTTTAGGGCACATATCCTTGGAGAGACATATCATATGCGAAATATGTAAGTATCCTCTTTTGGATTCTTTCA